>Ga0315907_10004087_pt1 | contig 16635 bp, 11 predicted proteins | sample LakEriMetagenome_3_FD_203525 | JGI IMG/M metagenome (GOLD analysis project Ga0315907, IMG submission 203525) | Freshwater fungal communities from buoy surface, Lake Erie, Ohio, United States - Buoy 12 MA123 | ecosystem: Environmental > Aquatic > Freshwater > Lake > Lake biofilm | place: USA... | reverse complement strand
GTTGAGGCGGCGGAACAGGCGGGCCTTGTCCTCCACGGGGTTCGGCTTGAGGCCTTCCTTGGCGAGCTTGGCGACGATGAACGCGTCGAGGGGCGACTTCGCCCAGCCGGAGGCATCGGCGGGCGGGACGGGGCGGACCGGGGCGATGAAGGACCAGTGTTCCTCATACTTCGCGCCCTCGGTGATCCAGCGACGCAACAGCGCGAGCTCGGCGGGTTTGACCGACTTGTGCGACTCCGGCGGCGGCATGACTTCGTCGGGATCCTTGTTCAGGATGCGCGCGATGAGCGGGGACTTGTCCGGGTCGCCCTTGATGATGACCACGTCGCCGCTCTTGGCCGGCGTGAAGGCGAACTCCGGGCGGTCGAGGCGCAGGCCCGACTTGCGGGTGCTCGAGTCCGGGCCGTGGCAGTGGTAGCAATATTCCGACAGGATCGGCTGGACGTCCCGGTTGAAGGAGACGCCGTCGGCGGCCACGAGGGCGAGCGGCGCCAGGGCGAACAAGAGGGGGCGGGGCGACATGATGAACAAGGGGTCCGACCAATCTGGGTGTACCTCGGTTCCATGCAACCCTGCGGATGGGTTGGCCGCGGGGGTGGCCGGGGGCCGATTAAGCCTTGGAGGCGTCCGAGGAAGCCCTAACTTGGGCGGTCATGAGCACCCCGCTTCCTCGCCGTCAGTTCGTCTCCACCCTGGCCGTCGGCGGCCTGGCCTTGGCCGCCGCCCCCGCGCTCCTCCGCGCCGAACCCATCCCCGCCAAGGTCAAGGTCGCCCTGATCGGTTGCGGCGGCCGCGGGACCGGCGCCATCGCCCAGTTCCTGGCCGCCTGCAAGGTGCTCGGCGTCGAAGGCGAGGTCGTCGCCCTCGCCGATGCCTTCGAGGATCGCGCGAAGCGCCTCAACGAGACCTACAAGCTGCCCGCCAACCGCGTGTTCGTCGGCTACGACGCCTACCAGAAGGTCATGGCGACCGACTGCGCGTTCGTCCTCCTGGCGACCCCGCCGGCGTTCCGCCCCGTGCACTTCGCCGCCGCCGTCGCCGCCGGCAAGCACTGCTTCGTCGAGAAGCCCGTCGCCGTCGACCCGGTCGGCGCCCGCGCCATCATCGCTTCCGGCGAGGTCGCCCGCTCCAAGGGCCTGGCCGTCGTCGCCGGCACCCAGCGCCGCCACGACGCTTCCTACCTGCGCAACAAGGCCCTCATCGACGCCGGCGTCATCGGCGCGCTCCGCGGGGGCGTGGTGCAGTGGAACGGCACCGTGCCGTGGGTCCGTCGCCGCGCGAAGGACGAATCCGACGCGGATTACATGAACCGCAACTGGCTCAACTTCACTGAGCTCTCCGGCGACCACATCGTCGAGCAGCACATCCACAACGTCGACGTCGCGATCTGGTTCCTCGGCCGTCCGCCGGTGAGCGCCCTCGGCTTCGGCGGGCGCGCCCGGCGCGAGACCGGCAACATGTTCGACTTCTTCAGCGTCGATTTCGATTTCGGCGATGGCGTGCGCATCCACAGCCAGTGCCGCCAGATCACCGGCACGGCCGGCCGCGTGGGCGAGTTCTTCACCGGCGCCGAAGGCTCCTGCTACGGCGCCGGCAAGGTCTTCGCCAAGCAGAAGTACGAGACCCCGGTCATCAAGCTCGATACCGATGACTCCATGGTGCAGGAGCACGTGGACCTCATCCGCGGCGCCTACAACGGCAAGCCGCTGAACGACGCCCGCCAGATCGCCGAGACCAACCTCGCCGTCATCCTGGGCCGCATCTCCGCCTACACGGGCGACCTGGTGAAGTTCGACGACCTCCTCAAGCACGAGAAGTCGCCTTACTACAACCTGACCGCCGCGGTCGGCCCGCTCGACTTCGAGAAGGGCACCGTGAAGCTGCCCGCCGAAGTCCCGCCGATCCCCGGCAAGGCCTGACGCGCCGAGCCCGGCACGGGCTGGGCGACCGGCCAACAAAAAGCCCCTCGCAAGAGGGGCTTTTCCTTGGGCTGGATGGCTCGCTTACTTGACCGGCGAGTAGTCGGTCGGGACCAGGAACTCGGACTTCACGCCGTCCTTGATGGTCAGCGAACCGCCGGCCTTCTGCTCGGAGGCTTCCTTGGCGGCGACCCAGGCCGGGTCGGCGCGGAAGGCGTCGAAGCTGGCCTTGGCGGCGTCGGCCGACTTGTGGGTGAGGAGGTAGATCAGCGTGTTGCCGGCGACGAGCGGGGACTTGGCGCCCTTCTGGTCGGCGGCGAGGTTCCAGTAGGTGACGTTCGTCATGCCGTGCTTCTCGAAGAGCTTGAGGGTGTGGTCGCGGAAACGGGCGTTCAGGTTGCCGAGGCGACCGGCTTCGGTGGTGTAGGTGCGCAGTTCGAAGACGCCCTGGCCGTAGGCCTTGGGGGCCGCGAGCGCGGAGTAGTCGGTGGCGGTGAGGAAGGCGACTTCCACCTTGGTGATGAGCTTGCCGTTGATTTCCGAGGCCTGCTGGGCGGACTTCCAGGCGGGGTCGGCCTGGAAAGCCTTCCAAGACGCGTCGCGGGCGGCGCGATCGGGGTAGGCAAGGAAGTAGACCAGCTTGTTCTCGGTGTTCTTGACCGGGACGAAGTAGCCCAGGCTCGTCATGCCATGCTTGGCGAAGAGCTTCAGGGTGTGGTCGCGGAAGCGGGCGTTGAGGGCGTCGAGCTTGCCTTCGGCGGCGTAGTAGACGCGCATCTCGAAGAGACGGGTGTCGGGCTCGGCGGCGACCGCCGTGGAGGCGAGCAGGCCGAACGTGAGGAGAGAGAGCAGGGTTTTCATAGGAAGGTTATTTCTTGAGGAAGGTGTCGACGTTCTCGCGGGTCACGACCTGGAAGGGGATCATGACCTCTTTCTCGAAGGGCTGCTTGGAAGCGAGGAGGATAGCCGTGTCGATCGCGCCCCGGCCTTGGCCGACCGCGTCCTGGAAGACCGTCGCGTCGAGGCGGCCGGCCTTCACGGCATCGAGGGCCTGGGCGATGGCGTCCACGCCGATCACGTACACGTCCTTCTTGAGGCCGGCTCGCTCGAGGGCCAGGAGGGCGCCCATCGCCATCTCGTCGTTGTGGGCGAAGATGGCCTGGAACTTGCCCTTGTGGGCCTGGATCCAGTTCTCGGTGAGCGCGAGGGCCTTGGCGCGGTCCCAAGAGGCCGTCTGGTGGTCGAGCAACTTGAGGCCGGGGTATTTGGCGAGCACCTTGCGGGCGCCGGCGTCGCGGTGCAGCTGGGCGGACTGGCCCATGATCCCGTGGATCATCAGCACGTTGCCCTGGCCGCCGAGTTTCTTCGCGATGGCTTCCATCGCGAGCACGCCGGCCTGCTCGTCGTCCGAGCCGACATAGCAATCGGGGGCCGCCTTGGTCAGGGAGTTCACGTTGACCACGGGGATCTTGGCCGCGCGGGCGCGATCGACGGCCGGCGAGCTGGCCTCGACCTCGCACGGATTGAGGATGATGACGTCGACCTTCTGCGCGATGAAGTTCTCGGCCTGGCTGATCTGCTTCTGGGCGTCGGCCTGGGCGTCGACGAAGACGAGCTTCACGCCCCGTTCCTTCGCACGGGCCTGGACGGCGTCGCCGAGCCGGGCGGTGTACTCGGCGGACTGGTCGCGGGAGGAGTAGCCGACGAGCCATTCGCCGGGTTTGCGGGGCTCGGCCTTCTTGCAGCCGGAGACGAGGGCGACGAGCAGACCGAGGGTGCCGAGGGCGATGCGAGGGGTGGGGCGCATGCCGGGTTTTTACGAACGCGCCTGACGTCGGTCGAGCCAAACCGCACCGACGATGATGAGGCCCTTGATGACGGCCTGGTAATAGGAGGACACGCTGAGCAGGTCCAAGCCGTTGTTGATGATGCCGATGAGCAGGACCCCGAGGAGCGTGCCGACGACGCCGCCGACGCCGCCGGAGAGGCTGGTGCCGCCGATGACCACGGCCGCGATGGCGTCGAGTTCATAGGCCTGGCCGGCGTTCGGCTGGCCGGTGGTGATGCGGGCCGCCAGCACGACGCCGGCGAGGCCGGTCAGCAGGCCGCAGAGGCCGTAGGCGAAGAGCTTGATGCGCGGTACGGAGATGCCGGCGGCGCGGGCGGCCTGCTCGTTGCCGCCGACGGCGTAGAGGTGGCGGCCCAGCCGGTAACGCCCGAGGAAGAGTCCGGCCCCCGCGGTCACGAGGGCGAAGCAGAGCAGCGGGATAGGCACGGGGCCGAGGTCGCCCGCGAGGTCGGTCAGCGCGGGGGACATGTTCGCCACGGGCTTGCCGCCGCTGAGGATGAGCGCCAAACCGCGCGCGATGGTCATCATGCCCAAGGTGACGATGAACGGGGCGATGCCGCCGCGGGTGACCAGCAGGCCGTTGACGAGGCCGCAGGCGCCGCCCGTGAGCACGCCGAGCGCGATCGGCACCCACAGGGCGTGTTCGCCCGGTTGCGCGTTGAGGGCGCAGACCACCCCGCTGAGGGCGACCACCGAGCCGAGGGAGAGGTCCACGCCGCCGGTCAGCAGCACGAAGGTCACGCCGACCGCGAGGATGCCGTTGATCGAGACCTGGCGGGCGACGTTGGTGAGGTTCGAGGCGGTGGCGAAGCTGTCGGTCGTCGCGGCGAGCACGACGGAGATGAGCAGCAGCACCGCGACGATGCCGAAGCGGTGGACGAGGTCGCGGTCGAAGCGGGAGCGCAGGGGAGAGGTCATCGGGGAATGGCGTGACGGAGGATCTCCTCCTGGGTGGCGCGGCGCGGGTCGAGCTCGGCGGTGAGCTCGCCTTGGCGGAGCACCAGGAGGCGGTGGGTGAGCGAAAGCACCTCGGGCAGCTCGGAGGAGATCAGGAGCACGGCCTTGCCTTGGGCGGCGAGCCGGCCGATGAGCGCGTAGATCTCGGCCTTGGCCCCGATGTCGATGCCACGGGTCGGCTCGTCGAGGATGACGAGGTCTGGCGCGGTGAGGAGGGTCCGGGCAAGCAGGACCTTCTGCTGGTTGCCGCCGCTGAGCTGGCCGATCGGCTGCTCGCGGCCGCTGGTCTTGATGGAGAAAGCGCGGATCTGCTCATCGGCCGTCCGGGCTTCGTGGGCGGCGTCGAGACCGGCCAGGCCGGCGAAACGGTCGAGCGCGGAAAGCGTGAGGTTGGAGCGGACCGACATGGCCGGGAGGATGCCGAGTCCCTTGCGGTCCTCGGTGACCATCCCGATGCCCGCGGCCAAGGCGTCGCCCGGCGAGGTGATCCGCACCGGCCGGCCGTGCAGACGGATCTCGCCCGCGTGGGCGGGACGCAGCCCGAAGAGGGCTTCGGCGATTTCCGTGCGACCTGCGCCCATCAGGCCCGCGAGGCCGAGCACCTCGCCGCGGCGCAGCGAAAAGGAGATATTCCGGTAGGCCGGTTCGCGGGTGAGTCCGGCGACCTCCAGGACGACGTCACCCGGCTCGCCGACGACGGGCGGGAAAACCTGGGCGAGCTCGCGACCGACCATGTGGGTGATGAGGGCGTCCGGCGTGAGTTCCGCCGCGGCGGCCGTGCGGACCAGGCGGCCGTCCCGCAGCACCGTCACGCGGTCGGCGAGCCGGAACACCTCGTCCATCTTGTGCGTCGTGTAGACGATGGCGACGCCGCGGCGACGCAGCACGTCGATCGCCTTGAACAAGGCGGATACCTCGTGGTCGGAGAGCGCGGCCGTGGGCTCGTCCAGCAGCAGCACGTCCGTCTGGCGGGCCAGGGCCTTGGCGATCTCGACGACCTGACCTTGGGCGACGGAGAGCCGGCGCATGGGCTGGCGGGTGTCGAGCTCGCAGTCGAGTTTGCGGAGCCATTCGGCGGCCTCGCGGTGCAGCTCGGCGCGGTCGACCCAGCCGAGCGCGTTGACGGGCTCCAGGCCGAGCAGCAGGTTCTCCGCGACGTCGAGGTCGGGGACCGGCATGAGCTCCTGGTGGACCATCGCGATGCCTTGCGCGAGGGCGTCCTGCGGGGAGGCGAAGCGCACGGTCTTGCCGCGCAGGGAGATCGCGCCGCCGTCGGCCGGTTGCAGGCCGGCGAGGATCTTCATCAGCGTGGACTTGCCCGCGCCGTTCTCGCCCATAAGCGCGTGCACCTCGCCCGGTCGGAACTCCACCGTGACATCCTGCAGGGCCGGCAGGCCCCCGAAGGTCTTGGTCAGCTCGCGGACGGACAGCATGCGGTCACTTCGCGGCCGGCACGTCGGCGAGGACTTCCTGCGGCCAGGCGGTCAACGGACGGAGCTCGAGCCGGCGATACTGGCACTCCGCGGCCTCCGACTGGATCTGCAGCTTGCCCGCCTTCAGCGGGATCTCCTGGTCGGACCCTTTCTCGCGGTAACGGGAGTTGCGGATGACGTTCACGGTGCGGCCGTTCAGGCGGAAGACGGCGTCGCCGGCGAAGGCGTAGACCTCGACGGTGTTCCATTCGCCGGAAGGCTTCTCGGGGTAGTCGGTCCCGTGCCAGATGCGCGAACGCATCGCGCGCAACGGGGCGCCGGGGAGGTAGCGGACGACCTTGCCGTCCTCGTCCTTGACGGCGGCGTCGACCATCGCGCCGGCGATCGGCCACCAGTCGCCGATGTCGCCTTCCTGGACCTGGCACTCCTGGCTGCGCATCCAGTTCTTCCCGCCCGCGCCGTGCTCGCCGATGCAGTGGAAGAGGATGCCGTTGTCGCGGACTGCGTTGAGGCGAGGCTCCCACTTGCGCGTGCCCCACCGGTGCTGCGTGCGGAGGTGGAAATTCTCGAAGGACTTGAGCGTGGTCAGGCCGCCGAAGACCTGGCCGGTGATGTGCAGCACCGGTTCGCCGTCGACGAGTTTGACGGTGAACACGTCGAGGGGGTCGCGGTTGAGGCCGAGGACCGGGTCCTCCTTCGGGGTGGCGCCGCGGACGTAGCCCGGGACCTCGTAGGACCGATGGGGCACGCCCAGCCACTTCTCCCATTGCGAGAGCCGGGCGTCGAGGAGCGGGGTGAAGACGGGGGCTTCGGCGGCGCCGAGCGTCGCGCCAAGCAGGCAGAGGGACAGGAGGCGCATGGTCGGGAGGCTTAGCGGACGTCGCGCCAGAGCCACTTCATGGCGTCGGGGAAGAGCATGCCGCCGTGGCGGCCGTCGTGCGTGCCTTCGCCCATGACGAACTGGTAGTCGTAGCCCTTGGCCTTCCAGGCGTCGGCCATCTTCTGGTTGGCCTCGGGCCAGACGCCGAACTGGTTGGTCAGGTCATGCGTGCCGTCCTGCGAGTAGACGCGGATGTCCTTCTTGGGGCTCTCCATGACCATCCGGGGGAACTGGTCGCCGCCGACTTCCTTGCCGTTGGAGATGACGCCGCGGATGTTGGTGAAGCTGCCGATGGTGGTGAAGACCTTGCTGAAGGCGTCCGGGCGCTGCCAGGCGGCATTGAAGGCGCAGATGCCGCCGGAGGAGGCGCCGGCGATGCCGCGACGCTTGGGGTCCTTGGAAATCTTGTAGCCCTTGGACTCAGCGAGCGGGATCATCTCCTCGAGGAGGAACGTGACGTACTTGTCGGTGACGTTGTCGTACTCGAAGGAGCGGTTGGACTTGCCGAGGGGCTTGCCGTCCTTGCCCTTGCCGGTCGGGTTGTTCTTGTCCGGGGCGAAGCCGGGGTTGATGAAGAGGGCGATCGTCACGGGCATCTTGCCTTCGGCGATGAGGTTGTCGAAGACGGTCGCGACGCGCCAGTTGCCCTTGGGGCCGATGTAGCCCATGCCGTCCTGGAAGACCATCAGGCAGGCCTCCTTCTTGCCGTCATACTGCGACGGGACGTAGAGCGCCCACTCGCGGCCGTAGCCCGGGAAGGTCTTGGAGTCGTCCAGGCGGAACTTGGTGACGACGCCCTTGGGGACGCCGGCCTTCTCCTGGGAGTCGGGCCCGAGGACGTACTGGGCGTTCCAGTCCTTCGCGGGGGCGGCGGCCTTGGGCGCCGCGGTCTGGGCGGAGGCCACGGTGGTCAACCCGACCAGCAGGCAGGGGAGGAGGGTACGGAGGGGGCTCATGGGGGTGCGTCGAATGAAGCAGACGCCCACGACCTGACAAGCCCAAGTGCCTCAGGCGCCGGGTTCCTGGCCGACTTTCCGGAGGCGCCAGATCTCGGGGAAGCGCCAATGGGTCAACCCCATCACGCCGAAGGTCGCCAGGCCGCCGAAGACCACCGAATTGACCGTCCCCAGGAGACGGGCGGCGAGGCCGGATTCCGCCATGCCGAGCTCGTTGGAGCAACCGACGAAGACAGCGGTGACCGCGGAGACCCGGCCCATCATCTCCGGCGGCACGGTGGTCTGGAGGATCGTCTGGCGGATGATGACGTTGACCGCGTCGGCGGCGCCCGAGATCAGCAGGAAGAGGAAGGAGAAGACGAAGGCCGCCTGCAGCCCGAGCCCCAGCAGCGTGGCCAGATGGATCGAGAGACCGAAGCCGATGATGCAGAGTCCGAAGACCGCGAAGGAGGCGTAGAGCGCCGGACCGGCGCGTTCGAGCGGCGGGCGGACGATGAGGTAGATGGACATGAGCACCGCGCCCATCGAGGTCGCCGCCCGGAGGAGGCCGAAACCGAATTCGCCGACCCCGAGCATCTGCGCGAAGATCGGGAGCAGGGCGACGGCCCCGCCGAGCAGGACGGCGAAGAGGTCCATCGTGAATGCGCCGAGCATGACGCGTTGGCTGAGCATGAACCGGATGCCGACCGCCAGGCTCTGGAAGATGGGTTCGGGTTGGCGGGACTGGAGCTTCTGGCCCGGACGGAGCAAGGTGGTGGCGACGAGCGAGCCGACGAAGCAGCCGAGCATGCAGCCGTAGGTGACCGGTTCGCCGCCCAGCCACAGCAGGATGCCGGCGATGCCCGGCCCGAGGACGCAGGCCAGTTCGAAGAGCGTGTTGCGCCAGCGGACCCCGCCGGCGATCAGCTCGCGGGGGAGCAGCTCGGCGATCATGGCCTGGCGGGCCGTGGTCAGGAAACTCCGCGCCAGCCCGCCGAGGGTGACCATCGCGTAGAGGAGCGTGAGCTGCAGCCAGGCTTCGAGCCGCAGCAGGCTCTGGGCGAAGAGGATCAGCCCGAGCAGCGTCATCGCGAGCAACGCCAGCCGGGCGATGCGCCGGCGGTCGTGCGTGTCGGCGACATGCCCGGCGAAGAGGACGGCGGCGACGAAGGGGATGACCTCGGCCAGACCGATGGCCCCGAGGGCGAGGGCGGCGTTCTCGGTGTCGGCGCGCGTCAACCGGAAGACCTGCCAGGCGACGGCGACGCCTTGGATCTGGATGCCGAGGGTGCCGAGGACGATCGCGCCGAGGTAGAGGCGGAACGAGCCGTGCTGGACGGCGGAGGCCTGCGGCGCGGAGGACATCGGCCCGAGCAGAGCGGGCGGACGGCGACTAGGCAATCACGCCTTTGACCACGTGGCCGGCGACGTCCGTCAGGCGGTAGTAGCGCCCTTGGAACTTGAAGGTCTGCCGTTCGTGGTCGACCCCGAGCAGGTGCTGCATCGTGGCGTGGAGGTCGTGCACGTGCACCGGGTCCTTGACGATGTTGTAGCCGAACTCGTCGGTCTGGCCGTGGACATGGCCGCCCTTGATGCCGCCGCCCGCCATCCAGGCGCTGAAGCAACGGGGGTGGTGGTCGCGACCGTAGTTGTTCGCCGTGATCTTGCCCTGGCTGTAGGCCGTGCGGCCGAACTCGCCGCCCCAGATGACGAGCGTGTCGTCGAGCAGGCCGCGCTGCTTGAGGTCCTTGATGAGCGCCGCGGACGCCTGGTCGGTCTGCTTGCACTGTCGGCTGATCCCGCCGGGCAGACCGCCATGCTGGTCCCAGCCCTGGTGGAAGAGCTGCACGAAGCGGACGCCCTTCTCGATGAGGCGGCGGGCCTGCAGGCAATTGGCGGCGAAGGAGCCGGGCGTCTTCACGCTGTCGCCGTACATCGCGAGCGTCGCGGGCGATTCCTTGGAGAGGTCGGCCACCTCGGGCACGCTGGTCTGCATGCGGTAGGCCATCTCCGCCTGGGCGAGGCGGGCGTCGACCTCCGGGTCGAGCTCGGCGGCCCGCTGGTCGGCGTTGAGTTTGCCGAGCGCGTCGAGCATCCCGCGGCGGGCGTGCGGGGAGACCCCTTCGGGGTTCGTCAGGTAAAGCACGGGCTCCTTGCCGGCGCGGAACTGCACGCCTTGGTGCTCGGACGGGAGGAAGCCGGCGCCCCACAGGCGCGAGTAGAGCGGCTGGTCCTTGCTCGCGTCCTGCGACACCAGCACGATGAAGGCCGGCAGGTTGTCGTTCATGCTGCCCAGGCCGTAGGAAGCCCACGCCCCCATCGACGGACGACCGGCGACCTGATTGCCGGTGCAGAAGAAGGTGATCGCCGGGTCGTGGTTGATCGCCTCGGTGTGGAGCGAGCGGATCACGCAAATGTCATCGGCCAGCGCGCCGGTGTGGCTGAGCAGGTCGCTGTATTCGACGCCGGACTGGCCGTACTTCTTGAAGTTCGTGAAGGAACCCGCGAGCGGCAGGGTGGCCTGGTAGCCGCTCATACCCGTCAGGCGCTGGCCTTGGCGGACCGAATCCGGCAGCGGCTGCTGGTTTTTCTCGCGGAGCAGCGGCTTGGGGTCGAGCGTCTCGAACTGCGACGGACCGCCGGCCTGAAAGAGGTAGATGACGCGCTTCGCCTTGGCGGGGAAGTGCGTGCCCTTGGGCAGGGCTGCCGCGTTGGCTTCACCCAGGATCCCGCGCATCGCGAGGGCGCCTAAGCCGAGCGCGGAAGCACCCAAAAAATGCCGCCGGGTGTGCTGCATGAGTCCGTCGTAACTGGGAAGGGAAGGATGCATGGGATCAGCGGGAAGTCACGGCGGCGTCGCTCGCGAAGACGGTGGCGCACACGCGGGTCAGGGCGACCATCGCAGGGTCGGCCGGTTTGGCCACGGCCTTCTTGGTCTTCGCATCGGGTGCGGGGGGCGGGGCCGCCGGGAGCTCGGCGGCGACGAGGGCCTTCTGGTCGGCGTAGAGGCGCTCAAGCGCGGTCAGCTCCGTGGGACGGGCCTCGCGGGTGCAGACGGTGCGGAAGGCGAGGGCGATCTGGTCGCGCGGGTTCGACGTCACGGTTGCGACCTTGGCGGCCAGTTTCTGGGCCGACTCGGCGAAGACCGGGTTGTTCAGCAGCACCAGCGCCTGCAACGGGGTGTTGGTATTGAGTCGGCGCGGCTGGCAGACCTCGCGCGACCCCGCGTCGAAGATCAGCATGCTGTCCGGCGGGGCGGTCCGCTTGCGGTACGTGTAGAGGCTGCGACGGCGGGCGTTCTCCTGGGCGCTATCGCCGCCGACCTTCTCCACCAAGGTGCCCGACGCCAGCAGGGCCTGGTCACGGACCATCTCAGAAGTCAGCCGCAGGATCGGACCGCGGGCGAGCCAGCGATTGGCGGGGTCCTTCTCGCGGGCCGCGGCCGTCGGCGTGGACGCCTGCCGGAAAGTCGCGCTGAGGACCAAGCGACGCAGCATCGCCTTCGTGTTCCAGCCGCCTCGCACGAAGTCCACGGCGAGGGTGTCGAGCAGCTCGGGATGCGTCGGGTCCTCGCCTTGCAGGCCGAAGTTCTCCGTAGAGGCGACGAGCCCGTTGCCGAAGACCTGCGCCCACAGCCGGTTGACGATCACGCGCGAGGTCAGCGGATGGCGCGGGTCGGTCAGCCAGCGGGACAGCCCCAGCCGGTCTCGGCTCAGCTTCGGGTCCCAAGGGTAGACGCTCGCCGGCGCTCCGGGCGGGCAAAGCTTATCCTTCTCAGGTTTGTCGTAATCGCCGCGGGTCAGGACGTAGGTCGGCGGGGCAAGCGGGGAATGCTCCATCGCGAAGAAAGCCGGCGCGGTCTCCTGGTGCGCGGCCAGCTCACGGCGGGCTTTCTGCAGGGCGGCCCAGGCGGTGGCGTAGGCGGCGTCCGCACGCAGGCGAGCGTGCTCACGGGCGAGGCCGGCCGGCCAAGTCGTGGGCGCGAGCCCATGGAGGGTCGCGACCTCCGCGCCCGTCAGGGCCTGGCGCCAGACCTGGATCTCGTCCAGCGAGCCGTTGCGGAAACCCGCATCGCGCGAACGCGTGGCGATCTCGAGGGCGTTGTCGCGCGGCTTGGCGTGCAGCGTGTCGCGGATGACCTTGGTGGGCACCTCGCGACCATCGAGGTAAAGATGCAGGCCCGCGGCCCGCGAAGAACCATCGTAGGTACCCGTGACGCGGCGCCAGGCGCCGACCGGCAATTCGTCGACCGTCTCGATGGAGGCCGCGCTGTTGGGCCACAGATGGATCATGCTCCAGCGCAGCTTGCCATGGTCCACGAGCAGCTCGATGCCGGTGGCGTCGCCGTCGCCGGTGTAGAAGCCCGTCGAGTGCAGGACCGTCGCGCGGGCGTTCTTCTCGCCTAGGCGGAGGAAGGCCGAGAACGTGAGCGGGTCGAAGCGCCCGATCTGCCGGAAGTCCGACAGGATAAAGCCGGCATCACCGTCGAACTTGACCGCCTGGCCCTGCACGCCCGGCACCAGCTGGAGATCCTCGGGCGCACCGCGGCGCTCGAACTTGGCGGGCTTGCCGCCGGCGATGGCGTTATCGACCCCGCCCTTCGTGAACGCCTCGAGCGGCAGGTGCACCACCGGCGTCGGTACCGTCACGGCGGAGGCCGTGGCTCCGGTGGGAGGCACGGCGGACAGGGCGCGCTCGGCGGCCGTCACCGCGTCGCGCAGGCGTCGCTCCTTGGCGCGCTCCTCGTCGGACCTGAACAGACGCACGAACGGCGGCGGGACCTCGCCATGGAAGGAAAGCAGGCCGTTCTCGTTCTGGTCGCCGAACATCGCGGCCAGGGAGAAGAAGTCGCGTTGGGAGACGGGGTCGTACTTATGATCGTGGCAGCGGGCGCACTCGATCGTCAGCCCCATGAAGGCGTAGCCGGCCGTCATGACGCGGTCGTTGATCCCATCCTGCCGGAACTCCTCGGCGATCGAGCCACCCTCGAACGTCATGCGGTGCAGTCGGTTGAAGGCCGTGGCGACTCGTTGATCCTGGGTGGCGTCGGGCAGGAGATCCCCCGCGAGCTGTTCCGTCAGGAAACGGTCGTAGGGCAGGTTGTCGTTAAACGCGCGCAGGACCCAGTCGCGCCAGGGCCAGGCGAACATCCCCTTGTCGCCCGTGTAGCCCCAGGTGTCGGCGTAGCGCGCGAGGTCCATCCAGGCCACGGCCAGGTGTTCGCCGTAGCGCGGTGAGGCCAGCAACGCATCAACCTTCTTCTCGAAAGCGTCCGCGGACTGATCGGCCAGGAAGGCATCGACCTCCGCCGGGGTAGGCGGCAGACCGGTCAGCACCAAGGAGACGCGGCGCAGCCACGTTGCGCGATCGGCTGGGCCGTTCGGGCGGAGGCCGGCGGCTTCGGCCTTGGCGAGGATGAAGCGATCGAGCGGGTCCTTGGGCCAGTCGGTGGCCTTCACCGCCGGGGCCGGATGCTGCTTGGGGCTGACGAACGCCCAGTGCGGGTCGTACTTCGCGCCCTGCGCGATCCAGCGCGTGAGGATGTCTTTCTCGGCCGCGGAGAGCGGCCGATGCAGCTCCGGCGGCGGCATGACCTCGTCGGGGTCCGTGGCGTTGAGGCGCGCGATGACGGCGCTGCGTTTCAGGTCGCCCGGCACGATGGCCGTATCGCCGCTCTTCAGCTGCTTGGTCGCGCCCGCGAATTCGTCCAGGCGCAAGCCGGCCTTGCGGCCCTTGTTGGCGTCAGGTCCGTGGCAACCGAAGCAGCGGTCGGACAGGATCGGGCGGACGTCGCGATTGAAGTCGACGAGGTCGGCCGCGGCGGCGACGGCGCAAAGGAGGGGCAGGGCGAGAACGGACCGGCGGCGAGTCATGGGGGTGAGGACATAGAAACCCGCCCGAGGTTCCTGTCCACGACAACCCTCCGCCGGTCGGCTTACGATGGCTTTTGGGGATTACTTCGCGACCGCCCGGGCCGGGTGCGCAAAGCCCTGCCAGCAATCCTCCAACCGGGCGACATCCGGCTCGCCGTCGAAGACCACGAAACGGAACCGCTGCGTCAGGACCTGGTCCGGCTTGAGGGTGACGGGGCCGTCGTGGACGGGCGTGAAGGCGACGAACGGGTCCTTCGGGTTGAAGCGCGTCCACTGCGGGAAGTTCACGTTGGACGGGTGGGCCAGGATGGCGATACCGCCGCGCCCCTGGGCGGTCGGGCCTGCGAAGGCGAACCACCGGGCGCGCTGACCGTCGCCGGCCTTGCGACCGAGCTGGCCCTCGGAGGTAACGAACGTCAGCGGGGCGTCGACGGTCCAGGTGGGTAGGCCGCGAAAACCCAGGCCGCCGTAGATGTGCTTGGTCAGCGTGAGCGGATCCGCGGTCACGTTGCGTTGCGTCGTCTCGAGCTCGAAGACCGTCTCCGGCGTCCCGGGAGCCGGCACATAGGTCGTCACGCGCCAGCCCTCGGTCAGCACCACGGTCGGCGGCTTCGTCCCGGTGTCGACGCTGCGCAGGGTCGCCGTGAAACCGGAGTCCACCGGGCCGATCCAGCGCGGCCCCAGGCCTTCATAATCCACGCGCCCGGTTTCCTGATGCACATTCCAGAAGTCGGGATGACGGCCTTGGAAATCAGTATGCGACCACGCGGTCCAGATGCCGTGGTGGTGGGCATGGTCGGGGGCGAAACTGCCGGAGATCACCTGTCCCGAAGGCGTCAGCACCGGATGGATGAAGCCGGCGCGACGGTAGACCGGCTTGATGCCCGGCGGCAGGATCTCGTCGTGCTGGAAGGCGAAGATCCGACGCTGCACGCCGTCGGCGAGCGTCGTCATCCACAGCTGGTCATCCATGTAGGCGTGCTCCACATTCACCTCGGCTTGATAACTCTCGGCCTTGATCAGCGTGACTTCGGTCGACTCGCCGGCGGCCTGGGCGGGCAGGAGGAAGTAAGGCTCTTTGGTTCGCTCGTCCCACTGCATCGGACGGGGCTGGGCGGTGCCGCGTACCTTGACGAGGGTGAGTTCCTTGGGGCTTAACCCCAAGCGGCGCGCTTCCTCCACGCTCGCCAAAACGATGCGCTGGTAGCTCCGCTTTGCCGGTAGAGACGGCACCGTGAAGAGGATGGCCTCGTTGATCTTTTCGGAAGTGGCCGGCGCCAACGCGGTCTGCTCACCGCCAGCGGCCAAGAACGAGAGGAGGCACGCGCCGACGAGGTTCATAAGCGTTATTTGACCGCTTCCGACCCGAACGGCACTCCCAAAGACCGCAGGCCCTGGTTTCAGCCCCTTTCCGGTATTTAATGATCTTTTTAATCATAACTGTCATAAAGGAATGATTTCACTCATTTAAACTTGCGAAAGGAATGGGTTTTTGTCGAATTAGCCCATGACCACCCGACTCTTCGGCACGGACGGTATTCGCGGGAAAGCGAACGAATACCCGATCACCCCTGAAATCGCGCTGCGTACCGGCCAGGCGATCTCGCGGGTCCTGAAATCCAATGGCGCCAACCACAACCGCGTCATCATCGGCAAGGACACGCGCATCTCCGGCTACATGCTCGAGACCGCGCTGACCAGCGGACTCGTCGCGAGCGGCATGGACGTCTTCCTCGTCGGGCCGATGCCGACGCCGGGCGTGGCGCACCTGACGAAGTCGATGGGTTGCGGCGCCGGCATCATGCTGACGGCTTCGCACAACCCTTATGAGGATAATGGGCTCAAGATCTTCGGGCCCGATGGCTACAAGCTGTCCGACGAGCTGGAGCTGGCGATCGAGCGGGAGATCCTGGGCGAGGGGAAGATCCCCGGGGTTAGCCCGGACAAGATCGGCAAGGCGACCCGCATCGACGACGCCCGGGGCCGCTACATCGAATACGCCAAGCAGAGCGTCGGCGCGGGCGATCTGGCGGGAATGAAGATCGTCGTGGATTGCGGTCACGGCGCGGCCTACCTGCTGGCGCCGCTGATCTTCAAGGAACTCGGCGCCAAGGTCGTGAAGCTCGGCGTCGAACCGGATGGCCTGAACATCAACGAGGGTTGCGGGGCCTTGCATCCCGAGCACGCCGGCCGGGTCGTGCGCGAACAGGGCGCCGACCTCGGGATCTCCTTCGACGGCGACGCCGACCGCGTGATCTTCACCGACGAGACCGGGGCGAGCGTCTCCGGCGACCGGATCCTGACCTTGTGCGCGCTGGCCTTGATGGAGGAAGGCAAATTGCGCGGGGCGACGATGGCCTGCACGGTGATGAGCAACCTCGGTCTGCACGAGGCCTTGCGCGCGGCCGGGATCGCCGTCCTCACGACCGCGGTGGGCGATCGCCATGTCATCGAGGCGTTGCGCGCCGGCGGCTACTCCTTCGGCGGGGAGAACTCCGGTCACCTGATCTTCGCCGACCACGCCACCACGGGCGACGGCATCCTCAGCGCGCTGCAGGTCCTGCGCATCATGAAGCGACGCGGCCAGCCGCTCTCGGTCCTTGCGCAGGTCATGCGCGAGTACCCTCAGAGCCTCGTGAACCTCAAGGTCCGGGCCAAACCCCCGCTGGAGACCTTGCCGCGGTTGCAGGCGACGTTGCGCGAGGCCGACGCCGCCTTCGGCGACCTGGGACGTCACCTCATCCGCTACTCCGGGACCGAGAACAAGGTCCGGATCCTCGTCGAGCATC
>Ga0315907_10004082_pt1 | contig 16645 bp, 17 predicted proteins | sample LakEriMetagenome_3_FD_203525 | JGI IMG/M metagenome (GOLD analysis project Ga0315907, IMG submission 203525) | Freshwater fungal communities from buoy surface, Lake Erie, Ohio, United States - Buoy 12 MA123 | ecosystem: Environmental > Aquatic > Freshwater > Lake > Lake biofilm | place: USA... | reverse complement strand
ACCGTACTGAGAGGTTGGTTGGATTTTTATCACGACGTTGACGCTTGAACGCTGATGCTCGGTTATAATTTTCCATGGTTCAGTTAAAGATATTAATTATTATTTTTGGCGTGTTCTATTAATTTAAACCCTCCAGCGAGCAACAGTGCTTCGATAATGAAGGTAAGATAGGCGGTTGGATTCCCCCCGTGGATGAGCACCATTTTTGTTAATCCAAGCATGGACAAGGTCATTAGAACAATCAATGCTGCTCCGACGTAATAAAGTACATTTTTCATATTTTTTAATTTTTAAAGTTGAGGCAAAGGAACGCGGATTGTTGTGGGTTTTGCTTACAACAATTGTTTTCAACATCAAAAAAGAAGAATATAGGGTAGGGGAGTCAGTGTGGAATTTTTAATTCAAGGCGAATTATACGTGATCGGATTGTACCTTCACAAAGGAAAAAATTATGAATTAGTATTTTTTAAAGAATCCTATTGGGTCCTGAGGAAATAGGCAGGAATTTTAGTTTTACCTAAGTATATTCCATTATTTTGCCACTTATTAATGTTAAATCAGTTGGCTTGCCCTTTTCTTTTTTCCAAGAATGAATTAATGGTTATTTTAGCTATTGAGATTTAAATCCAAAGGAATTGAATTTTTTAAAAGAACTAATTTTATTTATAAATCAAAACCCCGATTTTCCGCGTCAAGTATAAATTGATAAGTTTAATCGTACATAACTTTAGCCTACAATTTAACTATATTTGTTGTAAAAATATATTAGCTCAAAAAAAATCTTAGTTTCAATTATTGAATTCATGAAAAAAGTACTTCTCATATTAGCCCTGTTTTCATTTTTTATAAATGTTTACTGTCAAATTCCTAATTATGTCCCTTTAAATGGATTGGTGGGGTGGTGGCCTTTTAATGGCAATGCAAATGACGAAAGTGGAAATGGTAATAATGGAACTGTTCTTGGGGCGAAATTGACTACGGATCGAAATGGACAGCAAGCTTATAAATTCGATGGTATTGATGATATTATTAATATAAGTTCTAAGGTCGGTAATTTCGGTTCATACGATTTTTCTGTTTCACTTTGGGTTTATGATGAAGATGCACAGAACGGTGGAACTCTTGTTGGGAAAAGAAATGATGATGCAAATATGTTGAATTTGGTTTGGGTAAACTCACCAGGTCTTGAATTAGGAAGTCCCTACGTTCTTATTGCAGCAAATGGATCAATGCTTAAAGAATGGAAAAATTGTGTTCTTGTAAGAAAAGGCGTAAATATTTCTATATGGATTAACGGTGTTTTAGTGCAAAAGAATATTTCCTCTATTCCTCCAAACATAAATAATTCAGCAAATCTTAGTTTTGGAGCAAGGTATTTTTCCTCCCAAACACTAGAACATTTCAAAGGTTCAATCGATGATATTGGAATTTGGAACAGATCGTTAACAGACGACGAGATACAAAGTATATATAAATCTGAACAGTTGACTGAAACAAAGCTTTCACAAGAACAATATTACAAGATGGTTTATGAAGGTGAAAGCGACAATCCATATTCTTCATTTGAAGATTATTTAGCTTCGCAAAAAAGGAAAAATGAATCTAATTCCCAGGAAGTTCAGAATGAATGGAAACAGCAAGGAACTAACCAATTTGTTATTCCTAATAGCGTCTTGGAAATTTCATCAGCGTTAGATCAAATAAAGGATACTTTGGACAAAATCACATATCTAAATAATTTGATTTCACATGTGAAAAAAAAATCGCCTAATGAAAGAACTGATTGGGATATAAGTATGTACCAAGCGTCATTTAATTATAAACTATTTTACATTCTTCCAAATAAATGTAATGATCCTAGAATATCACAAGATGAATGGATAAGTCTAAATGATTTCTTGAATTTATTAGGCGATGAAGCTTATAAGAGTGAAGATTCTAAAGATATGAGAGGTTGTTTTCTTTATTTCAATATTTTAGTAAAACAAAAATTAGGAAATAATTCCGTTGATATAAAGTGGCCTAAAATGGTTGTTAATGAATTCAAAGAAAGTAACTTCCCATATGGTGCAGGTTTCTATAATGAATGCCAGAGAATAGTTGAAGCAAATAATATTTCTAATAATAACATTGTACCCAAGCAAGATCCAGTTAAACCCAAGTCTGACCCACCATTATTAGCAACTGAACCTATAGGTACAATTTGGTATGATGCTAATAGTGGGGGTAAAAATGTTCGTTTTGAGAAACTTTCAAGTCAAAAGTACTGTTTAACATGGCGTGATCCCTATGGCGATGTTAATAAATTGACTGCAGTAGTGACGAGTAAGAAATTAGTAACAAGTGAAGTTTCTATATGGTGTGGTGATTATTACGAATTTACTTTAACAGGAGAAGGTAATTGGGATGGGGAGAAAATTGTATTTGCATATACAAATAATATTCTCTGTGGCAGTTGGGTTGAAGCATATGATGAACTGGGATCGCGATGGGGACATTGGTCTGGATTGTCCAAAAAATTAAAATAGAAAAAAGTAAATATCTTCAACAAGGAAAATATAAATTTACAACAAGTAAAAGCAATTAAACCAAGTGAATTTATCTGATTAATTCCAGAATTAAGGAATATTAAAAAAACAAGTTCACTTCCCCCTCAGAACCAACAAATAATATGCAGTCTCCACGTGAAAATTTCGTGGGTAACATTCAAGGCCCATGGTTTCTTCTACCAATTTTTGTAGGTGGTTTGCCAATTGGTTTATGCTGACCTTACGAATGATCATTAAAACAATATCATCGGTATAGGATGCATATTCTCCGTTTTCTCCAAAGGCCTTAACGCCAATGGGATCCCAGGTTTCGTGCAAATAAGTGTATACGTGGTCGTACAAGTCCATAGCCTGTGTGTTGTTTTCAGTTATAAATTAAGGTGCTTGAATTTAAATATATTAAAATGAAAATTGGAAAGCAAGTAAGGAGTTAAATTTCGTCGAATGAAACATTCACGGTTCATTCCTTTTCCCATGGCATGTTCTTTTTATAAAATATCATTAATTTCATGAAACTCCACTCTTTGAGGCCAAGCGAATAAACAGTTGTTGGCTTGAAGCGAGATTAGGTGGGTTATAGGTAAGTTAGTGGACATGTTTACAAAATGATAGAAAATAACATTATATTTGATAGTTAATTCGAAAGAGTGTTTTATTTGTTAGGAATAAGTTAAAACCCATAAAAAATGAAAATAGTAAGTATAATTTCAATCCTTTTAATCAGCTTTAGTTTTATTTCATTCTCTCAAACGGTAACCATAGGAACCCAAGTATGGATGGACAAAAACTTGGATGTAAGTACCTTTCGTAACGGTGACCCCATTAAGCAAGTAAAAAGCAATGAAGAATGGCAAAAAGCGGAAACCGAAGGTGTACCTGCTTGGTGTTATTATGAAAACAAGAAAAAGAATAATAAGAAATACGGTAAACTCTTCAACTGGTATGCTGTTAACGACCCTAGGGGTATAGCGCCTGTTGGTTACCACGTACCTACGGAAACTGAGTTATACCAATTAAGCGAATATTTATCACCAGGAGAAGAGGGTGCCAATGCAGGGAAAAAAATGAAAAGTACGAATGGTTGGCAAACATATGAAGGCAAGGAGGGTAATGGCACCAACGAAAGCGGCTTCAACGGACTTCCCGGTGGCTTCCGCACCAACGGTGGAATGTTCTCCAACCAAGGTGATAACGGGTACTGGTTTAGCGCTACAGAGGGCAGTAAAATGTCTGCCTCTACCTTCGAATTATATAATCGAGATGATTACTTTAGTATTAGAAACTACCGCAAAGGTGGAGGGTTTTCCGTTCGTTGCGTAAAAGATTAATTTTCCCGCCTCTCTCTAGATTTTATCTATTTGAATTATTTTCCACGGGGCTATCAAATTATTGAAAAACTTTCGCATTTGTTTATATTTCGATGAAAGTCGATCTAACAAAACATAAGAGTGTACACCAAAGTTATGCCAGCGCACATGCAGGCGCAACATTAGCTAAAATCGCTTTCACGCAAACCTCAATGCTTGATTATTCCTTTTAAAATGATGTTTGGTTAAAATCAGTATTCATTAATTTACCCCTTCACTCCGCACCCCACCGCTTGTTCTTTTCCCTTCGATAAATCTTCTTCGACGGCTCAGCGCGTTGCACAAAACGCCCATCAAAGTAGCCTTGCTCTACTTGTTGGGTGCGTTGCTTGCCAAGAATCAACTGGTGCACTTCTTTTTTAGGGTTCTGTTTCTTTTTCATGACATAGGTATTGTTTAATAGGGTATGCTTAGCCCTTCTTCATTTCGCGTTCGGTGAGTACCCAACCGATGGAGAATATGACCTCAATGGCCACGTATTTCCAAACGGGTAGGGGCACAAGCAAGCCAGTAATCAAGCCGTAGGCCGCCAACGAACCGAAGATGGATAAAATGATTTTTTTGCGTTTTTGGTAGAAGTTATGCATAGGGTGTATTAGTTTTCGAGGGTAAAGTATTCCAGGTTATCAATGAAGCGTAGGGGATGGCGTAGCGTGAAGATTTTTCCATCTTTGAAGGTGAGGGCGTAGCGATAAATTAACTCTTTCAGGTCATCATCGCCTGGTTCTCCAAGTTGCTTTGCCAGGTTTTTGGTGGGGTCGGCCTCGGGGTGCGTGAACGGATCAAAATCCATGAAGCGGAATTCAACTACATGCTCTCCGGGTTTGTGGTCCATGCTAAACCCGTAATTCACGTGCATGCAAAAATGTTCTAAGAGGCCATAGCGGGTTTTAAGCACTTCAAAGAAATACCCATCCAAGGTGGCGCGCGCTGGGATGTTAAAGAAACGTCCTTTCGGATGGAACAATTTTAGGAGTTCTTGGTGGTTTTTTGCAGTAAATAGGGCGACAAACTCAATGAGAAGTTGAGTGTTTTTTTCTACTTCTTCTCGGGTTAGGCGCTTAATCGTTGCTTGGTGCATAGGGTTATTAGGGGTTTAAGGGTTATTTAGGTTTTTATATACAAGACAAGTTGTCAGAACATGCCTGCGAAGCGCATTTAAACGCGCAAGCGTGCAAACAGCACACAGCAATTGCGGGTGAGCCTTGGGTGTTCGTGAAAAGTTGGATTGTGCATAGTAATCGTATGAGATGTTGAGTGGTTGCCTTGAGATTAAATTTTTTTTAATATTTCTTGTTCACCATAAAATGTACGAAGTATTTTCTCTTGCAATTTGGTCCAATGTCATGCCCTTGTATTGGCCAAATTCAAAAACGGTATTGGGGGTGTAGTGGGTAAAGTTTTTCATGTTGCGGGGTTTGCATACAAAGCTACGCGCTATGAGTGCAGTGGATGTGCATAGGAAATACTGCTTACAAAATAGATTTTACGTTCTCGAAAAAAGGGAGGAGTCATTGTTTGTTTGTCCTCAACATTAAGTGATTTTTATTGAAAACTTTTTAGTTATTTTTGATACTTAAGTAAATCATGTCAGACTACATCCGTTATATTGATTTTGCCTCTATAAAATTAGCTGACTTAGCTGTTGAATTAGGGGATTATGCATGTGCTCTTGAGTTTTATAACAAAGCGTTTGACCGGTTATATCAATATCAAGGGGATCGCATGCACCCTATAATGATGGCGGGTTCCTTAAAAGAAACAATTGCAGAAACGGAGAGAAAAATAAAGAAAGGAAAGTCAGTGTTATTTAGTGAATCCTGGAAGTTGACCAAAAGTTCGTTTGTGAAAGGAAGTCAGTGCATCAAATCATTATATCTTGATCGACATAAGCCCAACGAAAAGAATCCAATTTCACAAGAGACCCAGGAAGTTTTTAATCAAGGACATAATTTTGAGAATCATGTTCGCGAGTTGGCATTTCCCGGGGGAATAAATGTAAAAGACAAAGTAGGTAATTTTAAGTACTTTAATTCATATACTAACGTACTCCTGCAAGATGAGAAAACTAAAATTATTTACGAAGCCACGATTATAGAGGATTCCGTATTGGTCATGTGCGATATATGTGTAAAGAGGGAGGATGGTACCATTGATTTTTATGAAATAAAACTAAATAAAACGCTTAATGACGCCATTAAATCAGACTTGGCCATTCAGTATACCATATGCAAAAAGCGCTTTGGAGATCGGTTGAATACATTTAATTTGATAATGCGGGTTGATAATGAAAATAAACCTTATCAGATAATTGATTTAACCTCTGAATTAGCCATGAAAACTAAAGAAATTGAAGATAAGATTCATAAATTCAAATCAGTCTTAGATGCTCAAGAACCAACCATAGCCATGAGCGATCATTGTTTGAAACCGTATGAATGTAATTTTACCAATTATTGTCGCGCTCTTAAGGATTCTTGACAATTTCCATGAAGAAAAATATGAACGGGTAATTTCTGAATTCGATTATTCATGAATACCGAATGAAACAATTTTATCTATTGAACTTCATTTATCGGCTTTTCTCATTCCAATCCCAACCATCACGCATTCCGTTGACCTTGAGCGGCGGCTTCTTTTTGTTTTTTAACGCGTCCATAGCATTTAAAGCACACGCCGTTGGAGATGTGGCTATACTTGGGAATAAACCCTTGATCGTTGCAGCGTTCGCAGGAAGCTGTCGGAACGTATTCAGAAGTTTCCGGTTCAATTTTTGAATATTCTAGGAAGAAGTCATGGATGCTGAAGAGCTCTTTCTTCCAATCGGGTTTGTCACAGAGTTCGCCCACTTCTATCAGAAGTTCTTCAGGAACGTCCAAGATTTCAGCGTAACGCTTGAACCATTTGTTGGGAAATAAAAAACTGTGCATGTAGATGTAATTTCCGCTGTAGCGTTCGAAGTAGTCGAGTATTGTTTGTTTAGTTTTAAGGCTCATCTTACTGTACCTTCCGGCGATGAGGTGATCCCAGTCGCTGGCATACGATGAAAAATCGAACACATAAATTTCTTGATCCTGCATGGTTGGGATGATTTCAAGCAATAACCGGTGGTTGGCAAGCTTGGTGTTTTTCAATTCTTGGTAGAGTGAACCCGAAACGTTGTTATATACCAATATTAACTTTTGATCTTCGGGCGCATATTTTCCTTTCCAGGAGAAATACACTTCTTCGGGAGCGGTGAGTCCACGTTGTAATCCCAATAAAGGGTAAAGGAACAATTTTGATTTCTGAAAATACGTGGGGTACAATTGGTTGATGATCATGCGTGGAACTTTTTTATGGGTTTCAATGCAAAGCTAGGGCGTATTAGTGCAGAGTATGTGCACAGGAAAAGAATTAAGCTCAATTTTCGGGTTCATTATGAAATGAGTTAAATTTATAGTGTTCAACTTTTAATTTTTTTTGCGTGAGTAATTTTAAACTGCCATATACATGGACAACTTCACAATTGAGGGGTTATTTAAAAATTATGTTTTGTTCTGAAGTAAGGTTTGATACTATTACTCAGGATGGGATTGATTACTTGCACGATTGGGCTTCGATGTGTTCGGATTTTCAAATGTTGGCATATCAGGATTTATTTGCAGAGTTTTCGGTAGAAATGAAGAAAGATGAATCGCTATTTTTTCAAAGTTGTTTTCGTGAAAGTTTGCAATTGAATTATTCACAAGAGCAAAAGGTATTTATAGTTCAAGGGTTGTTAAATGCACCTGAGCATCTAATGCAATTGTATTTTACTTTTCTCCTGCACGATTGTTTTTTCACCAATGTAGAAAGTGGTTGTTATCTTAATGTGGATATGAGATTTCATCAATTGGCTAACATTGGGGCCCCGTTTCATCGGATACCGAAAAATCTGACGTTACCAGAAATGCATTTTCAGAACATTCAGAATTTTCAAGAGTATTTGAGTAGAATTTGTGATCATTGGATGGATCATGGGGATTTTACTTTGGGAATATCATCAGTAGCTGAACATTAAAACTATATGAATACTTAAATGAAAATGATTATCCAATGAATTAGTTGTTTATGTCAACGTCAACCCTCATAAAATGATAGAATATGGAAACAGTGAATAAGGTGGAAAACATTAAAAAAACGATAGCACTTTTTCTCGAATTAGAAGGATTTCGATTTGAAACCCAGGAAGAAAACGAAAGGCGGGTATTGGTTCAGCTAGGATTTGGTTCTGAACAAGGACCTATAAAATATTATATAGACTATCAAATAGAAAGAAACTTAATCCAATTTACGAATTTTACATCTCATTATGTCCCGGAGGATAAAAGGAACGATGTGCAAACTTATTACAGCCTGGTAAACGATAACAATTCCCACTGGGGATCAATCCATTTAAATGTGTTAAACGGTCAAACGTTTTCTAGATCCTCTCTTTTATTGGATGACTTAGAGGATGTGAGTGTTGGGTTAATAAAACGTACTTTTCATATCAATATGTTCAACGTTAATACTTATTTTGTTGGGGTCATGAAAATTATTTATGGAGATATTCCGCCATATCAAGTATATAAGGAGCTTTTTGGTTCCGTTGATGACGAGTAATTTCATTTGCTTCTACCTAAGTGTTGACTGTACGGTGGATGAATTGTTTAAGGATTTTAAAATGCTTCAATCCTCCCATTTCTTCCGGCTACAAATTCAGTAACCCCTTGTTTATAGAGTAAGTACTCCGCTTTATTGTTGAATCCTGGTTTTGAATTAAACCCATCGAAAGGCAAATAGAATTTTATTTCGTTTCGGTTATTAATCAGGTCATTTAATAAGAAAAATTCAACATAATACTGGAAGTCCTCAAATAATTCAAAGAAGGAATGATAACGTGTCAGTACCTTAGTTAGTGGACTTGGTATACCCAGATAGTGCCTGCGGATGCATTCCAGGGTTAAATCAAACCGATCATCGATATAGGCGTTAACACCACGCGCCTGGTTAATCGTGGGCATGCGATCAATTTGCTTGTTCGGGAAAAGAATATAAGCACCAATAGTAGATCCGATTTCAAACAGTGCATTGGCATCTTCTGTTACCTCTGCAATTAGGGCTTGTTTACGCCGTTGATTTCGATAAGAATGGGTAATGGCATCGCTACCCAGGTAATGAATACCATGGTCGGTGTGATAACTGAGATAGGCATTTGGGGTTGAATCGGATAATTCAAACAGTTTTCCGTTTGGTAAGGGTTTAGTCCATAGTAGTTTATGGTAGTGCTTTAGTGTTGGACTGGTAGCATCGGGGTCACCTCCATTGGCATCGGAGTAGGTTTTAAAGGTAATATCAATCATCTTATTCCGAATACAATTCCTGCATTTTCTTTGCCCGATCGTTAATTCTATCTTTTAGCTTCAGCGGCTTCAACACCTTAACTTCCTCCCCAAACGACAAAATAACCTGTTCCAGTTCTGGGTTGGGTACCACCTGTAGGCGTACCAATAAGCCTTCTTCAGTAGTGCTTTCTTTCTGGCTTTCGTGCAAGGGTTTTGTTTGCACGTATTTAGCGCGTTTCGGGTCAAAGAGCAGCTGCACCTCTTCCAACGCGCCATCAAATCGTGTCACACCGATAATATCAGAAAAATAATCATCCCAGTTGATGTTGCTCGGGCGGTAGGGGGTAGTGAGTTCCGTTATTTCCTCAATGCGGTCCAAGGCCATATTCCAGGTTGGGTTTTCCAACAATTCATTGAGCCCAAAAACAAACCACCGGTTATTATACTGCTTCAAAAAATGGGGATGAAAGTTCATGGTAAAGGGGGCTCCGTTAAATGGCGCATAGCGAACGCTAAGTGCTTTTTTCTGAACGATGGCATTAAACAGCGGTGTAATGTGAGTTTTACCAGAGTAATCGATATTGGATTCAAAGGAAATTACTTTCTCATCGCTGCTTCCAAACTTATCTTTTAGCAAGATATTCAATTCCTCGACCCATTCAAAGCCCGGCCCGCCCGAAAAGCGTTGTAGTAATTCTAAGGCATTCTTCAATTGCTTCGCTTCGGTTTCATTCAATGGCGAATTATGGATTGAAAAGGAGGGGTCGCTATAATAATAGGCATGTTTTTTCCCTGCATGAATGCTATTCTCTATGGGGGCATTGTACCCGGCCTCACTGCGCATAAAACGAATGTCTTCCCGCAACTGACGCGTATTGATCCCACTGCTTTTGGGGTCGTCTTCCAATAAGGCATTATTCACTTGTTCAATGAGGTCATCAAATAGGTATTTTCTTCCAACATTCTGAAAACAACGGTCGAGGGTCTTGTAGCGGAGTAGGGCATTTTTAGTGATGGACATGGTGGAATTTAACTTGTTTCTGCAAAGGTAATTATTCTGTGCAGATATGTTGCATAGTAAATAAATATATTTGTTCTGATTATGTTATTTGCAGTTCCCCACAAATAATTTTACCTTCGGGAAGAGGTTAATAAGTTTAAAACTATGAAAATTAAATTTAAAGATTACGCACTATTTAATAATTCTAATATATATGAATTAAGCCCTTTGACTTTTTTAATAGGAGGTAATAATTGCGGTAAAACCACTTTTGTTAAAGGTTTAGAAATTATTAAAAATGGGGAATTAGAAAGCATTAAACAGGTTAGAAAAGGTAAATCAGAGGTAATTGCCTCTTATGAGGTATTTGAAGGAATGTACAGAAAACAAACGTTTGAGATTGGAAACGAAAGTGAGTTAATAATGGGCAGTTCTTTTGTATATGAGAATAAGGAGGGAAAGGAGATTCTTTCAGTTTCATATTTTATGGGTGATGACTCAGTTGAAAACGTTGTTTTTCACGTGGATAGAATGTTAGTGGCTTTACGGGATGCTGGATTATCTATCAAAGATGAAATGGTCGTGCAATTATTGAGTGGAATTAAAGTCATAAAAAGACATATACCAAACAGGGTAAGTAAAGTTGATTTTGAGGTGTTTGAACCAGATAAAGAAATAGAAGATCTTGAACGATGGTTTTTTAGTATTGGAATCGCCAAATTATTAGATTTAAATGAATTGGGTGTTGATTTTGAGAATAAGGTAATTCAAGTTATGATTGAGATTTTTAAACCTTATACGTTTGAAGGATTACGCATTAAGAATAATGAAGTTGAACGATATTGGAATAAATCACGTAAACCTTTTTCAATTAGGTTCATTAAAAATTCTGATTTGAGTGTTGCGCAAAGGATTTATAATTACAGTGATTTCATAAGTGAGCCTGTGTCATATCAGCTAGAGGAAAAGCATTTTACCTCCACTGCGGAATACTACGATGAAACATTTAGGGCCCATTGGTTCAAAAAGTTTTTTTGTCATGAAAATCCATTGTCAATTGAACCATTAAAAGGAGGATATTTTGAATTAAAGCTAAACGATCGTTATCTAACAGAACAAGGTTCCGGGATCACTAAAATCTTACAATATATTCTTTTCTTAAGTCAACTAACAGCAAATGTTTGGGATGAGGATCGTGATATTTTGTTTGATTTGGATAAAAGACAGGAGAAAATTGAACGAGAGATGCTTTTAATAGATCATAGGAAACGGCAAACACCAAACAAAAAGAGGTTTATTTATATCGAGGAGCCTGAAGTTCATCTGCATCCCAATTTTCAGATATTATTGGCTGAAATGATTTTTGAATTAGCGTTGAATAGTACGTATCATTTCATCATCGAAACTCATAGCGAGTATCTGATAAGAAAAATTCAACTGCTTAGGGCGAATCATAAAAGCTCTACTTCAGATTTGATAAGTATATTAAATTTTGGTTCAGATAAAAATCTTGGAAAGGTACAGTCTATTAAAATTGATGAATTTGGTGGGTTATCTGCTTCTTTTTATCCAGGATTTTTTGAGATGAATCAAGACTTACAATTTCAGTTATTGAAAGCCAACAGGAGTAATCAAAATTAGGGTTATGGATATTTACTTTGATTACGGATTTATTAAAACATTTGAATCCCATTTATATAACCCGGAATATAGTCTGAGGAAAGGAATGAGGAAACTATTAGATGTGTTTGATGATTACAATGGAGTTTTTGTTTTTTCCAATGTTCCTGTAAAGCATATCTTAAATCATTATATTTTTCAAAGATTATTGAATAATAATGGGGTTCACGATGGTGAAAAAGTTTTTCGTGAACGATTAAACACTTCTAAAGCTTCACCCCAGATATTGGCATTTTTTGCAGAAAAACATGATGAATCTATAGCGGATGAGGTTAGAAAAAAAGGAGGATTGTGTTTCACGGAACAAAATTATTTGGATGAAATTGAGAGGTTTCTAAATTTTGAGCAGACAGTTTATCTCAAATACGGAGATTCAGCAAAATTCAGTTGGAGTAAACTTCATGAATATGGTTTTAATAATGAAACGTGCTTATTAATAGACAAGTATTTACTAACGAGTAAGGTAAAAGTCTGTGAACATTTTATACCCTTACTAAAAGGATTATTTAGTGTAGAGAAAAATAATCGTATTACGATAGTATCAGCATCTGAAGAACATGGAATATATTCAGGTGCGAGAACTTTGGTGAGTCAATTTTGTCAAGAAGAAAATATTGAATCAAAATCAATTGAAATCATCACTTACGATTCGAGATCTCAATTTAATTTCCACGACAGGTACTTATTTGGTCGATACGTAGCGATCGATTCTGGACGTGGCTTTGATAATTTATTTAAGAAATACGCCAAACGTTCTGATGCAAAATTGAAAATACGAACGGTATTCACTAAAGAGACTTACGACGATTTTAGAGAATTAATTCCTTTGTATCAAGATTATATTGCTTGGCATAATTCGAGTAAAAATCAGAATTTCTCCATACCATTTAAATCGTAGGGGGTCAAAAACCATTATGTTGCTTATCTCTTTAAATAATTTTACCTTCGATTGTGCTGTTAATACATAGAATGTGTTAAAAAATAGTTTTGCGAAGTAAAACATCCAATTTGATCGATCATGAATAGAGATATATTACCTATTGTTAAAGAGGCCAATGATAATTTATTAATCCTTGGAAAGGCAGGCGTTGGAAAATCTACGTTAATTAAAGTTGTTAAGAAGCATTTAGGTAAAAAATGCATCATTCTTTGTCCAACAGGAATTGCAGCGCAAAATGTAAAGGGAGTTACGATTCACTCTTTTTTCGGTTTACCCCATGTAGATTCTTTTACAACAAGAGCGATTAATAATTGTGTGACTAGATTGAGTGCTCATGAAAATCAAACACGACTAAGGGAAATTGAGACCATTATAATCGACGAGATTTCTATGGTTAATTCCATGGTGTTTGACGCTATGGATAGAATTCTTCGAGCTGTCTTGAATAGTAGTCAATCGTTTGGTGGTAAGCGTTTGATTCTCATAGGAGATATTTTTCAATTACCGCCAATTGACAATGGAAATAAAAGAGGTGCCGAAATATTTTTTTGGCGATCTGCTGCATTTTCGAGGGTAAGATTTCATCGATTAGAATTAAGAAAAGTTTACCGATTAAATATTTCTCAGGAAAATAGGGATTTTGAACGCGTATTGGATAGCCTTCGGTTATATCAAACTTCGCCAAGTGATTTGGCCTTATTAAACAGGCATTATTCCCCAAATCAAAGTTTAAATAATACCACCGTTCTTTGCACCCGGAAAGAAGTCGCTAAACTTTATAATGATGAAGGAATAGATGGTCTAAATTCCCGTTTATACAGGTTTGATGCTGAGATAAGTTCTACATTCCCAAAAGGTGATTACCCGGTTCATATACAATTAAAAATAGCAGTGGGTGCGCCTGTAATTTTTATACGCAATGATTCCAATGGATATTACAAGAATGGTACAAGGGGTAAGGTTGTATCGATAGATTATCCAAATAGGAAAATTACGGTACTTACAGAAAATGATGATGAGGTATCGGTAGGTTATGTTGAATGGGTTCCTTCTGAGAACAATATTTTAAATACTAAAACCTCGGCATATTTCCGTCATTTTCCTTTGTTGTTAGGATGGGCTTTAACGATTCATCGTTGTCAAGGCCTGACGATGAGCAAGGTACATTTGGATTTAGGATCAGGTGCCTTTGCTCCGGGACAATTGTACGTTGCCTTAAGTCGCTTGAGAGATATCTCAGGGCTCTCGCTTGCAAAACCATTACAACGCCGCGACTTGGTTGAATCCGAAGAAACAATTCGTTTTTACCATGAATCAATATTTGAAGAGGTGAACTTGAATTTGTCTGGAGCGGAATTATCTACCGTGGATACTCAAAAAGAAGTGCTTAGAACTGTTCAGGGAACGCAATTGAACACGAAGACCTTAAGTATTCAACTATTCAACCGGGGACTTGATATTGAGGAGATATTAGAGGAACGAAGCCGTCTAGGGTATAGGGAGATTTTACCTCAAACTGTTTTAGGACATCTGGTGGATGGTTTTCAGGAGGTAGATATAGATGAGTTAAAGGATTTACTTCGTATTTCGGAGGAATTAGAGGAAGAAATAAGTGAGGAGTTGAATGAAATTGAAAATATAAATGAACTTTCTTGGACTGAAATAAGGAATTCCCTTTCTTATCATGAATTGGATTGGAATAAGCTCAGATTAATCACATATTTACACGGTTTCAGAAGTCCGAGTATTCGTCAAACCCCATCAAACATAGTTCAAGAGGAAGAGCCCATTGGTGAAATAGATAAGGACTTGTATGAATTGTTAAGAGTCCATCGGAGGAATATAGCTAATGACCAGGGTATTGCACCATTCCAAGTATTCCATAACATTTCATTGGAAGAGATGGCGACTATAAAGCCAACAACTCATTCCGAATTTTTAAGCGTTAGCGGTGTTGGGCCTGTAAAATTGGAACAATATGGGGATTCATTTTTAAAAGTAATTCGGGATTACATAGGAGTCGAATCAACTTTTGAGAATGAAAGTTCAGCATACGACCATGCGCTATTTGAAAAACTCCGATCGCTTCGAAATACGATAGCAAATGAACGATCACTTCCAGCATATTGCATATTTAATAATGAAAGTTTGAAGCATATGGCAACCTCAAAACCTAAAACGAGCACAGAATTCTTGAGAATTCCTGGAGTAGGGTCGGCACGATTGGAAGAATATGGTGATGCGTTTCTTTCTTGTATTAGGTTATACCTAAATAATATGTAGCCATTTGACTATCAAATGGGATAATTCGAAATAAGAATACAATGAGGGAAAATGAACTGCTTACAATTTATTGTTTTTAACTGAAGGAAAGATGGTTAGTAACTTTAAAACTCTTTAAATTCAATGTTATACACAGATATTATTTCATTCTACCTAAAAAATGATTTAGAAAATATCCTTGAAAGAAGTTATTTACATCAAAATGGATTTAGTAAAATTGTCTTATACAAATCCATGGATTGCCAAATACGCTTACATATTTGGGATGGTTATCACAAGGAGGAAGAAAATATTCATAACCACCGTTTTCACTTTAATTCCAGCATTCTGCGAGGCCAATATCGTGAAGAGATTTATGAGCAAGATTCTTTTAATGGAGTTGATTATTTTGCATATTCATATGCTCCGTGCAGTGAATTGAATTATGACTTAGTTCCTCAAAAGAATATTAAATTGAAGAATGTCGGTAAATTCACTTATAAAGAAGGGGAGGGCGTGTCAAGACAGGCCTCTATTCTTCATAAAGTATCACCAATCAGTTCTGTGGTTTGTTCCCTATTAGTGGCCTCGGGAAATGTCAATGATCATTGTTTGGTTCTAAGTGAAAAAGAGATAATTACAAATTTTAATACATCAAATTTACGTGAGAGTGAATTGAGGTACCTTTTAAGAAATCATTTAAAGATTGAAATATGATTATTTTTATAACTGGACCTGATCGTTGCGGAAAAGATACCTTAGTAAGAGAGATCCGACAGCGATTCAATTCCGTAGTTTTTCATCAGCTTCATTACCTTCCGATTCCAAAAATGTCATCATCAGAACAGCAGGCTTACGAAAAAACGATGAATAATGAGTATTTCCATATGATTAACTTTTACTCGGAGAATAATATAAATGTAATTTTTAACAGATGTCATATTGACAGTCTTGTTTATGCCCCGATTTATAGAGGTTATTCTAATGAATATATTTTAGGTGACGAAAAAAAAATAAAGTTGAAGGATAATATATTTCTAATCACTTTAATTGATGAAGCCAGTAAAATTGTACAACGTGAAGATGGTCAAAGTCAAAATAAAGGCGACATTGGTAAAATTCAGCAAGAAATAGACTTTCATAAAAAATACAATCAAGCAAGTTGTATTAAAAAGAAGTTTATCGTTGATATGACGAATAAAAATTTTCAATCGGGTATTAATGAAGCCGTGGAATTCATCCTATATTATTTAAATAAGTCTGACTAAAAAAAACTCATATTGAAAAGAATTTGCCACATTCCATTGACGATTGTATATCTTAATTTGGTCTTATAAAATCATCGATTTTTTATAAAAATATAGGAAACACTAAAAAAGTTGGGATATCTTTGAATACATAAAAATTATAATGATTATTATTCTTTTATTGCCAATTTTATTATAATACTTGATTCAATATGCAATTTAAATGTGGTTACATATCCGATTCAATAGATA
>Ga0315907_10004080_pt1 | contig 16649 bp, 3 predicted proteins | sample LakEriMetagenome_3_FD_203525 | JGI IMG/M metagenome (GOLD analysis project Ga0315907, IMG submission 203525) | Freshwater fungal communities from buoy surface, Lake Erie, Ohio, United States - Buoy 12 MA123 | ecosystem: Environmental > Aquatic > Freshwater > Lake > Lake biofilm | place: USA... | reverse complement strand
CAGACCAGATGATTCGTGGAACTGTATCGCTTCCTCACGGAACCGGTAAGACCGCACGCGTTATCGTATTCGCAACCGGCCCTGCAGCTGACGCTGCACGTGCAGCCGGAGCCGACGAAGTCGGTGGTGATGAACTGATCGAGAAGGTTGCTGCCGGATGGGTTGATTTCGACTCAGCAGTTTCCACACCAGAACTTATGGGTAAGGTCGGTCGTCTTGGAAAGGTACTGGGCCCAAGAAACCTAATGCCTAACCCAAAAACCGGTACCGTGACCCCAGATGTTGCCAAGGCAGTAACTGACATCAAGGGTGGAAAGATCGAGTTCCGCATTGACAAGCAGTCAAACCTTCACTTCATCATCGGTAAGGCTTCTTTCTCAGCTTCCCAGCTGGCAGAGAACCTATCAACGGCTCTGGATGAGATCCAGAGACTAAAGCCATCAAGCTCCAAGGGTAAGTACATAATCAAGGCTGCCGTTTCAACAACCTTCGGTCCTGGCATCTTGCTAGACACCACCGTTGCAAAGGCCTAAGGCTAGAAGCAACTAAACAAGATCTAAAGGGGAGCCGGGGCCATAGTGCCCCGGTTCTTCCCTTTTCCGGAAGCTAGCCTTCGGTCAAATAGACTTAGCCGCAGGGCAGCCCAAGCTCAATCGATAAAGCATAGAAAGTTCAAGGATGTTTTCAGCAGCCGACGAAAAGCGCGTATTAGACATGGTCCCTCGCGGGATCTATATCAACGGTGAGTGGAAAGACGCTGCCGACAAAAAGACTTTAGATGTGATTGACCCGGCAACCGGCAAGGTCCTCGTCTCAATCGCCGATGCCGCTCCAGCCGATGGCCTAGCGGCTATGGATGCAGCTGCTGCTGCCCAGGAATCATGGGCCAAGACTGCACCCCGTGTTCGCGCTGAGATCCTAAGGGCCGCCTTCGAGAAGGTCACAGCTATGGCTGATGATTTTGCACTACTTATGTCTTTAGAAATGGGTAAGCCAGTATCAGAGGCCAAGGGAGAAGTTGCCTACGGGGCTGAGTTCCTTCGTTGGTTCTCCGAAGAAGCAGTTCGAGTCACTGGTCGATACGGAACGGCACCAGATGGCAAAAACCGAATCATGGTTCTAAAGCGCCCTGTTGGACCTTCACTGTTCATTACCCCGTGGAATTTCCCACTTGCCATGGCAACTCGCAAGATGGCACCAGCCATCGCAGCTGGCTGCACCATGGTGCTTAAGCCAGCAGCGTTAACGCCGCTGACCTCAATGTTGTTTGTGAAGGTGCTAGAGGACATCGGTCTTCCTAAGGGAGTCATTAACGTTATTCAGACCACCCGCGCAGGCGATGTCACAGGACCAATCATCAAGGACGAAAGACTAAGAAAACTTTCCTTCACCGGATCAACCGGTGTTGGTAGACGCCTGATTGCCGATTCAGCTGATCGAGTTCTTAGAACTTCTATGGAACTAGGTGGCAACGCCCCGTTCCTAGTTTTCGAAGATGCAGATTTGGATAAGGCAGTTGATGGCGCGATGCTAGCCAAGCTTCGCAACATGGGTGAGGCCTGCACCGCAGCCAACAGGTTTATCGTTCACGAGTCAGTGGCTGCGGATTTCTCAGCTAAGTTTGCTGCCAAGATGGCATCACTCAAGGTCGCACGTGGAACCGAAGAAGGATCCAACGTTGGACCACTGATTGATGAGAAATCTCGTGCCGGAGTTCACTCCCTGGTTGCCGATGCGGTAGCTAAGGGAGCAAAGGTTCTAACCGGAGGAGAAATTCCATCAGGCGAAGGCTATTTCTACCCGCCTACTGTTTTGGCCAATGTTCCAGCCAACGCTGAAATTCTCAAAGAAGAAATCTTTGGTCCAGTAGCGCCGGTCATTACCTTCAAGACCGAAGACGAAGCAGTAAAGCTTGCGAACAACACTGAGTACGGTCTGATTGCCTACGCATTCACTGAGAACTTGAACCGTGGTCTTCGCCTTGCTGAGCGCCTTGAGGTTGGAATGTTTGGCCTAAACGCCGGAGTCATCTCCAACCCAGCCGCCCCATTCGGCGGAGTCAAGTCCTCCGGACTTGGCCGCGAAGGCGGCTTCGAAGGTATCGAAGAATACCTAGAAACCGTTTACGTCGGCATTGCTGACCCGATGGTTAGCTAAACAGGACAACAATAGAGAAGTGAAAATCAAACCCCTAAAAACCCTTGCCCTGCTTTCTGTTTCTGCTCTAGTTCTTGCCGGCTGTGCCGAACCAAGACCAGATGCCATTGAAACCCCAACACCAGAAGCGAAGGTGTTTGTCACCGCACCTCTTACTGGTCTCACCGTCGAGCAAGGCACCGCAGGCTCTGAGATTTACGCTGCGCCAGCAGTTGCCTGCAAGATCGACAACGTCGAAGCCGCAAGACCACAGTTCAACCTCAACAAGACCGACATCGTGTTTGTTGAGATGGTCGAATTTGGTCTAACAAGACTTGTTGCCGTATGGCAATCACAACCTGTTGATCAGGCAGGACCTGTTCGCTCGGTTCGTCCAATGGACGCTGACATCACAGCACCACTTGCTGGAATCTTTTGTTTCTCAGGTGGACAGCTGCCGTTTGTGAACGCTGTGAAAGACACCGGACAGTACATGGCTAGTGAAACAAGTGAGCAAGCGGACAACCTTGGAAGCTTCTCCAGACTTTCCTCCCGCGGTGCACCGCACAACGTAATGGTTGATGTTGCACTGCTTCAGTCCCAGCACACCGACTTGAAGGCACCAAAGCCAATGCTTCCAATGGTTGCCTTTGATCCTGCAACTGAAAGCTACGAGGTGGCTTCAACAGAGACTGGCGAAGAAACAATCAGCTTCCGCATAAAGTATCCACAAGCCGAAAGCGGCTGGAAAGCCGAAGGAAGCTACTTCGTTCGATCCCAAGATGGCGACCAGCACATCGATGCCGCAAGTGACGAGATTATCCGCGCCACCAACGTGGTTGTTATGCAGACCAAGACCGACAACTCATTCAAAGATCCTAAGTACGGACCGATTCCAAGAACTGTGATGATCGACTCCGGCATGGCGTGGGTGTTCAGCAACGGCAAAAGAGTCAAGGGAACCTGGACTAAGGCATCCCAGACCGCACCGATTCAACTTTTCGATGCAGCAGGTGCGCCAATCAAACTTGCTGTTGGAAATACTTGGATTGAATTGATGGCAGAGCCGTCCAAGATCACAATTAAGTCTCCTGAGCCACCTGAGTCAGAAGACGAATAACCCCAAGCAAGTCGCCTAGAGACTGCTCTAGGCGAGCACCCCTAGAGCCCAGTAAATACGCGGGTTTTGGGGGTTTTTGCTTGGAATCGAAAGCCCAAAAATGGACCTGTCGGACTAATCCAGGAACGGTTCGCGCCCGGCAACAAGCTCCCAGGGAACCTCTTTGATTTTTGATTTGTCAATCAAAGGGGATGGACCATTCGGTCCTGTGAAATCTTCAAAAACTTTCTCCACAATCTTCTTTGCAGACTCACCTGGGTATGGAGAACTTGCTTCAATAAGTTTTGCAATCTGTTTTGATCGATCAGGCAAACCATTTGTTCGTGAATTGAAAATTTCTTTTTCAAGTTCAGCAAATGTTTTCACGCGCACAGATGCATCAGCTGCTAATTCTCCAGTTGCAGTTAGCTGCCAGTGACCTTCGTTTTCAAAAAAGATAGTTGGCTTTCCAGAAATCAATGGATACTCACCCAAGAATGAGATTCCGTCGGTCACCAATATGTCTGTTGCTAGAAACAACTCAGCGTAAGAGCCATCTTCATCGACAAATGTGTTAGCCAGTTCGTCCCATGCACTTCTCCAAGAAGTTAATTCTTCAACGGAAAGCACATTTCTGTCAGTAAGTGTTCCCCAAAGGAATGGATGAGGCCGCAAAACAATTTCAATGTCTGGATTTTGCTTTGCAAAATCCAGCATCTGATCTTTTATCTTGGAGAAAACTCCGAAGTTAAGCCAATGGGGGGAGTATGAGTGGTGTGGTGCCCACACAACCCTGAATCCTTTGCCCTTTATAGGCCAACTAGCGATGCCTTCTTGTGCTTCCTTGCGCAAATTATCAATTTTTGGTGAACCAAAAAAGTGAACGTAAGAATTTCCACGTTCGGTTGATGCATATGCATCTAAAACATTCTTATCTTGTGTGAAAACAAGTGATGCAAGTTGGTGAAGACGCTGTTTATACAAGTGAGTAGCAACTAAAGAACCAACTTGACCACCACCTGGTTCGTCATCAGGCTCGTCAACCATCACTAATGAGAAATATGGAACGTAGGCGAGCCTGGAAAACTCCACCAGGTGGTCAAACCGGACCGCAGGTTGGTAGTTACGCTGCCAGGGGTAGTTCACAAACACATAATCCGGAGCCAGATCCCTCAAAACAGTCAAACCTTCAAGGTTTTGGCTCCCCGAACCCCCGGTATTTAGCCGAATATGGGGGATTTCTTGGCCTTCGAAGAAGGCATGGGCCTTTTCCTCCTGGGCATAGGCCAGCTGACCCGTGAGTTTCCGGGGCATTGAGACCACAATTGGCTCAAAACGGGGGTCTTTGGCCATGATTTGGTAGATCTCATCCAGGGCATCCCAGGACTCGAAGTAAAGACCTAGAAATACGACTTTGATGGGATCCATCCCCTAAACCTAGCAAAGTCCTAGGAAAGAGCCCTTTTTGGGTCAATTTCAAGAAATTTCCCAAAATGACACGATTTAGGCCCTGAAAATGTGGGGGTAGCTACCTGTTCCCAAGTACCCCATATAAGGGTGAAGTTATTCTGATGGAGACCCCCAAAAACCAAGGAAAACCAATGGATTCCTTGGCCCCAGGCACAGAAGGTTTGAGATGAATATCTGGGCACTCGGAAGGCTGCTGCTTAGCGGCTTTGCCCTGCCCAAACTCGCCTTCCGGGAGTCCAATTTCCTGCCTGAACCCAAGCCCAAGAGCCTGTTTGAGGCCTTGAGATCCAAGCGTTTTGTTAGGCGTATGGGCATTGGTTTGGTTTTGGTGATGGGTTCGACCTTTGCTGCTTTGCAGGTGAACGCAACTACACAGCTTGGTGCTGATTCACAAATTGACTATGCAATCAACTTGAACACAACTGATCTCAACAGGCCAGTGGGTCGCAACGCCAACATAACCACAACCCTTAGCGCCGTTCCAACAGGTACAAACCCCCACACTTTTCAAATGTGGGTGAATCCAGGCGCAACAGCAGGAAGCGCAAGCAGCGTCGAGCAAATCCTGGTCAATTTGGAGAAAAAGTACTCAATTCAAAGTCACCAAGGTAGGTGGCAATACCTCCGTGGAGATGGCGTTAACTGGGCTGGCAATGGGACTCGAGTAGACACCGGGATAGCAATCGTTGCAAATCGTTGGACCCATATCTCTCTTGTGTTCACAGCATCAAACACACTTTTTTATGTTGATGGGCAACTTGCGCACACTACAAACAGGCTCGGTTCCGGTGCTAGTAGCACAATCCCTTACATGGGTATTGGAAACTGGTCGGCCGACAATAGTACCCAACGCTTTCTCTTCGACGGCCAGGTTGATGAAGTTAAGCTTTGGAACACGGATCGAAGCTCGAACATTACAACGGACATGCACGCAAGGCAGATTGGTGTTGCGGGCCTTCAGCACTACTGGGATTTCAACGAAGGTTCTGGAGCAACGATTCATGACCGCGTTGGGGGGGTCAATCTAGCGTCCACTTCGTCGGGCGTGTTTTCAGACATCAAAAAGATCTCCTACCCGTCCGGCGGTGACACTGTCATAATTTTCCCCCGCACCTATCTTCCTGGTGTCGGAGGCTGGACAGTCCCAACAAGCGCCACTAACTTCAGGGCACTAGTTGTTGCAGGAGGTGGTGGCGGTGGTGGCGACGAAGGTGGTGGTGGTGGTGCCGGAGGTCTTCTGGAGCTACAGCCCACTTTAGTTAGCGGGTCAACCTCGACGATTATTGTCGGCCAAGGCGGATTCGGAGCGGACAATGACACCACACCAGCTACGAATGGTCAGGACAGCGCCCTCGGCAACTCAGTTGCTATCGGTGGTGGTGCCGGAGGAGATGCAAGCAATGACGGCTACCCATCGAGAAATGGTTCCGATGGTGGTTCTGGAGGAGGTAGGGCAGGAGAAGCATCAGGAGGAACAGCTGGAGCAGGAACCGCTGGACCCCCACGTCAAGGATTTGGGGGTGCGCAATCTTCTACAACCATCGGAAATGGTGGTGGTGGTGCCACCGCTGCCGGTAGTGGAACAAATGGCGGTGCCGGTAAAGAAGTCACGATTATCTCAACCACGATTGCAACTTCTCTATCCGTCGGAGAAGTTAGCGGTGGCAAAGTTTATTTCGCAGGTGGTGGTGGTGGTGGTAAAGGAAATTCAGTGGACGGCTCTCCGGGCAGCGGAGGCATAGGAGGCGGATCCGGTGGAAATGGAAACCCCGGCATTACGGCTGAAGCCGTCCCAAATTCAGGTGGAGGTGGAGGTGGAGGTGGAACTGCCTCTACTGGAGGATCTTGGAGCAAAGCTTTTTCTGGAAAAAGCGGTGCATCGGGTGTTGTGATTGTTCGCTACACCCCAACATCAGACCTTGCGGTGGACCTTACTAGGGCCGTCAACTCATGGCTTACGGGACCAAATGCAGTTATTCCTTCGGGCGCTTTCACGGTTGAATCCTGGGTTTACTTGCGATCAAACGCTAGCCAAACAATTTTCTCTCAAGGGGCGGGTTCAGACAGAATTTACGCAGGAACCGTATCTACTGGCGAATTTTATGTGGGTTGGGGTGGTGCTACCGGAAGTGGAGGGGGTTCCATTGCCCCTACTGAAACATGGATTCATTTGGCACTTACTAGGACTTCTGGAGGAGTACCCAAATTGTTTATCAACGGTGTTGAGGTTTGGACATCTGCAAGTACCAACACCTCGGGATCGACTGGTGGTCCATTTCGAGTGGGAATACACTTGGGAGATGTCAATGGTCTAAACGGTCAAGTTGATCAAGTAAAAGTTTGGGGGGTGGATCTCAATGCTTCCGAGTTGTCAAGTTCGATGCACTCTTACGGTTCAACAGGTGCCAATGGCACTGCCATAAGGACTGGTCAAACACCCCGGGCACATTATGACTTCAATGAACTTACCGACACTCGCATCGAACCGGACAGATCTGGCAACGATCGCACCCTTGCCTACGGAAGTGCTATTGGCGCCAGCTCGTTCAATGAAGATCTGATAATTGAACGTGGGACTGCATTTTCAAATTTGCAGACCGCTATAAAGTTCAACCGCAGTTACCTGACAGCCGCTGGAGGCTGGACCCCCCCTTCAGGATATGCACGTGCAAAACTACTTGTTGTTGGCGGCGGTGGTGGTGGTGGTGGCCGCCACGGCGGTGGTGGTGGTGCCGGAGGTTTCATTGAATCGGAAGTCACCCTTACGCAACAAGTTCAGAGAATTACCGTTGGCCCCGGTGGGCTTGGTTCCCCCTACCTTGCTACGAACACATCATTCAATTCCACCCCAGCTCGAACTCAGCGCGGAGGTGACTCCATTGCCTTGGGATTGACTGCACGAGGCGGAGGTCCAGGCGCGGGAAAGGCCAACCTTGATGCTGATTTTTCGGGTGGCTCGGGCGGTGGGTCAGATTACGCTGCTTTAGACCCTGGAACTGGGCAGTCGGGTCAGGGAAATTCTGGAGGTCGAGGAACTGGCGGTGGTGGTGAAAACTACACCGGAGGCGGTGGAGGTGGTGCGGGATCAGCCGGTTCCAATGGAGTTGGGGATCAAGGAGGAAAAGGTGGTGACGGACGTGCCTCCTCAATCACTGGAACGCGAGTCCTTTATGCAGGTGGTGGTGGTGGTGCCAGCAACTCGGGATCTGGTGGAGTCGGGGGCTCAGGAGTAGGTGGCTCGGGCGGCGTCCGAGGAAACCCTGGTACGGACGGCACCAATGGCCTGAGTGCCACTGGTAGTGGTGGTGGTGGTGCCGGGTTTTCAGATTCTGTTTGGGCATACAGCGGAGGATCCGGTGGCTCGGGAGTGGTAATCCTCAGCTACGGCGCATCCATGGATGTCACTCAAACTCCGGGCGGTGCCAGAGCCGGAAGCACTTTCCAACGGCCTATCAAGGTGCAGTTGAAAAACCCTAACGGCACTGATTACTCAGGTGCCGACCAACAAGTCACGCTAACAGCTTCTAGCTCAACAGTTCTTCGTCAGACCGTGAATGGAGTTACCTCTAACGTCACTTCCGTGACTGTTACTTCAAGTGGAGGTGTGGCTACCTTTGCAGACATTGGCTTCCAAAGTGGAGTTACTGGCGCTCAGACATTGACGATGACAGCCGACGCTTTTGTGGGAACGTCACTTTCGGTGACTCCTACTTTTGTCGCTACCTCCATTACCGTGACTAACTCTGGAACAACCGCAGGGCAATTCGTAGATGGAGTTTTCCTGGCAAACGCTGCAACAGCAACTAACATTTTGGCTTCTGATATTGTTTCAGAGATGACCGCAAGAAATGCTGTCATTGAAAGCAGTGGGGGCATTACGGTTTCAAACGCCGTCGCCTCCACTAATTCGTCCAACTCCTTGAGCCTTACTTCAACTGGCGGCAGCGTCACAGTCAATGCCGCAATTAGCGGAGTATCCGGTATGACGGTTAGGTGTAACTCGGGTACCTTTACCAGCAGCGCTGCCGGAACTATTACGACAAACGATGATGTTCTAATCGAATGTGGCTCTGTTCAGACAACAGGTGCCATCTCATCTGGATCTGACGTCAAAATTGAATCAACCAACAACGCTTCTTCAGCTTTAACTCGAATAAGTGGTGACGTCACTTCACGGGCTGCCAATTCACTTGTCATTATTAAGGCGGCGAACGATGTATTGATTCGCAACGTAACGATTCAGACACCGGGTTCTTCCAGTCCAGAGCTAGGTGGAATATCTCTTTGGGCGGACTCCAATGGAGATAATGTCGGAGTCTTGCAAACTTGGACGTCCTGCATAAACACCATTGGCAGCTGCTCTTCGCCTTCAAACACAGGCGGGGCAAGAATTGTCTTAGGTGGAGACAGTACAGCTGACGCAACTGGAAACTTTCCCACTGGTGGTGTCGCGTCTTCGGCAACTACAGTTGGCATCGCACTTGGCACAAGTACACCAGGGCCAAAGATCTGGTCTGGTGGAGGGGATATCTCGGTGACCTCAGTGTCTGCTGGAACCGCCGGTTATTCAGGACAATTTTGGAGCGGACGCAGTTTCGCACATTCGGGAAATGGTCAGCTGAAGCTTCTGAATATAGGTGAAAACCCAAGTTCGACAGTCGAACAATATGGAATTTATTTCACAACCGGTCAGACTGGTGCTGGCTTAGAGCCAGTCACATTGACTTCCAACAGGTCTACAGGCCGTGCAATTGAAATGATTAGTGAGAATAAGGGTAATAATGCTTGGGCTGTTGCAATTAGAAGTTATGTGTCCACGACCGCTATACGAACCACAATCCAAGCTCCTGCTGGCGGAGAGATTTACATGGAGGGCACTACAGAAGGTTCCCACTCCATGGAATTTAGCAACACAGACATAGTTGCCAGTACGGGCAAAATCACGATGAGGGGAAATAAGTCTCTCTACCTTGACGCGTACTCGACCAGTGCTGTCAACATCGGTGCCACTGCTAGTGGGTCAGCCTCGGGGGACATACTTCTCGAGTTTGGTCGCCACGCTTGGTTCAACTCCGGCGGTACCTCGAGTTTTAAGACTTCCGGAAGCCTTACCTTCAAGCCGCATGGGGACACCTTTATTCTGGAAACTCAATTCCCAATAACCAATCAGACGTTGTCGTCCCAAATTTCTAGCTTGACAGTTGGAAGCGCCACAAATACCCAGACCATTAACATTCGATCTAATGTAAATATTGCTGGTCCGATTACTTATCGCACAGGAAACCTAAATCTCTTTTCTAGTCTTACTTCTACTTCGAACAGCAACGTTGCTCTTTACTCAACAGGAAGTGTCTCTCAGGACCAGAGCATTTCCTCGTCGGGTTCATTGATCATGAGCGCCACAAGCGTGAGGGTCGGCGGAACCATCAACGCCAGTCAGGTAATTGACATTTTGAGTCCGTCGGTGACCGTCGATAGAAACGTTATTTCTTCCTCTGCGGTATCTGTTGTGACCAACCGCCTTACTCTCGCGGCAACCGTAGGAACCACTACTTCGTCGGGTGTGGTCACGATTGCCCCACAATCCAATGGGACCGTTATTGATTTGGGGTCTGAAGTTGAAAATCGACTCTCCCTGACTTCTGCTGAGCTCAACCGGGTTTCGGCAGGAACTCTGCGAATTGGGGCACTCAATGGGACAAATACTGGAGACATATATGTGTCGGCGGCTATTGCCCCGACAGGAGTTGCAACCCTTGCTCTTCGAACCACTGGTATTGGAATTGTCCAAAGCACTAATGGCGGTTCGATCACCGAGGTGAACCTCGCAATTAGTGCAAGCTTCATTGACCTCCAAGGCAATAACTCCATCACCGGAAACTTAGCCCTGAACTCCTCCGGTGCAACGCTGCCCTATAACCAGATTTCCGGTTCGTTTACGCCTGCAACAGTTGATCAGATAACTCCTGAGTATGGAGTGGCAACAAAGATGCTCATGTCTCAGGTTCCAACATCCACTGCTGTGGACAGAATGATGGCTGTTGCCTTCAATCCGCCGCCTCTTGCGACTTTGCAAGACAAGTTTGGAAACGAACTAACTACTGCTAACACAAAGTCAAACAGCTACACAGTCACAGCAACAAAGGCATTTGGTGCAGGAAACCTAACTGGCACCACCGCAACTACCACCTCAACTAGAGGTGTTGCAAGATTCGACAACCTGAGAGTTTCTGATAGCTCAGGTGTTCACAGAATCACATTCACGGCAACCGTGACCGCTACCTCAACTCAGCTCTCCGGCCAGTCAATCGTCACTACTGGCGATTACAACATCAAGCTTGACCAGACCCTGACCTTTAATTCCAATGCCCCAACCAACGCTCGAGTTAGCGGCGCGGCCTATACCCCTCAAGCAAGCTCCAGTGTTTCATTGCCGGTCACGATCACTGTTGACCCCAGCTCTGTTGACGACAACAGCGAGGTTGTTTGTTCCATATCCGGGGGAGTAGTGTCATTCCTCAAAGTCGGAACGTGTGTGCTAAACGCCAATCAGGTAGGAAACTCAACTTACTTTGCAGCACCTCAAGTTCAACAAAGCTTTAGTGTTGCAGAGGCAAGGCTTGGTACCCCTCAGGCCCCAACTGTCACCGCAACCGCAAATACCCTGAAGTCTTTGGAAGTTTCTTGGCCAGCGGTGACGGATGCTGTTAAGTACACAGTCAAGGTTTACGAATTTTCTGATACTAATTCGTCCGCGGCAACCGTCCTAAACATCACTGCTACCAGCAAGAGAATTACCGCATTCGAGTTCCCTCAAATTGCTGATGGAACGCAGTACTACGTCAGCGTCCTTGCAATTGCAACCGCTGCGGAAGGTGACTCGACCGAGTCCCAGAAGACCTTGGTAACTACCAACTCACCTGCTGTTGCCCCAACCATTACCTCACAACCTGCTGGGGCTAGTCGAACAGCAGGTCAGTCGGTAACCTTTACGGTCACTGCTTCAAGAACCGACGCCGGTGTCTTAAGCTACCAGTGGCGCAAAGACGGTAGCGACATTACAGGGGCTACCTCTTCAACCTTGAATAGAAACTCACTTGCTACCGGAGATGCTGGAAGCTACACGGTTGTGGTGACGAACTCCCTGAACGGAACAACCGACACAACCACCTCAAGCCCTGCTGTTTTGACTGTGGCTCCAACTCTTGTGATGAACACTCCTTCAACAGGCTTGGCGGCAACCGTGAACTCGGTCTACACCCTGACTCTTTCTGCCTCTGGTGGATCAACACCTAGAACCTTTGCAACAGCAAGCACTTTGCCAACTGGAATCACTTTGAGCTCTGCCGGTGTCCTATCAGGAACACCGACCCAGTCGGGAACCTTCGCGATTACTGCGGTTGTAACGGATGGCAACGGTGCTACCGCATCTAGTAGCTCGTTCAATTTGGTAGTTGCTGCAGCTCCTGGACTGGTTGCCTCCTTCGGTACACCGGTATCAGCCATTAGCGGTCAAACAGATCGCCTGACAGTTCAGATCACCAACTACGACCCGGCTTACACCTGGTCTGGAACCGCAACCATCGGAACAGTTTCTGTTAGCAGCTCAGGACTTGTTAGCTTCTCGGGAGTTTCATCCGGTCAGACCACAACTGCAACTATTACCGCTTCCCGCGAGCACTACCTAACTGCAACCTCGACCGTTTCGGCGACCATGACTGCGTTCCCGATTATTTCTTACAACTCTTCTGATTTGAACTCTTTCGGAACCGCCACCGCCGTCAGGGACCTGTCCGGACGTAGCAATGATGCAACTCGAAGCGCCACATCATCCGGCTTCAACTATGAGTTCGCATCTGGTGCCTGGAAGTTCCCTGGCGGAACCAATGCCGGTGGGCCATTTATTGTTTTGCCAAAAATTTCTACGAATACCTTCGTCAATGCCGGCGGTATAACCATTGACTTTGAGGCTGACTTTGGGGCAGCAAACAACTGGGAGCGTCTGATTGATTTTGGTACAGCTCTGGGTGCGACTCAACACAACCTGCTAGTTGCTAGATCTGGCACCAGCAATAACCTTTTTGCGGAAATCTATCGAGCCGGATCCAGTACCTGGTGTTCAGCTGACGGCGCGTTGGCGACCCCTGGATTAAAGAGATGGACCGTAGTTCTTGACTCTGACAGCTGTGTGATTATGCAGGACGGTGTCCCTTGGGCCAACACCAGTTACAAGGTCAGCTCAACCCAAAACATGTCTTTGTCCAGCAACCAAACCTGGGAGAGTAACTTCATCGGGCGCAGCAATTGGACTAGTGATGCGCAATTTGAAGGCCAGATTCGATCCCTCCGAATCTATGCCGGAACCCCATCTTTTGCACAGATCGGTGCCTTCTCTTACAAGACAGTCACTTACAATTCAAACGGCGGCTCGGCTGTACCGGCTACTGCAAGGGGTACAACATCTGGTGAGCTACTTCTCCCAGATGCACTTACCAGAACTGGATTTACATTCACCGGTTGGTATGACTCAACCAACACTGTGACTCGCACCAAGATCGGTGATGCTGGCGCCATATACGCACCTGCTTCTGACATCCAGCTCCATGCCGGATGGGAAGCTATCGCTCTTACAGTGACTTTCAACACAGACTCCGGAACCGCTGTCACAGCTGCCACAACTAGAGCAGGTGAGTCGCTAACTGGAACGTTTACAACAACCAGAGCCGGTTACACCTTTGCTGGTTGGTTCGACAATCAAGATCGCACCGGATCACCAATTGTCTTCCCTTACGTCCACGGCAAGGACATCAACTTCACGCTCTACGCGAAGTGGACCGCGAATGAATTCAACGTGACATTCGTCACTAATTCTGGAAGTGCCGTGACAGCCTTCACCACCAGAACCGCCGGCTCGTTGCCGAACAGCTTTACTACCACCCGCGCCGGATACACCTTCGCGGGTTGGTACCTAAACAACCCGCCTTCTGGATCACCGATTCTCTTCCCGTATACCCACGGACAAACAGGTGCCTTTACTCTTTACGCCGGCTGGAGGGCAAATGATCTAGACGTTAGCTTTGTCACAAACGGCGGCTCAGCTGTGACGGCGGTTGTGACCCGAACTGGGGATTCAATTTCGAGTGCGCCGCCAGCGCCAACCTTGGCTGGCTACAACTTGGTTGGTTGGTTTGATAACGAGGCACGCACTGGCTCGGCCATTACTTTCCCATATACCCACGGCCAGACTGAGGACTTTACTCTTTATGCCAAGTGGGAAGCTAAGACGCTAACGGTTACCTTCAACTCAGGCGGCGGCTCTTCAGTGGCTTCGATTACGACCCAAACCGCCGCATCTATTCCTAGCGCACCTACGCCTCCAACCAGGGACGGATATAACTTCCTTGGTTGGGTTGAAGACGGAGATTCATCCGCAACCGTTATTTCCTTCCCTTACACCCACGGTAAGACTGCTGACTTCACCCTCTTTGCTAAGTGGGATGCCAATACACTTACCGTGACTTTCGCTTCCAGATCTGGAGTGGCTGTTAGCAGCACCACCACCAGAACCGGTGACACGATTTCTGCAACCGTTACAACTACCAGGACTGGATACACCTTCGCCGGATGGTTTGTCACCGAAGCGCGAACCGGATCGGCTATCACTTTCCCGTATACCCACGGCCAGACAGCTAACTTCACGCTTTATGCGGAGTGGACACCGAACACTCTAAACGTGACCTTTGATACCAACTCTGGAACTGCCGTCACGGCCACTACAACCAGAACCGGTGAGGCGCTAACTGGAACCTTTACAACCACCAGAGCCGGATATACTTTCGCCGGTTGGTTTAATAACCCAGACCTTACTGGATCACAAGCTAGCTTCCCTTACACCCACAACCAAACCGGCAACTTTATTCTTTATGCGAAGTGGACAGCTAACACTCTGAATGTTAAATTCGAAAGAAACGACTCAACCACCAATTTCGTTATCAGAACTACGATCACCGGTGGAGAGGTAACTCCTCCTGCAACTGACCCAACCTACCGAGGCTTTGAATTCTTGGGTTGGTCGGAAACTCCAGGCGGTTCAATCTTGAGCTTCCCCTACCTGCATGGAAGAACAGGCGACTTTACCCTGCACGGAGTTTGGAAAGCCGGTAACTACACCGTTATCTATCAATACAACGGTGCAACCGGAGGCAACACGCTTGCTCGCCAGGCCTACACAACCGATATTGCTCGAACCGGTATCACGCTGCCCGTTCCAACTAGAACCGCCTACACCTTCGACGGTTGGTTCTCAGATATCTCACTCGATACTGAGTTGGAGCTAGAAAACAACGGCAGGTTCGTTCCAACCGTTAACCAAACTATCTATGCCAAGTGGGTGGCCGTTGACTACACCGTCACCTACCACCAGGGTGACGCACAGCGTGGAACCCCACCGGTAGATTCCAGGCTTTACAACACCGGGCAAACCGTTTCCTTACTCGCAAACTCGGGATTGCTAGCTCGAGACGGATATCGATTTGTCGGATGGGTTACATCTCCTACCGGACAAGGCTCGGAGCTCAATTCTGGCCAGACAGTAAACGTGGTTGCTTCAAACATCAACTTCTACCCGAAGTGGGCTGCAATAACCTACTCAATTTCCTACAACCTAAACGGTGGATCTGGAGATCTATCCAGTGCACCAACCAGCTGGGTTGTAAACACCACTGTGAATCTTCCGACATCCGCCACTGTCACCAGAACTGGTTATGACTTTGGAGGCTGGTCCAGAACAGTTGGCGGAGCTCCGGTTACAACTCCATTTACCAACAACTTCGTTGATGAAAGCCTGAGTGCTATCTGGACACTGAAGAGTATCCCCTACAGCTTTGCAGCCGGAGGTGCCTCGAGTGGCACCATCAATCGTTGGCCAGCAAACGGCTCTGCAAACTTTGGCTCTGAGCTAACTCTTCCTGATCTAGAAGGGGAGGTAGTCACAATTGACACAAACCGCTACCTATTCTTCGGTTGGGGAGACGGCTCAGCGACCTACCGCTCAGGTCACAAATTTGTGCTTACTGAAACCTCGCCACAGTTCACGGCTCAGTGGGTAAAGCTTCTAGATGTTAGGTACTCCTTCGGAGGTGGAACCAAGGCCGTCACTGATACCGAAACCACCGATGGCGATGCCGAGTGTGTCACCAATTCGCTGTGTGTTCCAAACCAGGAGATCACACTGCGTGGAGCTCCAACCAGGCTTGGCTACTTATTTGGCGGCTGGAAGGCTCAATCCACCAGCGAGAGCATCATTCGTAATGCTGGCTCCCAGACAGTAGTTAGGGCAGACGACTACTTGTTCTTTGCCGAATGGACCCCGGTTGATTACACCTTCAGTTTCAACTCTCTAGGTGGCAGCATCAACAATCCGAACCAAACCGGAAACATCGGCCGAGTCTTGACCTTGCCAAATCCTGGCACTAGAACTGGATACACCTTCGGTGGTTGGAGTCCAGATCTTGGAAACACCAAGTTTGCAGCCGGACCGTCTTACGTGGTCGGCGCAGCTTCGATTAGCTTTGATGCTGTTTGGATCCCGGATGTCTACCAGATTGCCTTCGACTGGCAAGGTGGTGTTGGTTCACCGCAGGCCAACTCCAGCTTCACAGTAGGCCGTGGCCCAATGACTCTTCCGGCTCAAGGCGATCGAGTTAAAGATGGCTACAGCTTCGCTGGCTGGAGCACTACCCCTGGCGGCGACGTTGTTTCGAATTACGAACCAACCGCCAGCGGTTTGCTGTTTGCTAAGTGGGTTGATGGAAACTACGCCATCGATTTCAACGCCCAGAACGGCCCGACTCCGGTTACCCAAGTCTTGGTACAAAGAACAACTTCAACCATTCTGCGCACACCGACCAGGCCAAACTTCAGGTTCATCGGCTGGTTTGATGCA
>Ga0315907_10004079_pt1 | contig 16650 bp, 14 predicted proteins | sample LakEriMetagenome_3_FD_203525 | JGI IMG/M metagenome (GOLD analysis project Ga0315907, IMG submission 203525) | Freshwater fungal communities from buoy surface, Lake Erie, Ohio, United States - Buoy 12 MA123 | ecosystem: Environmental > Aquatic > Freshwater > Lake > Lake biofilm | place: USA... | reverse complement strand
TTATTGAACAAGGAAAGAAAGTTATCATTTTTACAAACTTTACAGACACACTTCAAGAAATATATAATCATTTTGGAAAATCTGCAGTTTATTTAGATGGTTCTTGTTCAAAACCTCATCGTCAAAAGGCGGTAGATGAGTTTCAAGAAAACGATAAAATTAAAGTCTTTGTTGGTAACTTAAAGGCTGCAGGTGTGGGTATTACTTTGACATCGGCGGAAGCAGTCATTATGAATGATTTATCTTTTGTTCCTGCCGAACACGCACAAGCAGAAGACAGGTCACATAGAATCGGACAAAAAAATTCAACATCAGTTTATTATCCATTATTTGAAAACACTATCGAGGGTGCTATTTATGACATACTAACAAGAAAGAAAAAAATAATATCAACTGTTATGGGTGACGATTTACTATTAGATGATGCATCGGCAATAGAAGAAATGTTAAATATGATTTCTACAAGTAGGTGATATTTATTTATATGTCACTTAAAAAAATCAACGAAAAAATAAATTTAATCGAGAATAAACTTAACTTAAAATCTTCGTTAAACGAATCTATTATATCTGAAATTAAAAGTGTGAGTATTGAAAAATTACCTTACAACTTTGACTCTGTTGAGACTTTTATTGATTCTGAGACGATGAAAACCCATTACAACAAACACTACAAAGGTTATGTTGAAAAGTTAAATAAGGAACTTGAAAAAATTAAAGGAAAAGATTTAGATTTAGAACAAATCATAGTTTCAATATCAAAATTTAACACAAAAGTTAGAAATAATGGAGGTGGTGCTTTTAATCACGCACTCTTTTGGAAAATGTTATCACCAAAAAAACAGACAATCGAAGATCCAATTAAAAGTAAAATTGAAAAAGCATTTGGTTCTTTTGAGAAATTTAAAGAAGAATTTGAAACCGCATCCAAGGATAGATTTGGTTCTGGTTGGGTTTGGTTAATTTTAAAAGATAATGGAAGATTAAAAATTGTCACAACCGCCAATCAAGATAACCCACTTATGAATACAGAAAAAGAAAGGGGGTATCCATTGCTAGGTTTAGATGTATGGGAACACGCATATTACCTAAAATATAAAAATCAAAGAGACAAATACGTATCTAATTTTTGGAAGGTAGTGAATTGGGGATTTGTTAATGATTTGTATACAACCCAAATTAAAAGGGACAAGTATTAAATATTTTGATTTAATAAAATATTTATACAAAAAACTCTATGACAACTACCATAATTACAGAACCAGATAGAAGTAAACTTTATAAAAGAATACGTAATCTTTTAGGTGCACCTTTACGTTCAGTAGAATTAGAAGACGAAATGATGGATTCACTCCTTGAATTATCTATTCAAGATTATGCTCAACACGTAAATGATTGGTTAATTGAAAGTCAATGGTCTTCACTTTATGGGTTGAATTTAGATGAACAATCAGTCACAAGAGCGTTTACCACAAGAAGTATGGATTGGGAAACACAATATACATACGCATACTCTAAAATTGTTGGTTTACAAGCTGGTGGTGATTACGTACTTAAAAAAGACTATATTGATTTAATACCAGGTCAACAAATATATGAAATACCCGCAGGAAGAGAATTAAATGAACTTTTATGGTTTTCACGTTCAGAATTAGATGCCGCGTATTTCGATCCATTTATGGGTGGATTTGGTGGATTTGGTGGTATCGGACTTGGGGGTGGTGCCGGATTTTCACAAATGGGGACAACGGGAAATTATTTTATCACACCAGCATTTGATATACTACTTAGAATGAGTGATATCAGTATGAAAAGAAGAATCATTACGGGTGAATTAACTTATCGTGTTACAGCATTACCTGAAGGAAAAAAGGCAATTCATTTAATGAATGTACCTGGAGGAAGGTTTGATTTCGGTAATATACAAAGAAATCAATATAAAGTATGGTATTGGTATTACGACACTTTTGATAGAGAAGATTGTTTGAAAAAAAATCCAGACGTTGTAAGATTACCTTCAGATGTTCCTATTGACGAAATGTCTTGGGATGAGCTTAATTCCCCTGCACAAGCTTGGGTTAGAAGATGGTTTACGGCGTATTGTAAAGAAACATTAGCAAGAGTAAGAGGAAAATATAGCGGTAACCTTAAAACACCTGATAGCGAATTAACTTTAGAATACGCATCATTACAAACTGAAGCAAAGGACGAAAAAACACTTTTATGGGAAGAATTAAAAACAAGGCTTGAGAGATTACGTCCTGAAAAACAATGGGAAATTAAAGGATTACAAGCGGAAAATATGAACAAGGCATTAAAATTCAGACCGTTTACAAGCCCTTATAATGTTATATAACAACTTTATGGCAATATTTAAATCAACACCAATTACAAGAATAGTAAAAGGAAATGAAACATTATCTTCAGAGTCAATTATTCTGAGTAATCAACAATATACCACTAACGGTGAAAAATTTATAGTTGTAAAAGGTGTTGATGCTTGTGATTTATATTTAGATTCAAAAACATCTGATCACGTTATAATAAAGGCGTTAACAATTATTAATATTACAAGTGATAAAAAAATAGATGAAGAATATGATGTTATTGAATTGAACAAGGGTGCTTGTGTTGAATTCAAACTTATCGGTGATTTTTGGTACATACTATCTTCTGACGGATTAAAGAATTCCTAATCAAAAACAAAAGACATTAAATCTCCATCGACATCATACTCAAAGATATCATCCTCATCAACCTTTTCAACTCTTTTAGTTTCAATCATTAATTTATTATTATAGTTAACTCTATTTTCATCCACTAAATTAATAGTATCATCTATGTACATATAATATGGATCAATACCTACAGATTGCCAAAAGTTAATTTCCATATCAGATAAAGTTAAAACTTCATCTAAGTTATCTTGGTCTTTTTCTTTCATTGGGAATCCTCTTCCTAATTCTGTTTGGGTTTTTGTGAATATTGGTCGGTTTTTAGGATCTTCAATTAAAATGTCTTGTCTAATATCAGGACTGTACACAACAAGTAAAGGTTCGATTCTTTTGTTAAATGCTGCCAAATATCTTGGTACGTTATATTCACCTAATAAATCGGGATTATTTTCAATCTCCTTTTCATCAATTAAATAACAATTCAAAATTACTTCACTTTTTGATAACATTTCAGGTGGTACTGCTCCGTGAATATTTGTATATTCTTCTATTTGTTTTTTTGTCATTTTGGTGGTTTTCTTTTGAACATCTCCGTGTGACTTCTTTTCACCATTATTAACATAATAAATAGTATCACCTAAACCTGGATTTTTACCTGCATTTATCAAAAGTTCCATATGTGCCTGTCTTGACATTAAACTTCCTGACTTTGTTGTTTTTGTTACGTGAACTTTATAATCATCAATTGATTGTTTAACACGAGCCTTGTTCGCTATTTTTGCTAATGGAATTTGTTTGTTAAATATTTTATCCACATACTCATAATAAAAATCTAAAAACTCAGAACCTTTACCATCAAGTAACATCCTTAATCCTTTATCCAAAAACTCCGCAACGTATGTTTGAAGTTTTTTAGATTTAATTGTGTTACCCGTTAATTTAACTTTACCTTTATCTGTTAAAAGTGCGTAGTTTTTACGAGCCACATTAATAGTTGCCGGCCACACACCGTCAATATCAAGACCCATTTCATTTCTCATAAATAAGTCATTGTATTCTGCAACATCTGCTTCGGCACCTACGTACTCTTTACCTTCTTTAACTAAATCATTTAATCCTTTACCGATGTACTTGTAGTTTTCTCTATCTTTAGGTGTTTCAAAGTTTACACCATCTGTATCCATTACTAAAGGAACATAACCTCGTTTCATAAAGTACATAATCATTTGACGAAGATACTGTCTACCTGTACAAGTAATTTGTTCACCCATATCAATATCACCCCAAGGAAAAACGTGTGGTGCAGATAACGAACCAAAGAATGCGTTGATAAAGATTTTAATGGGTAACTGTTTTCTATCGTATGAAATTGAAGCTTTTGGGTCAATTGTTTTATAATCTCCCGCTAAGTTTTTATATTTAATACGAGTATCACGGAAATACTTTAACATACTTTTCATTGCTCCTGTGACATCACATGCGGGGAATACATCGTGAACCAATTGAATAGATGGGTATAGTGAAGAGTAGTCAAGTTTCAATACGTTTCTTGAATAACCAACTTGAACTAAACGAGAAAGTCCTCCTGTAAATTTTCGTTTTTCTTTTTTCTTTGGGATTGCCAAATTATGTTTATACGACCATGCACACATAATCATTTTCCAAAGAGTTGCAGTACCCATTGTTGATAACCTTTCATATGTCGTTGGTACAAGTTTAGAAAGTAAAAAGTTTGCTTGGTTAAACTGTTCGTCAACAATCATCGTTTCATACAAGTCATCATCAAGGTAATCCTCAATTATTTTAGAACCGTTAGTTTTAAAATAAACATCATCTCTTCTTGAACAAATCTCATCTATTTTAGAATCAATACCTACTTTTTTGTAGTTACCATTTTCTTTATTCATCCAATAGTCCTCGTTGTCAAAATAGATTTTACCGATTTTATCCCCATCAACGTAAACACGATTTTCTTTTTCTGCCTCAATAAATTTGGTAATATACTTCAAAGACCAACTTTTAATATCTGAGTTGATTGCCTGTGCTCTACGAACAGCATGAGCAATGTCCACAATGTTATATCCCCACATTTGAGTTTGAACATAGGGCTCCATCTCATTTGCCAACTTTAAAATTCCATCCTTTTGTTTTAAAGAATAATCAGGATGTAAAGTTTTTGATATTTTTTTGATGTTTAGTTTTAGTATTTCTGCTCTTTTTAAAATAAATGGAAAGTCAAAGAACGCCGAGTTATACCCACCAATAAGAGATGGTTTTAATTCATCAATAGTTCTAAAAAACTCAACAATCATTTGGCGTTCTTCATCTTCATTTTGTGCTGATAATAGTTTTAGAAAACCACGGTTGTCTTTCATCCCAATCAAGAATATTTTACTTGTTTTGGGGTCTAAACCTGTGGTCTCAATATCGAATACAAATCTATGAATCTCATCGTATTCATCAAATCCTTTAAATAATCTTTTACTTTTTTGAATCAGGTATTGTTCAACGGGAGATAGTATTGTTATTGCATCTGAGTTATCCCTACCCCAAGGGTCAAGTCCACCACCTTTAAAAAAGTTCACAAGGTTTGAATATGACTTTGTTGTTTTGACTAAAAAAGTTAATCCATTTTTTAATCTTTCATCTCCTTTGTCTTCTAATTTTTCTATAATGATGCCGTTTTCAGACATTGCCTTTTTTTGAAGGTTTTTGTTACCTTTATAAAAATTCTTATCCCTTAAGTCACCAACCCAAGCAAATGGAATAAATGTATCCATTCGTAAAAGTTTACCTTTAACAGGGTCTTGAATTACTTTATAAATTTTTGAGGATTTGTAATCGTACTCTAATGATACGATATATTTTTCGTCGTCTTCGCCATGCAAAAACCTTTCAATTTCTTCTTGTGGAACCATTTTATATAAATTAAATTTGGGTTATTGTACTCACAAAAAATGTTTGTGATTTCCCTTACTTAATAAATACAATAAACTAAACTGATTGTCAAACTATATTGATATAAAGATTTTCTCTAATTGGTGAAATTAATTCCCCGTTTGGTAAAAGAACGCAAAATTCACCGACGTATCTTCCTTTTTGTTTTGTGTCGTTTGCACTCCATTTGTAATAAATGTAATATTCTTTTGGTGCGTTAGGTTGAATATTAAATTTTTGAACTACATATGCTGGGTTCATAAATATTTTTTGAATACCATTGTCTATATTTTTCATAGAAAATTTTATACTTGAATTGTACAAAATAGAATAAAAATTATTTGATGCGTCAGTTCTACCGTCTTTAACAACATCCATTTTCAATATTGGTAGACTACCCCCCTGTTGAATAAAAAATTCCATATATATTATAATTTATTTTCTATTGTATTTTACAAAAAATATTTGCACTTAAGATGCCGCTGGCTGTTGGTTTCCTCTATTATTTATTGTTGAACTATAATTATTTTTTGCATCTATAAACATCTGTTGGTAATTGGGGTTATTATTTCTTGATTCTATAGCGGCATCAAATAAACATTTATTACAAGTTTCGTATTCACTTGTTGGTGTTGGGATAGGACTTTCTGATGTTTGGTTTTGTGTAATATTTAAAAATTGAAAACAGTCGATTCCTTTCCCTGTATTTACCCCGTAAACACCGTTAATTGAAAAATTATAATCTATAGGTAAAAAATAAGAACTATTTTTACTTTTACAATTTTTTATTTCAAAAACAAAATTTAGTGTTGAAAAACATTCGACACAACTCTGAAACTGTCCATTTATTTGTATAGTGGTGTCTTGTACTGTTTCTTCTATAACTGTATAACACCCTATAATACTTTCTGAGTTTAAATATACTACTTGTCCAGGAGATAATTGACCTTTTGTTGTAAAAACAACTTGGGTTTCACCCGAATTTATACAATTTGTTACTATGTAATTTGCCATAATTAATTATCTATATTTGTTATGTTTAATACGTCCGAACTATCGAAATACATAAGCCTCGGAGTGTTACCTTGCCTATCAAATATTGTTTTTGATACTGTATTATCGTAAACAAGTGTTGCTGATGAAAAATCGTAACTAAATACATTTTCAGATGTAACTACATTTTTGGTGAAACCATCAAGGATGGTATTTCCGCCAGCAGTATTTGTGCCGTCATTTCCAAAATAGTTTCCTATTTGGTTATCAGTAAACCCACTTCCAATTGTATTATCATTATTTGAGTTACCAAAATAATCACCTATTATATTTCTTTGGCAGTTGTCCCCAAAAGTTGAATACCCGAAATAATTACCAATTTTATTACTTCTGAATTCAGTACCAAACGAATTACCTGCAAATATATTTCCTATTTGATTATCAAATGTGTTAGTACTAAAAGTATTAAAGGAACATAGTTGCCCTATTTTGTTATTAGTAAATGATTCATCAATTAAATTGAATATAAAATTATCTCCTATTGTATTTTTTTCAAAACCATTATTAATTATATTTCCTCCATCATTACTGATACCATCATTCCCAAAATAGTTCCCTATTTGATTAAATTTAAAATTATCTAAAATAGTATTTCTTGTTCCTAAACTATTGTGACCAAAATAATCACCGATAATATTACCATCAAAACTATTCCCAATATCGTTACCTAAAAAATAGTTTTTAATAGTGTTATTTTGAAAATATACACCCACAGTATTATTTGTGAAATAATTCCCGACATTATTATTGTAAAAGTATTCACCAATAATATTATCTCGGAAATCATCATTTATCATATTACCTTCAGTATAACCACCACCGTAACCAAAGTCGTTATCAATAACGTTATTATAAAAGCCATTACCTATTTTATTGTAGCCAAATCTTTTACCATTGTTAGGTTCAGTATAGACTGAATTCCATGTTGTACCACTTGGTGAAAGATTACTATTCCAATTACCCTCAGAAACTACATTATAAATCCCACCCTGATTTCCTCTAGTTATTTCAATAATACCCGGCACAATAACATCTACCTCATTACCATAATTTGTTTTAGTGAATGTTATAACAGGACCTAAACTATTACCATTAGAATCAATTTCTTCTCTTGTATATTGGAATCCTCCTCCATAAGAATTGTTATTAACACCTTGTGTCCATTGTGTAAATTTAATTTTGAAATATTGTGATGTTGATGTTACAAACATTATAAATTCTTTACCTAATACCTTATTACCTAATTGTCCACCATCAACAGAATTATAAAATGTGTCGTATGTTCTAGTCGATACGGTGCTCAAATCATTCCACCCAAATAAAGTATTGTTTGAAGGTCTATTATCAGTAAAAAATTTACCCAATTTATTATAAAAAAATTCATTACTTATTTTATTATTATAGAAATAATAATCAGTTGTGTTATAACTAAAATCATCGTTAATAGTGTTATTATTAAATGCATTACCAATATTATTTACAGAAAAATAATTTCCTGTCGTATTATTGTTAAAACCATTAAGTACCGTATTACCAATAAATTCACCATTAATGGTATTATCTTGGAAATTAGTACCTATTTGATTATTTTGATAGTTATTTTTTATAATGTTGCTATTGAAATTATTCCTAATGTAATTTCTGTAAAATACAAGTCTATATAAGTTACCAAAATCACCGATTACATTGCCATTAAACCCATCTAATATTTCATTTTTATAAAATCTAGAATAAATAACATTATTATTAAATCCATTACCAATGATGTTATCCTCAAAATCATCACCATTCTCAGCCAATAATTTGTTATTATTAAAATTATTACCAATATGATTAGAGGTTAAATTTACGTTTAATAAATTATTATTAAAGTAATGTCCAATGATGTTATCATCAATATCGTTTGTTGATACGTTTTCATAACAATAGTCTCCCCATATATTATTTTGATTGTCAGTTCCAAAGGTGTTGTTATAACAGTAATCACCAAATTTATTACTTTCGTATTGCCCCTCTAAAAATACATTATTCGGTAGTAAGAATGTTCCAGGAAATACATTTGTATAGTTATTTGTGTAATTACCTATATAATTATTTTTAGCATAATTGTTTGATATGGCATCCCCAAATGTCGTATACTCAATAAAATCGGATGTTTTAACATTTGTTTTTTTATAACTAAAATAACCACTACCGTTAGTTTCTTCTATTGTTTTGTAAAAATCCGAACCCGGAGAAGTTGCAGTTATTGTGTCACCTGAAACTGACATTAATGTGTCACCAGAGATATTCACAATCTCGTAATAACTAGTTGTTGCGTTAGGGATATAAATAACATCACCAACGGTTAAATCGGTAAAAGATGTATTAGTACCATTTACAGTACCATCATTTAACAATTCTATAGTACCATTTAACGGGTAGTTAGGTCTATATGTAAATAACCTATATCGTTTAAATAAAATTGTTCTATGATCATAATCCGTTCTATTGTTGAACTCATCAATTCTTTCGGTTATTCTACCAAAGGATTGACCACCTGTTACTTCAGTTAAACTCCAAGTCCAATCATATCTGATTTTATCATTAGGATATGATGGTTGGTATGCAACATCACTAATAGTGTTTGAGCTTATCGCTAAAACTAAAATAGGTTCAATTGATCCTTGTTTGTAATTACCTGAAGTTATTGGACTACCATCGTAATTAAAATCAGGTTGATCATAACAAGTTTGAAAGTCGGTTATCAAATAGTACCCACCTACAGATAATGTGTCTCCCGTAATTTTATCCACAAGTTCTGAATATGTTACTTCAGTAACACAACCACAAGTGTTAGGTAGGTTTAAGTATGTTGTTGCTGAAATAGTTGTTGCGCTTAAACCTTCAGGAAATGAAGTACCACCACTAACAGTTCCACCAGTAAACGTTGAACCTCCACCTTCTAAATCGGTTGTTGAACCGTTTGGATTCAGTTTTTCAAATAATCCGTTGGCGGTATTTACACCTAAAATATACGTGTTAGTTTCACCTGTTAATCCCGAAAAATTTATTCCGTTAACAAATTGAGTCTCAACACCATTATTTCTTAAAATTAATTTTCCCATTTTTTGTTTTCTATATAAATATTATTTACTTTTTTATTAACCTACTTTTTATTAATTTTTAATTACCTATTTTTATTATTTCTAAATAAGGTTGGTTAAATTCTAAATTGTCATAAACCGGATAACCTTGATTGCCTCCGCCACCACCAGACGCTCCTGAATGAAGAGCATTTAAACCTATCCATTCTCCACCTGAAGCGTTAAATATCATAGTTCCACCCTTACTGGCCTCACCATTGAAAGTTGTTCCAATAAATCCTTTATCTAAATATTCTATAGTAGTACCCAAATCACCATTACTTGATGTTGTTGAAGTTAAAACTCCTACCCTTAAAAAATTAGTATTAACAGTCAGATCATAACTCGAATATCTACCAATTATCATATATCTACCACTATTCACTATTTGTATTTTACTATTACTCACAATAAAATCAGATGGGCTAGTATTATAAACGATATTATTAAATAAAACTAAAAAGTTTACCCCATTATTTGTGTTAGAAAGACCAGATGTACCGTTTATATTTATTCTACAGGATGGTAGATTAATTCCGGTAAGATTCAATCCGTCCCCATAAAATGTGCCGCCACTTATTGTTGTCGCAGAAAAGTTACCATTAACTGTTAATCCTGTTAAAACATTTAAAACTGCGGAATAAGTTTCACCAAAATTATCGGTTATTGTAAACGTATTATTAGAATAAACAAACGAATCAACAGACGTATCAACAAGAGGTAAATCGATTAAGTATGTATCACCAGATTGAACAATTGTTCCACCACTATTTATTAAATCTCCGTTAATAATTATAAGCTGTGAATTTTCTTTAATGTCCAAAGTACCTTCAACAACAACATCTCCATATACAAATGATTGATAAAATGAATCAATAGTTATGGTTTCTTCAGATGAAATAAACCACCTATTAGTTCCTCCAATATTTGTCGATACGGTTCCACCTGTTGGGTTTGTGATACTTAATGTGTTTGCCGAATATGTTAAACCACTTAAACCAAGGCTTTGTAGATAATATAAATTATTATCCATTTGAGCAAATGTAAGTTTTTCACCTTGCGCGTTTGGCCCTATCGATCTTGTAATTAATGACATTTTTTTATTTTATAAATATAGTGTTTATTCATAATATTGGGGATCATAGTATTGAGTTTCGAGATAATTGTAATTTGTATATAAATAAAAAACAGGTAAACAATCCAAACACCAAAAGTCAATTAAATCAAATCTATCTTTTAAAATACGATAATTGTGTTGTATTTGACTAAAATCTAACGGGTTTGTATATATTCTGAATTGAGATATTCCACCCATAAAAGTTCCCCCAAAATTCTGTTCAAGTAAAATATCAGTAGTTAACCCACTTAATGTCGTTGCAGATAAAATATTATTTGGAAATAGTTCTGGATCTTGTATGTATGGTACGTAAGGTTCGGTACAAGAAGAAAAAATAAGATTTTCGTGAAGTCCTTGTGTTCCACCCCCAAAAGAAATATTATATGGAACACCAACTTGTTTTTCTTTTTCAGTATTCAGTTCTCTTGGAATTATTTCCTCAAAATTTTGAATAACCATAAAAAGATATCCGTTAACATAAATTTTTAAATCCCCTAACCTATATTTTATTTCATCATACCATTTTTTATTAAAATTAATAATGTGAATTTTTTGTTCTTTTGTTCCACCACTATGTGTTTCAGGAGGACTTATTAATTTATATGACATACCATCTATAGAAGACTGATATGTTTCTTTTCTTATATCATTAATTCCTCCTTTATTTAATAAATCGCAATCTTCTAAATAACGATATCTTTCAAAAACCGCACTTATATAAACCCATCTTTCGTCTGTATTTCCCTCACAGTCGTAATAACAAGTACCATATATTGGTGATGATACAAATTCCTCAAAAGTGTAACCAGTACTGTAAGTTATTCCCGTTGTAGAGCAAGTACCTGTTGTTATACAAGAACCTGTTGTCACTATTGATTTAACAACAACCACAGGATTTACAGCACAACCACTTAACCTAATAGATAGTGCGTTTGATAACACATCAATTTTAGCATCGTATGGTGATGACACCACTTTTACTGTTTCACTTAAACACCCACATTTGCAATTTGTTGAGTGTTCGTTTGTCGTTGTTGAGTGGGGGTAAACACTAAAACAATTTGAATTTGTTACCGCTGAGTTTGAACACCCGCAAGTTTCAATACAAGTTAAACCACTTGTTATTCTACTATATCCTGAAAAACTTTCGGAAGTGCCAGTGGCATAATGATAAAATTTATTTTCAGCCCTTGCACCAAAATAGAAAAATGTTCCCGCATTTTCTGGATATACATCGTTTAAGTATTCCTCAGTTTCTGTATCTATTTCGTAATCGTCAAATTGTCTAGGTTTAATAACTACTTCCATTGTCCAACCTTTGTTTACTCTTTCTGGAAAAACTTCGTAATCATACCCCTTCAATTTATAAAACCCTTGATAAAAACCTCCGTAAAGTTCGTGGTAGTAACCTACAGTGTTTGCAGATTTTGAAACAATGTTATATATTGTATTTTTAGGTCTACCTGAAAAAACTACGTTTGGTTGTCGGGTGTATCCTGTAACAGGAACCATTTTAAATCTTATGTCTCTATAATGTGGATCGAATTTAAAATCATTTCTAATACCCATAGAATAATATAGAGTTTGTCCTGTAAGTCCTGTGAATAAACCATTGTCGGTTCCAACAAGTCCAACATCACAAATTCCTGTAAAGGCAGAATAACAATTTAAATCTAAATTATTAGGATTGTAATAATTACTTGAAACAAGGGTATTTGTTTGATCATAATCCCCAAATTCAATTACATTTTGTAAATTATTGTCCGTTGATGATAAATCAATTTTTATTGGTAATTTTAAACCGTCATTTGACGATATTAAATCATTTGAAAACACAACTTCTTCATCATAATCTCTTTCATCAGACGCTAAAGTTAAATCAAAATAGTTATTACTATTTAATAAAACTTTATATTTTTTGTAATAATATGAATTAAGATTTTGTGTCGGCATTCTTTTTTAATGATAAATAGTTTAGTTGAAGTATTTATAGGTAAAAGCCTATATGAAATCATATAAATATTCCACAAAGGATAGAGCATTAAGGGTATCAAGAACTTTAGGTTGTGATGGATATCATACTCACGAAGTTGATGGTAGGAAAAAATATATGCCTTGTAAAAGTCACAAGATTTTTTTATCAAAAACAAAAAGAGATAAAAAAGAAGGTGAGGATGCAGAAGTAAACGAACTTGTTGACTATGATGGTACTTGGTTAACTTCAAGTATTGGAATACAAGATCCGGCATCTACAGTACAAGGATTTACAAGCACTGAAAAAACAGTAGCAATGTCAAGAAACCCAAGAGATCCACTTTTAAGAGGATGGTATGGTTACTATGGTGAAGGACACGTTAAAGAAATCGATATGTCAAAAGCATTTGGATATGAAAAAACAAAAGACTTAGGTTCAAAAGAAACCATCAAGTTTTTTGAAAAAAAGTTAAAAGATCCTGATAGTGCTAAAAAAAGAGCAAAGATTTTTGGTAAAGGAAAAGATTTAGATAAAAACGCACCCCCAAAAATTAGAAAAAAGAAAGGATTTATTGCAAGAGAAATATTAAAAGAAAAAGATGTTGATGAGATATCTGAAGATAAATTAATACATAAAAAAGAATTTAGCAATATTTTGAAGAAAAACATAAAATCTCTAAAAAATATGGCAGACAAGCAAGGAGTAAGTATTGATGAATTAATAGGACTTTTAAAAAATGAATAAAAATTTATACGATAGGAAGGCAAAAATTCCAGATTCTTTAATGAAACACTTGAAAGATTGTTTCAATTCTGTCAGTGCTGATTCAAACACAGAAGGATATAATAGAAATCAAGATTTAGTTAACAATGGGCATGCCACATATCAACAAATTAAAAGAATAAAAAATTGGTTTGATAATTATAGTGGAGACGAGAAGGATACACCATTTATATTAAATGGAAAACATAGAATGAAAAAATGGTGTGATGAAGTATTACGAGTATGGAGAGATAATGATGAAAGTAGTAAAAAAATAAAATCAGATTCTGGAAAACAAAATTCGTATTTAGATTCTCACGAAAAAAATAGTTTTAATTTAAATGATAAACACGGAAGTACGGTTGATGATTTAAAAGAGGAAATGATTAAAATAAATAAACTAATTAAAAAAATAATATAAAATGGCAGTACAATCAGATAAATTAGATTTTTCACAACCTGAAAATGAAATGTCTAGAATTGCTGAAGAGCAAAGAAAAAAGTTGTTTCCTAGAAATGATTTCAAACCAAACGACCCCTATTCCTCTGTACATCCTGACGCTTTAGCAAATGGTGATAAAATAGGAAGAGGTACAGGCGTTTACTTAGATATATATAATCAAAATGCTGGAACAAGTACGGACAAACAAGAAAGAATCGAAGATATAAAAGTAAATAAATACACAAGTAATAATCCTTATTATACCGTAACGTGAAACTTTTAGGAAACTTAAAACATATAATTTCAGAAATTGCGTCAGTAAGCGATATACAAGATTCTATAAAAAAGAAAAAAATTGTAATCATTTATTACGATGGTGAAGATAATGGTGGTAAAGGTTTAAGAACCATTGAACCTGTATGTTTAGGATATAGTAAAAAGGGGAATTTAGTTGTAAGGGCTTGGGAAAGAGAAGGTGCGTCTTGGAGTGAAAGAAATGAAAACAATGTTTTACCAGGATGGAGGTTGTTTAGATTAGATAAAATCTTTACATTAACACCGACAATGGATAATTTTTATGAAATGAGACCAAACTATAATCCTAACGGAGATAAGTCAATGACAAGGATTTTAGTAAACGCTGTATTTAATAACGTGTAATTAAAAAAATATTATGACAAACGCAGAAGATTTAATGAAACGACTTGCGGTTTCAAAAAAAATAATGGAAAGGCATGAACAAATTAAACCTGGTAGTATTGACAACAGAAGAATTAACACCCCGTCCGTTGACACATATGAACCAGTAAGTGCAAATTATAATTTACCGCAAGAGTTTTTAACAGAACAAACACCACAAAAACAATTCGATCCAACAAAACCGATTGAAGAAACAAAGATTATCAATTCTAAATTACCTGATGAAATAAAAAGACTAATGATTGAACAACCAATAGTTCAGCCAAACACTAATGGGGGTGTGGTAATTTCAGACGATATAATTGAAGGGGCACAAAGACTAATGAAAATGGATAGTAACCCTACCCAAACAAAAACCACTAAATCTAGTCAAAATGTTGTAAACAACATTTCAGAAAGTACTAACTCAAACATAAATTTATCAGAAATTAAAAGTATGATTAGAGATACTGTGAGAGATACTGTAAGAGACGTTGTTAGAGAAGAATTAAAAGAGGCTGGTATGATTGTTGAATCCACACAAAATTCAAATGAAGTAATTCAATTCAAGGTCGGACAACATTTATTTATAGGTAAAGTTACAAAGATTAAAAAATTACAAAATTAATTAAAATTTATAATTTTATAATCCACCTCAATAGGGTGGATTTTTTGTTTTTAATATTTTATATTTTTAATAAAAACAAAAAATGAGTAAATTAAAAGTATTAGTCCTACCTAGCGACAAAACAGGAGTAGGAAAGTTTCGTTCTGTCGATCCTCACATTATGTTACAAAATAATCATTCAGATGATTTCCACGTTGACATTGACTACGAACCAAAAATTGATGACATTAATTATTGGAAAAATTACGATATTGTACATTTTCATAGATCGATTGGTAACGATTACGATAAAGCGGTTTCAATTATTCAAAATTTAAATAATTTAGGAATTGTTACAATTATGGACTTGGATGATTATTGGTTACCTACAAGAGAACACCCAATTCATCAATTAGTTATTCAACACAAACTACACGAAAAAATATTAGCAAATTTAAAAGTTGCAAAATATGTAACAACCACTACTAATGTTTTTGCAAGTGAGATTTCTAAAGTGAATAAAAACGTTTTTGTTTTACCAAACGCAATTAACCCAAAAGAACCTCAGTTCTCACAAGAAACAGAAAAGTCAGAAAAGTTAAGGTTTGGATGGCTTGGTGGTTCATCTCACTTACACGATTTAAAATTATTGGATGGGACATTTAGTAAATTATCTTCATTGAAAGATAAATTTAGTGTGTACCTTTGTGGGTTTGACACAAGAGGAACCGTAACTGAAATTAATAAAGACACAGGAGAACAAAAACAAAGGGCGATTAAACCTGAAGAAACTGTATGGGCAAGGTACGAAGAAATTTTTACAAACAATTATAATTTAGTTACCCCTGAACACAAATCACAATTAATTAAATTTGAACAAAGTGATTTGATTTCAAAGGACGAGTATTTTTATAATCGTGTTTGGACAAAACCTGTTACAACATACGCATCCAACTACCGATGGTTTGACGTATCTTTAGCACCAATTAAAAATCACATCTTTAATAGAGTAAAATCACAACTTAAAGTTATTGAAGCGGGATTTTATAAAAAGGCAATCATCGCATCTAACATCGGTCCTTACACAATAGATTTGAAACATTCATTAAAAAATGGTGAGTTTGTTGATGGTAACGCACTTTTAGTTGATGAGGTTAAAAACCATTCAGATTGGGCTAAATTTATGAAGAAATTAATTGAAAATCCTAATTGGGCTTTTGATTTAGGACAAAGGTTGTATGAAACGGTAAAAGATACTTACGATTTAAATAAAGTAACAA
>Ga0315907_10004074_pt1 | contig 16662 bp, 15 predicted proteins | sample LakEriMetagenome_3_FD_203525 | JGI IMG/M metagenome (GOLD analysis project Ga0315907, IMG submission 203525) | Freshwater fungal communities from buoy surface, Lake Erie, Ohio, United States - Buoy 12 MA123 | ecosystem: Environmental > Aquatic > Freshwater > Lake > Lake biofilm | place: USA... | reverse complement strand
TAAGACTGTTCGACCGAATGGGCCAGCTTGATCAAGACTTGATGAGTATGCAATTAATCCATAGCGCGAGACTGCGCCGTAGGTTGGACGTACGCCAACTATCCCGGTTAACGCGGCAGGTTGTCTAATTGATCCACCTGTATCTGAACCAATTGCAAGAGGAGCTTCAAATGCACTTACTGCGGCTGCAGATCCTCCACTTGAACCACCTGGTGTGCGCGATAAATCCCAAGGATTAAATGTTGGGCCATAGGCAGAATTCTCAGTAGAAGAACCCATCGCAAACTCGTCCATATTGGTCTTGCCGAGAATAACAACGCCTGCCTCTTTTATCTTTGAGACAACTGTTGAATCGTATTGAGGCTTCCACCCTTGCAGAATTTTTGATCCGGCTGTTGTTGGAATGCCATCTTGAGTAAGAACATCTTTCAGAGCGAGTGGAATTCCAGCGAGTGGGTGCAACTTCTTTCCAGAGCTGCGATCAGCATCAACGCGGGCAGCCTGGGCTAGTGCACCTTCTGCATCAACATGAAGAAAAGCCTTCACAGATGTATCAACATCACTAATTCGATCAAGATGTGCTTGAGTTAATTGTGTTGATGTCACTTCACCCTTAACCAGGGCCTCTGACATTGCTGCAGCGCTCTGATTAATCACTCGGCTTCACCAAGGATTTGTGGAACGCGAAAGCGTTGCTCTTCTTGTGCTGGTGCACCTGATAGTGCTTGCTCTGGAGTAAGGCTTGGACGCACCTGATCTTCGCGGAAGACATTCTGAATTGGTTGTGGGTGCGATGTTGCGATAACACCATCAAGATTTACCTCTTGTACGCGAGCGACAGCGTCAAGAATCATTCCAAATTGTGAAGAGAGGCTGACAAGTTCTTCCTCGCTCATCTCGATGCGGGCTAGCGCTGCCAGCTTTACTACATCATCGCGCGAGAGACTGCTCATGACGGCAGTCTATAAAAAGAACGGCTTATGAGCGAATCTGCCCTGTTCCGGTGACTACCCAGGTTGTTGTTGTCATTGCCTCTAACCCCATAGGGCCTCGTGCATGAAGTTTTTGATTTGAGATACCGATCTCTGCACCAAATCCCATCTGCTCACCATCAGTAAAGCGCGTGGAGGCGTTAACCATCACCGCCGCACAATCTGACATTGCAACAAACCTTCGCGCGCTCTCTTTATCCTCAGTCACAATAGCTTCGGTGTGCTGTGTTCCAAAGGTTGCAATGTGATCAATGGCGCTTTCCAGTGAATCCACTATCCCCACATTCATCTCAAGAACTCCGTACTCGGTTCCCCAATTTTCAGTCGTAGCTTGGGTGACATCTATATCAAGAGTCTTGGCGACAGCTTCCACCGCTGGGTCAACATGTAAAACAACGCCGGCGCTATGTAGCGATGCCAATAAGGTAGGCAAAAATCTCTCTGCAACAGTTCTGTGAACGAGAACCGTTTCGGCTGCGTTACAGACACTTGGTCGATGAGTCTTTGAGTTAAGCACAATAGGGAGCGCTTTAGCTAAATCCGCAGTGGCATCGATATAGATATGGCAGACACCAGCGCCCGTTTCAATCGTCGGAACTGTGGCTTCATCAACAACCATGCGAATAAGCGAAGCGCTACCACGTGGGATAACTAAATCCACCTTGCCTCTAGCGGTAAGTAACGCCTTGACTGTTGCACGATCATCGGATGGAACCAATTGCAGAACATCAGGTGAAATTGTGGTCGTGGCAAGGGCTGATCGCATGACCTCAATCAAAATCTTATTGCTGGCATCTGCAGTTGATGATCCTCGAAGCAGAGCGGCATTTCCTGACATCAATAAGATCACTGCAGCATCGACAGTCACATTAGGTCGTGCCTCGTAGACCATACCGATGACTCCGAAAGGAACTGAAATCTGTTCGAGTTCCAGGCCATTAGGAAGTGTTGATTTCTTCAAGATGCGACCGAGCGGATCTTCTAGGTCGGCAACTTGCCGTGCTCCGTTGGCCATTCCAGTAATTCGCTCACGAGTGAGCAGTAAGCGATCCTGCATCTGTGGATGCATGGATTCGTCCTTGGCTCTCTGCATATCAAGGCTGTTTGCGGCAAGAATCTCATCGCTTCGATCTTCAAGCGCTATTGCAATCGCACGCAGTGCTTGTCTGCGTGTATCCCCGGAAGAGGCAACGAGAGTACGCGCAGCAGAACGTGCTGTGAGCGCTAGCCCTTCAACTATTGCAGTTGCATCCATGGGAATAAGCCTAGCGCCCGATACCCTAACCATGTGCGCAAAATAATTCGTAACATCCTGATTTCTGTATTTGTTCTCTACCTTAGCCTTTTTGGATTGACCAAGGTCATTCGATATCCCGAACCGATTGCTTCGATACGCCTCGGGCTTGCTCCAGCATCGAAGACCCCTGATCTGATGCCATCTCACGTTATCGAAGGTGCGCCATCGGCTGAATCTGCATGGATTATTGGAGAGCAAGAGGAGATCACTCAGGTAACCTGGCAAGGAGAGAAAGTTACCTTTGACGAATTTCTTGATGCCACTCAGACAAATGCATTTCTAGTCATCAGGGATGGAAAAATTACCTACGAGAAGTATCTCAACGGTACGACTGAATCAACTGTTCTTCCATCGTATTCCGTCGCTAAGACTATGACTGCACTTGTTATTGGCCAGTTAGTCGATGAAGGAACTCTCAATGAAGATAACACCTTCGTTAGCTATCTCCCCCGCTTCAAAGCTGGAACATCCTTCGACAAGGTAACAATCAGAGACCTACTTGATATGAAATCTGGAATTGGTGTCTCAGATAATTACCCTTCTGGTCCAGCTGGTTGGGGTGTTGCCATTGCTCAGATGTATGCCACAACAGATATGAACTACTTCTTAAACAACAACAGAAAGATGAGAGAAGAGCCAGGCTCATTTGCAGAGTACCGAAGTGTGAATACTCAGATGCTGGGACTGATCATTCAAGAAGTAACAGGTAATTCATTAGCTGATGAATTTAGTAACCGCATCTGGAAGCGAGTACGGGCTGATTACAACGCGACTTGGAATGTCGATCAGGTCGGCGGACATGAAAAGGCTTTCTGTTGCTTTAATGCATCAGCGCGCGATTATGCTCGTGTGGGTCAAGCGCTCATGAGTGGGATGCCAGATATTGCAAGCCCGTCGTGGAGTAAGCGCCTCTCCACCTCTGCAGTAAATCTTGATTACGGCTGGGGATATAGCGCACAGATGTGGCATCCATATCCTGGAATAAACCTGATGATGGGCCTTCATGGTCAATACATTTACCAAGATAATGCGACAAAAACTGTGATTGTAAAGCTCAGCGATATGCCAACGAGTTCCGATGGAATCAGTGATGATATTGCGGCGGTGCTGAAAGAGATATCAGAGAAGAACTAGATCATCTCGGTGTACGAGTTCGCGCTCGTACTCTGCTCCAAGGGACGCTGCTAACTCTTTTGTAGAACGCCCCAACATCTGTGGAATTTCACCAGCATCAAAGGCAACTAGGCCGCGTGCAATAACGTCACCAGCTTGTGAGACTAACTCCACTGTGTCTCCTGAGATAAATTCACCGCTGACACTGGTCACGCCAGCAGGTAATAATGAGACGCCGCGTTCGCGAATTGCAGTAACTGCTCCATCATCGAGAACTAAGCGTCCTCGTGGCGTTGATGCGTGGGCCAGCCAGAGTAAGCGCGCCGTTGTGCGCACTCCATGAGAGTGAAAGAGAGTTCCTACTTCTTGCCCGGTAAGAGCTTCTTGTGATTGAGAAAGAGATGTGAGCAGCATTGGAATACCCGCACTTGTAGAAATCCGTGCCGCCTCAACCTTTGTCACCATTCCCCCGCTACCTACGCCAGCAGATCCTGCCCCGCCCAGTGCAATTGAATCGATCTCTTCCATCGCATGAACTTCGTGGATTGCCTTCGCACCAGCTTGTGAAGGAGGTGCGTCATAAAGGGCATCGATATCAGAGACAAGAACAAGCAGGTCAGCGCTGATGAGCAGAGCCACTAGCGCTGCTAGGCGATCGTTATCACCAAAGCGAATCTCTTGTGTACCAACGGTGTCGTTTTCATTGATGATTGGAACAACACCAAGAGATAACAACTTAGAAAGTGTTTGATGAGCATTCTGATAATGCGAGCGACGCACGACATCTTCTGTTGTGAGAAGAACTTGTGACGAGAGAATTGAATGCTCAGAAAATGCTTGGTTGTAGCGAGCGATTAACAACCCCTGTCCGACTGAAGCAGCAGCCTGCTGAGTTGCCAGATCTTTTGGACGAGATGAAAGCTTGAGCGGTGCCAGTCCAGCAGCGATCGCACCGGAAGAGACCAGCGCAACTTCAGCACCACGAGCTTTAAGGCTTGCAATAACGGTGACAATTTTTTCTACAGCAGTTGCGTCAAGGTTTGATCCAGCAGAGCCGGTAAGAGATGATGAGCCAATCTTGATCACAATACGTTTTGCCGACGTAATAACTGTGCGATCCATAGTCTTACTCTTTCACCCGTGGTGTATGTGGGTCTTCAACGTTGTACTCCCATTGCTTAGCAATTTCATCATCGCTAAGTTGGTCGACTACACGCTCTTCCACAATCCATGTTGACTCTAGGCGAGAATCCTCGCCACGTCTATGGAGATGGCCCGCCAATTGTTCAGCACCGGCTTCAATCGTTGGCTCCCAATCAAAGATGATTTGATCTTCACCATCTCCGATACGCACTTCACTTCCGGCAACTGCACCCTTTTTGAAGAGTTCTTTCTCCACGCCGAGTTGAGCGAGTCGATCGGCAAGATAACCAATTGCTTCCGCATTCTTAAAGTTGGTCTGGCGCACCCAGCGCTCGACCTTCTTACCGCGCACTTCAAATGAACCATCTGCATTTGCTCGAACAGTAAAGCCGGAATCATCAACTGCGGTTGGACGCAGGATAATTCTGGTGCGCTCTTCCGTTGCAGCATCTGCTCGCGCCTTATGAACCAATCGACCCATGGCATAGGTGAGCTCTTGTAAACCTGCACGACTAGCCGCTGAGACTTTGTAGACCTCATACCCTTTTTCGCGGAGAGTTTCTTCAACCATATCTGCCATCGCTGAACCATCTGGCAAATCAATTTTGTTGAGAGCAACGATACGTACTCGATCTTCCAGTCCACCATAGAGTGCGAGTTCTTCCTCGATGATTTCAAGATCGAGTACTGGGTTACGATCAGTTTCCAGTGTTCCACAATCAAGAACATGCACGAGTGCAACACAGCGTTCAACATGTCGCAAAAATTCGAGTCCCAGACCTTTTCCTTGTGAGGCTCCTGGAATCAAGCCGGGAACATCTGCAACGGTGAAGCGAGTTTCACCTGCTTGTACAACACCAAGATTTGGAACAAGAGTGGTGAATGGGTAGTCGGCAATCTTCGGGCGCGCTGCCGAAATTGCTGCGATGAGGGAAGACTTACCAGCACTTGGAAAACCTACGAGTGCAATATCAGCTACTGATTTAAGTTCGAGTGAGAGCGTGCGCGTTTGACCTGGTTCACCAAGAAGAGCAAACCCTGGGGCGCGGCGCTTTGACGATGAGAGTGCAAGGTTTCCGAGACCACCATGTCCACCTTGGGCTGCCATAAACGTTGTGCCGATTCCAACTAAATCTGCAAGAAGATTTCCATCTTTGTCATAGACGACAGTGCCATTTGGAACAGCCAAAATAAGATCGTCACCAGTGTGTCCATCTTTACGATCGCCATATCCCTGATGTCCAGATGTTGCTTTGCGATGTGGTGAATGATGAAAATCAAGAAGTGTTGTGACGCTGGAATCGACGACAAGGATGACATCCCCGCCACGACCACCGTTTCCACCATCTGGTCCACCAAGAGGTTTAAATTTCTCGCGCTTTACAGAGACGCAACCATCTCCACCATTTCCGGCAGAGGCATAGAGAGTGACGCGATCTACAAATGATGTCATCGCCTTACCCCTTCCCTGCTGAATCTGATGTGAAAATTATGGATTGTACGAGCAATAAAAAAGCGGACACGCATGGATGCGGCCCGCTCTTTTAAGAGAAACCTTTTTACGCTACCGGAACTACATTCACTACACGACGTCCGCGAGCGCGACCGAACTCAACAGCTCCTGCAGCGAGTGCAAAGAGTGTGTCGTCCTTTCCGCGTCCAACGTTCTTACCTGGGTGAAAGTGTGTACCGCGCTGGCGAACCAAGATCTCGCCTGCGTTTACTTCTTGTCCACCGAAGCGCTTGATGCCAAGGTACTGTGGATTGGAATCGCGACCGTTTCGTGTCGAGGAGACACCCTTCTTACTTGCCATTTGTTATGCCCCCTTAACGCCGCTGATTGCGGTGATCTTGACTCGAGTGTGCTGTGCACGAAAACCTTGACGACGACGGTATCCCGTCTTGTTCATGTAGCGAAGGATGTCGATCTTTGGACCCTTCACTTCATCGATAATTTCACCGGTGACCTTGACTGATGCAAGGGCCTTTGGATCTGCAGTAACGGTTGCACCGTCTACGAGGAGAACTGCTGGGAATGTAACTGATGATCCAGCAGCAGAGTCGATGCGATCGACTGTGATGGTCTCTCCAACAGTTACCTTCTCCTGGCGTCCGCCAGCTTTCACGATTGCGTACACGTTATTGCTCCACTTCAGTTAAGCCTTGGTCCAGCCAAAGCTGGCCTCGGGCAGGGCTCTAGGGTACGGATGTCGTAGTCCTAGCGTCAAATCAGGGGGTAGACCTCCTTGTGCGCTCGGTTAAGCGCCCGGAGTAATCACGCCAGATGAGGCGGCGCGACGGCGGCGGCGACCCTTGGGGGCCTCTTCCGTTGCGACTTCTGCTGAGCTCTCATCATTGAGAACTTCATGGAATTCATGTTCTGTTGCTGATTCCTCTTCCACATCGGCATGCTCGGCGCTCTGCGAATTGACCTGTGGTGTTGGAGCTTTAATTGCAACTGGATCCATATGAATATGAATACCGCGACCAGAACACGCATCACATGTTGTAGAAAACGCCTCAATAAGTCCTTGTCCAACTCGTTTACGAGTCATCTGGACTAGACCAAGGGATGTAACTTCAGCAACTTGATGCTTTGTGCGATCGCGGCCGAGGCATTCCACGAGGCGACGCAAGACTGCTTCTCTGTTGGATTCAAGTGTCATATCAATAAAGTCGATCACGATAATTCCGCCAAGGTCGCGTAGGCGAAGTTGGCGTGCGATCTCTTCGGCGGCTTCAAGGTTGTTTTTTGTCACCGTCTCTTCGAGGTTTCCACCCTTACCGATGAATTTTCCAGTGTTCACATCGATCACGATCATCGCTTCAGTGCGATCGATTACTAGCGATCCACCTGAAGGTAGATAAACCTTGCGATCAAAAGCCTTAGCGAGCTGCTCTTCTACACGGTAGTCGGCAAAGAGATCGCCCTTACCTGAGTATCGCTCGATCTTGGCGTTAAGTTCAGGTGCAATAGAACCGAGATAATCTGTAATTTCGGTATATGCCTCGTTGCCTTGAATGATCAGCCTACGGAAATCTTCGTTGAAGATATCGCGGATGACTCGAACAGCAAGATCAGGCTCTGAGAGAAGTAGTGCTGGTGCATGGAAGTTTGGATTCTCTGACTTCGCGTAGATATCTTCCCATTGCGCTTTGAGGCGAGCGACATCGTTGGTCAACTCTTCTTCTGAGACACCTTCAGCTGCAGTACGTACAATCACACCAGCTTCTTCAGGGATAAGATTTTTAAGAATTGCCTTCAAACGTGTGCGCTCTGACTCTGGGAGTCTCTTTGAAATTCCACTCATTCCGCCGCCAGGAACATAGACAACATAACGGCCAGGAAGTGAAATTTGTGAAGTAAGGCGTGCACCTTTTTGGCCAATAGGATCTTTTGTTACCTGCACAAGAACTGGCTGGCCAGTCTTTAAAACCATTTCAATTTTGCGTGGAGATGATTCAGAGATTCCTGCTGCATCCCAATTTACTTCACCGGCGTAGAGCACAGCGTTTCGACCTTTGCCGATATCAACGAAAGCTGCTTCCATGGAAGGAAGAACGTTCTGCACTCGTCCTAAATAGACGTTACCAACGTATGAAACATTTGCATTTCGGTTGACGTAATGCTCAACCATGACCTTATCTTCAATAACACCGATCTGAATACGGTCTCCGATTTGGCGAACGACCATCTCACGATCCACGTTCTCGCGACGAGCTAAGAATTCGCCATCTGTAATGACTGTTCCGCGACGACGATATGGCTCGCGATATTCATCACGACCACGATCTCTGCCACGGTCTCTCTCGCGACGGTTACGAGTACCACGCTCGGCGCGTTCAGCACGCTCTGCGCGAGCAGGACGTTCCCGAACTTCACGAACCTTTACAACTGTAACAACACCATCCTCATCAATGGTTTCACCTGGTGTGACATCCTCGCCTGCCGCGCGACGGCGTCGGCGACGGCGATGTGTTGTGCCATCGCCACTTTCTGAGGTTGCAGCATCGCTTGATTCGGAATCTGTTTCATCCGAACCCTCTTGGGAATCATTAGTTGTTCCTTCATCCTGCGGACGACGGCGACCGCGACCGCCACGACGGCGGCGGCGATTGCGATTGCGTGGATCAGAATCATCATCGGCTGCACTCGTTGGTTCTGGTGCTGATGCAACTTCTTCAGGGGTGCTCTTCGCCTTTGCACGGCGTGGAGCCTTTGCCGGAGCATCTGTCGCCTCTGCCGCCTGAAAAACTGGAACTGGAATTGCCGCGGCGCGCTTACGAGTCTTCGCTGGTTCTTCGGTAGCCTCAACTGCAGGCGCTTCGCCAATAGTTTCAAGTACCTTGGCTTTAATCTTTTTCACCGCACGCTTACGCGGTGATTTTGGCTCTATTGCCATCACTGTAAATCCTCTACGCCATCACAACTGCAATGACTTGCTCTGGCCCAAGTCTCCTTGAGCAAATTTTCTTACCGCCGCGTTCTGCATGCGGTACTTCGTGAAATTACCTAAATTTAATGAGTCCGCCGCTGGCGCGATTTGAATCGCTAGCCGCGCTGAACTGTTGGCTCATTATGGCAGATTGAGAGCCGATATTCCTAAATTTCACCCCTTCACGCCTGATTTAGCCGCGTTGTTTGGCGTAAATATTCTGCAAAAGGCCAAAGCCGATCAAATTGGCGAACATGCTTGAACCACCATAGGAGAGGAAGGGTAAGGGCACACCGGTCATCGGCATCAGCCCAAGAGTCATGCCGATATTTTCAAAAGTTTGGAAAGCAAACCACGAGAGCACGCCGACGCAGACCATCCTGCCAAAAGCGTCGGTGGATCTTCGCGCAATTGTGAAAGCACGCATCACTATCGTGAGATAGAGAAGAAGGATAAATCCACTTCCGACGAAACCAAGTTGTTCGCCAGCTACGGTAAATATGAAGTCTGTCTGTTGCTCTGGCACAAAGCGTCCGTTTGTTTGTGGACCCTCAAATAACCCTGTTCCAAATAATCCACCAGAACCGACAGTGATTCTTGCCTGGCGTAACTGATAACCCGCACCCAATGCATCAGAGTTTGGATCTACAAATGATTGCAATCGCTTTACTTGATAATCATTGATTACGCCAAGTTTAGTTGCCCCAAAGCCACCTAAGAGCGCGACCAGAATCAGTCCAACTACCCAGCGCGACGGAGCACCTGATGCACCAATCATTGCAACAACTGCGATGCTAATAATAAAGACCGTGCCCATATCTGGCTGTAACAGTATGAGACCAACTGGAATTGCAGCAACCAGCAGAGCCTGAATCACATCGCGATGAGTTGGTGCATCTGATTCATGTCGATACTCAGATAGGAGCATTGACATTCCAACGATGATGGCGATTTTAGATAATTCAGCTGGCTGAATCTGAAATCCGCCGGGTAGCGGGATCCAGGCTTGTGCACCGTTGACTTCACTACCGATCCCCGGAATTAACACAGCGGTGAGACCAATGACGCCGAGGCCCCACACAACAGGTGTGTATGCGCGCAAAGACCTGTAATCAATAACTGTCGTTCCCCATGCAAGGAGAATGCCGATCATGATGTTGATAACGTGGCGCTTGAGGTAATACTCAGGATCTAATCCATTAGCGGCATACCAATCACGTGTTGCGGCGTAAACCAAGAGAGTGCCAATAAAGAGCAGAAGTCCTACAGCAACGGTCAAAATGGGATCTAGGCCCCAGAATACGTTCTTGCCCACTGTGCGACGGAAGCCTTGGCGTTGACTAATCAAACTCACGGTGCCACCTTAACCTTCGTTGCTGGTGAAATCTTTGGCAGGACAGTTGGTGGCTTGCCTTCTGGATAAATGGCTGCACCGGGCACAATGGTAGATCCCTTAACTCCGAAAATGGATTCAAATATCTGACGCACGCCAACACCTGATGATGTGGATCCGAATCCGCCTTGCGAGACCATCATGACAACGGCATAACGCGGCTTATCGCTTGGACCATACCCGGCATACCAGGATGTATCGCTCTTGAGGGAGCCATCTGCATTTCTTCCGAAAACTTCAGCTGTGCCGGTCTTGCCACTAATGGCGATCGGAAAACCACTAAATGCGCCGGCACCAGTACCGGATACATTAACTTCTCGAAGCGAACTCTTTAAAAATTTAAGCGTTGCTTTGGTCGCAGGCAACGTTCCAATTTTTTCTGGAGAGATAGTCTCAAGAATTTTTCCCTCAGTGGTGACGATGGCTTTGCCGATAGTCGGCTTCCATATGGTTCCGCCATTGGCGATCGCTGCATACATCTGAGTTAACTTCAAGGGTGTAATCACTGTATCGCCTTGACCAATGGAGAAGTTGACCGCATCTCCAGCACGGATCTTGTCACCATCGAGACAATTTTCTCGAGCCAGCTCTAGTAGAAAGGCTGTCTGCTGTTCCTTGCTGGCACGCTCTTTGTAATTGCAGTAAAAATCCTTGTTCTGCTCATACCAAGAGAGTCTCCACTCGCGATTTGCTAGGCGTCCAGAGGATTCTGACGGTAGATCGATTCCAGTCCTTTGGCCAACCTGAAATCCTTCTGCAGCCTTAAAAAAGAAATCATTGGGATTACTTTTTGGTCTGAGGCCACCATCTTTAAGCCATTCTGCAAATGCTATTTTGTACCAGATAGTGTCACATGAAACAGCGATTGCTTTCTTCATCGAGAGAGTGCCTTGATTCTTACTATCAAAGTTGCGGAATAACCGCGTTCCTACCTGAAAGTCACCGGGGCATTCATAGTTTGCGTTGAGGTTATAGCCAGCATTAGCAGCTGCAACAAGAGAGACTGCTTTAAATGTCGATGCTGGAGCAAAAACACCTTGTAGTGCTCGAGATAACGCTGGCACACCCGCGGCTTCTGAGTACAGGTCGCGTGCTTGCTTATTCGTGAGGCCGCGTTCATAAGCGTTGGGATCAAATGTTGGATACGAAGCAAGTGCCAGAATTCTCCCTGTCACTACATCCATCACTACGGCAGCGGCACCATCTGCCCGATAACCACTAGCCCGGGAACGAGCAACGGCGGCGGCAAGTGCCTTTTCACTCGCTGCTTGAAGTCGTACATCGATACTAGTAACCAAATGATTACCAGGTATCGGATTAGTTACTTTTCTAGTATTAGTTACTGACTCTTTTCGATCCACGGTAAATGTCTTAATTCCCGGAGTGCCACGTAAAAATTCATCGTATTGAATTTCCAGACCAGCTTTACCTATGTACTCTGAGCGAAAATAAGTACGGCCATTCTCTCCAGCAAGGTCGCCTTCAGTCAGTGGACCGATATAACCAAGCATGTGTGCTGCATTGACATCAGCGTTGCCTGGATACGAACGGATGGCAACTGGTGCTGCACTGATTCCCGGGTATTGATCTGAGCGTTCCACTATCTGTAGCGCTAAAGATGGGTCAGCATCTTTTGTGATGGGAATGGGCTGAAAGCGAGATCCGGTCCAACACCCAGCGCGCTTTCCTGATTCAAGTTCACCACATAAGCGGGTGCGTTGAAGAATATCTACATATTTAATTTTGAGTAGCCGTGCCAACGAACGCAGAACTGCTTCGCCTTTATCCTCTTGCTTATCGATCACGGTCCGATCAACAGTAATTGCAACGCCTACCTTATTGAGCGCTAATGGAACACCCGATGCATCAACGATCAGACCGCGCGTAGCAGGTGTTACGACATCTCGGCTTTGGATCGAAAGAGCCGCATCTTTATACCGAGGGGCCGCTGCAACTTGTAAATAAAATAATCTTCCTAAAAGTGCGACCATCAGTGAAATAATAAAAATCTGAATGACAATCAGGCTCAGCCGAGATCGAAGATTCATATGCGTGATCTCGTATCATTAATGAAGTCATAGGCCCGAGCCACCACAGGCATGGCAATTGGAACAACTGCGGCAGACCACAGAAGGCCGATAAACAACGAGGTGGCTATTGATGAGAAAGTACCAAGGTCTTCCCCAAGAAGTAGTGCGAGCAGAAGATAAGTAATTCTTGCTACCACTACGGAAACGGTTACTAGGAAAGTAATAGTGAATGGATTAAGGCGCACATTTTCGTAACCTAGTCCGAAGTATGAAATACCAAATCCAACAAGAATGAGTACGAGTGTCCACTGTCCAAATGCACCGGCTGTGCTCTGTGATAAATCAATGAGGAAGCCTGCTGCAAAACCTGTCAGTGCTCCCATATTTGGCGATGAGAGGGCTGCCCATAAAAGTGCGAAGATAAGGAAGAGTGAGAATCCCCCACTAGCAATTCGAAGTTGAGTAATAACTGCTTCTTGCAGAATGTAGACAAGAATAAACAGTAAGGCGGTAAGTGAGATCTTACGGATTGACATTTACTCTGTGCCGGTCGAATTCGGTGACGGGGATTGGCTTGGTGTAACAAAAACGGTCACTGTCGGGATCGGTGTTGGAAGTGGCTTTGGTGGGACGAGCGAATCACGTGGATCCACATCTGGGGCTGCCAAAACAACGCTGACTACACCTAGTGATGAGAAGCTGGCAAAGAAACGTACATCTGCAGTTTGGGTGACCTCTCCCGCTGCATTATCAACGGAGGTCACTTCACCCACTGGAACCCCTGGCACAAAGGGTTGATTGTTTTCACTTCCGCGAGCCAGCAAGATATCGCCGACTTTAATTGTCGACTGATTATCTAGAAGTTGAAGAACGCCTTTACGGGTTCCTTGTCCAGAGAGGATTCCAATTTGTTGCGAACCTGCAACCCTGACACCAATTCGAAATGATGGGTCAGAGGCCAGCGATATGAGCGCACTGTCAGTGTAAACAGTCTTTACGACGCCTATGAGTCCATATGAATTAATGACCGTCATATTTGGCTTGATGCCATTTCGAGAGCCAGCATCAATTGTGATGGTCTGTGTAAATGAAGTTGTCGCTCCTTGAGATATCACTCGGGCGCTAAGAACTTTAAACTCCGCCTTACCTGCTAGATCGAGTGCACCCTGTAACTGTTCCAGTTGCGCATCGATACCTCTGCGCTCACGTAGCTGACTTAATAACTCACCATTTTCGGTACGAAGCTTCTCCATCTCAGAACGTGTTCGACCGAGATAAATCACATCAACAAAAAAATTGCGCACCGGTGAAAGGATGGTTGCACCCACACTTTGAACTGGGCTTAGTGCGCTCTGCGTTCCAGTGCGCAGCCCGCTAATAAGGGAGACGCCCCGCAGATCAAGAGTGATCAGAAAGAGTGAAGTGATAACCAGGATGATGAGCAGTAAACGCCCGCGGTTCTCGCCGCCGCGCGCCATCGTCGATCGACCTATCGACGAGGTTCTGAGATCAAGACCTTTTCAAGTGCCTCAAACTCTTCAATACATTTTCCTGAACCTTCAACAACTGCATCGAGTGCATGTTCTGCAATGTGGATAGGCATTCCAGTTTCACGACGTAGTCGCTCATCTAAACCTTTAAGAAGTGCACCACCACCGGTGAGCATGATTCCGCGATTAATCAAGTCTGATGAAAGTTCTGGTGGGCACTTATCAAGGGTGCTCTTTACTGCATTGACAATCGCCTTTACCGGCTCATCGAGCGCCTTACGAATCTCTGCAGCGGTAACAATAATTGTCTTTGGAAGTCCGGTAGCAAGATCGCGTCCGCGGATCTCAGCATCCTTCTCATCTGCCAAAACATAGGCAGAACCGATTGCCATCTTGATCTCTTCTGCGGTTCGCTCGCCTAAAAGCAGGGAGTATTCGCGCTTTACCCAATCAATAATTGCTTGGTCGAGCTTATCTCCACCCACACGAATCGATAGGGCGGTGACAATGCCACCGAGTGAAATCACAGCAACTTCAGTTGTTCCGCCACCGATATCAACAACCATGTTTCCGGTTGGCTCATGAATTGGCAGACCTGCACCAATTGCTGCCGCCATTGGCTCTTCAATAATGTAGACCTTGCGAGCACCAGCGTCATAGCCAGCTTCAGTTACTGCGCGTTGTTCAACGCCGGTAATTCCAGAAGGAACGCAGATAACTAGACGTGGCTTAGCAAGCACACGACGTCCATGCACTTTACGAATGAAGTGCTTGAGCATGCGCGCTGTTGTATCAAAGTCTGCAATAACACCATCTTTAAGTGGACGGATGGCAACGATATTTCCAGGAGTACGGCCGATCATGAGTTTTGCCTCTGTACCAATTGCAAGTACCGCACCAGTGTCTTGATTCACTGCAACTACGGATGGTTCGTTCAGGACAATGCCGCGTCCGCGAACATAGACAAGTGTGTTCGCTGTTCCAAGATCGATCGCCATATCGCGACCGATGAATGTTGATTTGGCGCTCATTTATTTCCCTCCGAAGAAAATAGCTATCTCACGGGCTGCTGATTCAGGTGAATCAGAACCGTGAACAAGATTCTGTTGAACTTTGGTTCCTTGATCGCGTGCAAGATCGCCGCGAATAGTTCCAGGGGCGGCAACTGTGGGATCTGTTGCGCCTGCGAGTGATCTGAAACCTTCGATCACGCGTTGGCCTTCGGCAATAATTGCAACGATCGGACCAGAGAGCATGAACTCTACGAGCGGTTCGAAGAATGGCTTGCCTTGATGTTCTGCATAATGGCGTTCTAGTAGAGCACGATCTGCTTGCATCATTTTTAAATCAGCGATCACATAACCCTTAGCTTCAATTCGCCGAATGATTTCACCGATGAGATTACGGGAAACGCCATCAGGCTTGACAAGGATCAGGGTCTGCTCGATTTTCACCACGTCAGTCTATTGGGGATTTGGAGGCCCCTGCGACAGTAAGGCCGCACGTGCCGCCTCACCCTTTCGCCCCACGATGATGGCTGCCACCCATAACCCCATAAAAATTAAGTTCACGATCCACATCGCTGGAACCACGACGCTATAGGCCATGAGTGCGAATTGTAGAAGTGAGCCAAGGATCCACCCGGCCTTCTTTCGCAGCAGCCCAATGGCTAGAACAGTCATCACCATGAAGCCAAATCCATAAACAAGGGTGGCTGGCTCGTGCATGTCTTTCGCTAGCAACATTGCGAAACCCATAACAAAAATCTCCATCGACAAAACTGCGCTTCCTAATACCTTCATCGCTCCTCCGCAACCTTTTCTGCAAACTTGTTCTTTACATATGTGCGTGCTTCTCCAACTGTAACGACCGAACCAGTAACAACAATCCCCAATGTTTCATCGCTTAAAGGTCGTACCAAATCCTTGATGGCTTTTTCAATAGCCGCATCCAGAGTGAGCACCGAGAAAACTCGATCTGCTCCGAAAATCTCAATTGCTAATTTCTCCAAATCTGACACTTCCATGGCACGAGGAGAAGAATTCTTTGTGACAATAATTGAGTCCATGAACTTTTCAAAATTAGTTAAAATCCCTCGAGCATCTTTGTCGGCCATGACGCCTACAACTCCGATGATTTCATCAAAGGTAAACTCAGATTCGATTGTTTCAACTAGCGCCATGCTTCCATGAGGATTATGTGCCGCATCTACAATAATTGTTGGATCGCGATGGATCACTTCACACCGTCCCGGTGATTTCACCTGAGCAAATCCCTCACGGACTGCATCAATGTCTAACTCATTTTCTCCGAAAAACACTTCGACAGCCACGAGAGCGGCTGCGGCATTTGATGCCTGGTGTTTTCCATGTAGTGGAATAAATATCTCGTCGTAGACTCCCTTGAGTCCTTGAATTGTGACAAGCTGTCCACCAACAGCAACTGCGCGTGAGAGCACAGAGTATTCAAGACCTTCGCGCGCAACATCTGCTCCAACTTCGGCAGCTTTGCGCAATAGTTCGACTGCCACTTCCGGCTCTTGCTGCGCGAGGACTGCAAAGCCACCCTCTTTAATAATTCCTGCCTTTGTCGAAGCAATTTCAACGAGGGTGTTTCCTAAGTACTCCATGTGGTCTAAGCCGATGGGGGTAATAACACTCACATCTGCCTTTACAACGTTGGTTGCATCCCATTCACCGCCCATGCCGACCTCGATGACTCCAATATCTATCGGGTGTTCTGCAAATGCTGCGAAAGCGAGGGCTGTA
>Ga0315907_10004072_pt1 | contig 16666 bp, 6 predicted proteins | sample LakEriMetagenome_3_FD_203525 | JGI IMG/M metagenome (GOLD analysis project Ga0315907, IMG submission 203525) | Freshwater fungal communities from buoy surface, Lake Erie, Ohio, United States - Buoy 12 MA123 | ecosystem: Environmental > Aquatic > Freshwater > Lake > Lake biofilm | place: USA... | reverse complement strand
CTTTGCCCAATGCGAGGCCTTGGTGACCATGGAGGCCAATAAGCTCAGCGCGGCTTATGCCCAACAAAAATCCAGCTGTGCCGCGCGCTTGATCCAAGCGCATCGACAAAAAATCAAAGCGCCCTGAGCGCTCAGCGGGCCAACACCGACGCGTTGACTTGCTCCATCACACCGGTGTGCGACTCGCCGCACAGCAACTTAAGCTTGACCATCGACAACACCCACTGGTAGCGCGCTTGCAGCAAGTCGCGGCGGGCCTCGGCTTCGCGCTGAATGGCATTGAGCCGGTCGGTCTGGGTGCGCGTGCCAGCCAAGATGCCTTTGGTATACGACACCACCAGTTGTGCCGACGAGGCCAAGGCCACCTGCAAAGCCTGGATGCGCTCTTGGCTGTCTTGCAGGTTGATGAGTTCTTTCTCCACCTTCAGCGTCAAATCGTTTTGCGCCATTTGCAGGTTTTGCTGCTCCTTGGCCAGGTTGGCAGCGGCTTGGCGTACCGATGAGCTGACCGCACCGCCCGCGTACAAGGGGATGTTGAGTTGCACACCGACTTGGTTGGTGTAGTAGTCGGTGAAGGGGAATTGGGTGTTTTCGCTTTTGCTGATCGAGCGCTGGGCCACCAGGTCCAAGGTGGGCCAATGCCCCGCTTGGTTTTTGCTCACCTCCAACTCTGCGGTTTCCAACTTCACTTTGGCCAGTTGGATGTCCGGGTTTTGGGTCAAGGCCTGAACCACTTTGTCAGCGTTGTCACCATCGGTCGAGGACCAAGGCAACTCTGCTCGCAGGGTGGCAGAGGGGGTCACCTTTTCGCCCACCAACATCGCCAATTGGCGTTGGGTGTAGGTCAGGTTTTGCTTGGCCATCAGCCATTGGGCACGGGCTTGGTCGGCACGGGCCTGGGCCTCGTCCACATCGGTGCGGGTGCCTTGGCCCGACTCAAAAATGCGCCGAGCGGCACGCAACTGTTGCTGGGCCGCGTCCAAGGTGGCTTGCAATTGCGCAAACGTGTCGACCGCATACAAGGCGTCGAAGTAGGCATTGGTCACCCGCAAAACCAGGTCGGCACCGGCTTTTTCTTCGATCAACACCAAAGACTTTTGCTGAACGCTGGCCTGTTGCAATTGAGTGAACTGGGGTTTCCGGTAAAGGGCTTGGCGCACCACGATCGAGTTGTTCAAACTCAAATAATCGAGCTGGCTGCTGACCTCCCCATCGACCTTGGTCAGGTTGACCGAGTTGCGGCTGGCGTTGAGCCCCACATTGGGTAACAACTGCGCCAAGGCCTGCGGATAGGCCTCGGCCAATGCCTTGATGTCTTGCTGGGCAGCTTGGTACTGGGGGTCGTGGCGCAAGGCTTTTTCATACACCTGCTTCAAGTCCATGGCCTGCACGGCAAAACCACTCAGACAGGCGGCCACAAGCCACCCGTTGCGCCACAAAGTCTGAGTCCGCGATTGCATCATTCTTCCTTCATCGACTGCGCCAAGCGCCGCACGATGGGGTAGGTCAAGTAAGTGAAAAACGATCGCTCGCCGGTTTTGATCAACACCTCGGCGAGCATGCCCGGCTGTATTTCACGCTGCCCCAGAATCTTCAAACCCTCGGTGGTGATCTCCACCCGAGCCAGGTAATACGACTGCTTGGAGTCGGGGTCGCTCAACAAATCTTTGGACACCGACACCACGCGCCCGCCCACCGTCAACTGGGGTGAGTGAGAAAAAGCCGAAAACCGAATGTCTGCGGCCTGCCCTGTTTTCAAGCGATCAATCACTTGCGGTGCCACCCGGGCCTCGACCAGCATGGGCGCATGGTTGGGAACGATGTCCATCAGTTTTTGCCCTGGCGCCACCACCGCCCCCAAGGTCTGCACCACCAAGCCCACCACTTGGCCGGTGGCCGGTGAGCGCAGTTCGGTGCGCGCCAAATCTTGGGTCACGGCAAAGAGTTTTTCAGCGTCGGCTTGCACCTCGCGGCGCACATCGGCCAATTGGGTATTGACCTCTTTTTTGTACTCTTGCTGCACCGCTTGCAAGCGCTGGCCCACCTCTTCCATGCTGTGGCCCACCCGCTTCAAGTTGGCTTGGGCATCGGCCATGATGCTGCCGACCTCGGCCAAATTGCGCTCCAACTCCATTTGCCGGCTGCGCGGCGCATAGCCTTCTTTGACCAAGTCGCGGATACCCACCAATTCCTCGTTGAACAAGCGCTGTTGTTGCACGCGTTGCTCGATCACCAACACCAGGCCTCTTTTTTGTGCCTCCAAGCCCGCCAAGTTGGCATTCAATGCAGCCACATTGGCTTGCAAAGCCATGCGCCGCGACTTGAACAAATGCTGTTGCGTGTCCACATGCTGGCGCACCAAGGGGTCGGCCATGCTTTTCACAATGTCGGCATGAAACTGCACACTGCCCGCGCCCGCTTGCTCGGACAGCAAACGCGATTCGGTGGAGCGCATGGCCACATAGTGTTGGCGTATCGACTCGTAATTGGCCTTGGCGGTGGCCTGCTCGAGCACCATCAACACCTGCCCCTCTTGCACCGCAGCGCCCTCACCCACCAATACCTCTTTGACAATGCCGCCCTGCAAATGCTGTACCGTTTTGCGCTTGGTGTCCAAGCTGACCAAACCTTGCGCCGGGATGCCCTCGTCCAAGGGAGCCGCCAAGCCCCAGGCCACCAACGCCAGCAGCAACACAAGCAGCGTCCAGCGGCCCACCCGCGCGGGCAGTTGGCTGGCAGCAGGCGCGGTGGCAGCGCTGGTCACGGGGCGGTTGTTATCGTTGGGTGCGTTCAATTCATTCCTCTGGTTTCAAACCGGTGTCAGGCCAGCGTCCACCCGCAGGGGGTGTGTTTGCAAGCTCACCGCACCGTCGTGCAAACGCAGTGTTTGGTCAACGATGCGCAAAATTTCGGGCCGGTGCGACAACAAAATCACCACACTGCCTTGGGCTTTCAACGCCTCCACAGCGCGGACCAAGCACGCATCTCCCCACTCGTCCAAATGGGCATTGGGCTCGTCGAGCACCACCCACCGGGGTCGGCCATAAATGGCGCGTGCCAAGCCCAGCAACTGCCGCTGCCCGCTGGACAAAAACTGCCCAGCCTCGCCAGCGGCGGTGTCATAACCCTGGGGCAAACGCAAAATCATCTCATGGATGCCCACTTGCTGTGCGGCTTCCACCACCGCCGCGTCGTTGACCTGGCCATGGCGCGCGATGTTGTCGGCCAAGCTGCCTTCGAGCAAGGCAATGTCTTGGGGCAAATAGCCCATGCTGGCCCCCAGGTGCTGGCGGTCCCAGTCCCACACCGACAAACCGTCGCACACCACTTGTCCGCGGCACAGCTCGCGCGGCCACACCCCCAACAAAGCCTTGGCCAAGGTGGTCTTGCCAGAGCCCGAAGGCCCCACCACCCCCGTCACCGTGCCCGGGGCAAAGGTGACATTCACATCGTGCAGCAAGGCTGCGCCGCCCGGTAATTGAATGTGCAGCTGGCGGGTTTGCAGCTCGGCCGCTTTGTGCTCACGGATCACATCGCCGCGTTTTTGCTGGCGTTCGGTTTGCAGCAAGGCCTCCAGGCGCTGAACAGCGATTTTGGTGGTCAAAAAAGTGCTCCAGGTGCTGACCAACAAATCCAGCGGCTGCAAGGCCTTGGTCATCAACATGTTGGCGGCGATCATGGCGCCGGGGGTCAGCTCCCCTTGCACCACCAACCAAGCACCCAAGGCCAAGGCCAGCGTTTGCTGCATGTTTTTCACATACTTGCTCAATGACGAAAACTGGGTGCCGGTGTTCTCCACCCGCGACTGCGCTTGGCTGTGCTGGTCAAACCGAAGCGCCCAGCGCTGCCGCAATGCCGTCAGCATGCCCATGGCGTGGATGACCTCTGCGTTGCGCAAATGGGCCATGTGGTCGCCCTGCGCATGGCGCGAGGCCTCGCCCGCGCGCGCAATGGGCAGTGCATTGGCCTGGTGGCCCCACCACGATACCCCCAAGGACACCAAGGAAAAGACCAAACCAGCCACGCCCAAATAAGGGTGCAACAAAAACATCACCGCCACATAAATCGGGAACCACGGCAAATCAAAAAACACAAAAATGCCTTGACCGGTGACAAACTGGCGCAGCTGGTTGAGGTCGGTCAAGGCCTGCTGCGGCTGCGGCGTGGCGTGGTTCACCTCGGCCTGCAAATTGGCCGCAAACACCGGGTTGGCCAAGCGCTCGTCCATGGCCATGCCCACTTTCACCAAGTGGCCGGTGCGCCAGTTTTCCAGCACCGCAGCGAGCACCAGCGCCACCACCAACAGCAGGGTGAACATCACCAGGGTCAAGGCGTTTTGGCTCACCATCACCCGGTCGTAAATTTGCAGCATGTACAGGCTGGGAAAAATCATCAAGGCATTGATGCCCATGCTGGCCGCCACACCCAGCGCCCACAGCGGGCCCATGCCTTTGAGGTGCGACCACAGGGCAGAACGCATCATGGCTGGCCCGCCTGTTGCTGCTGTTGGGCATAGGCTTTTTGCAAAGCGGCGATGACTTGGTCGCGCTCACCAAAGGCCTGCATCACCCCATCGCGCACCACCACCATGTGCGTGGCCAGTTGCAACACCGATTGCCGGTGGCTGATGGCCACCACGGTGCAGCCCTGATGTTTGAGTTGGCCCAGGCAAACCATCAGGGCCTGCTCGCCGGCTTCATCGAGGTGGGCATTGGGCTCGTCGAGCACCACAAAGCGCGGCTGGCCATACACCGCCCGGGCCAAACCGATGCGTTGGCGCATGCCACCCGACAAATGGGCGCCGGCCACACCTATCGCTTGGTCCAACCCCAAGGGCCATTGGCTAACCCAGGGGTTCAAGCCCACCATGTCCACGGCTTGTTGCAACTTGGTAGGATCGACCAAGCCAAAACGGGTGATGTTTTGCGCCACCGTGCCATCGAACAACTCGATGTTTTGCGGCAAGTAACCCATGTGCGGCCCCAGGGCCTGCTTGTCCCAGGTGTAGAGGTCGGCACCGTCCAACCGCACCTTGCCCTGGCTGGCCGGCAAGATGCCCACCAACAATCGCGCCAAGGTGGTTTTGCCGGCACCCGAGGGGCCCATCACCACGGCCAGCATGCCGGGCTGGAGGTCGATTTGCACATTGCGAATCAAAAATTGCGACGCCCCTGGCAAGCCATAACTGACCTGCTCTGCCCGCAAATGCCCCTGCGGCGCGGGCAGGTTCAAGCTGGGTTTGGTTGGCGCAGTGGTGACCAAGGTTTTTTCCAGCTTGCGCCACAGCAACTGCATTTGCATGATTTGGCGCCACTGCATGACCACCTGGCTCAAGGGCGAAATGGCCCGCCCGCCCAGCACCGAGGCCACGATCATCATCGAGCCCGAAGCCGACATTTTTCCGTCCAGCGTGAGCCAACAACCCAAACCCAGCAGCAAAGAGCTTTGCAGGGTTTGCACACATTTGGAAAACGCCACACCCCGCCCTGCGTGCACGGATGCGTCGGCCTGCATCTGCAAATAAGCTTGGTGGTGGGTTTGCCAACGCTGAGCCATGGCGTGGCCCATGCCCATGGCCTGCACCACCAGGGCGCTGCGCAAACCACTGCCCGCCGCTTGTTGCGCTTGGTACAAATGGGTGTGGGCTTGAGCCAGGGGCAAGCGGCTGTTGCGATCGGTGAGCACCGCAGAGGCAGCGATCAGCACCGCGGCCAACAGCGTGGTGGCGGCCAGCAGCGGATGAATGGCCAGTAAGACAAACAACACCATCAAAGCAAATGGCGTGTCCAAAATCGCCACCATGGTCGAAGAACCGGCAAACGAGCGCAAGCTGGCCAGGTCTTGCAAGCTGGCTAAATCTGCTGAGGGGGTGCGCGCCCATTGCGCGGCAAAGTAACGGTCATGCAATGTGGGCGCCCATTCGGCCTCGGCTTGGCGGCCAATACCAAACAGCATTTCGCTGCGCACCCAATCGATGACCGACAAGGCCGCGTAGACCACCACCGCCAGCGCCGTCAACGACAACAAGGTGTTGACGCTGCTGCTGTTGAGCACCCGGTCATACACCTCGAGCATGTAAACCGTGGGCATGAACAGCAAGAGGTTGGCCAACAGGCCGTAGCCCAGCACCGGGCGGAAGGCTTTTTGTGCGTTGGTCCAAAAGGGGGCCATGCCTGTCGCGGCAGCAGGGTTTTCAGCGCGCAGGTTCATCGTGGGCCAAGCGTTTCAAGCGAAACATCCCGTCAGAGGGCACAAACGGCCTGGAAGGCCGTTTGTGTCTCCAAAAGTGGCAAGCCCATGCAGGCCAACCACTTCCATTTCCTAAAGGTCAAATGACCTTGAAAGAAGTGGACGAAGCCAAAAAACTCGACAAGGCGTCAGCGCTGATCAGGTTGATAGCCACCACATCGCTCAAAGTGGTCGTACCCACAACCGGATTGGTGTCATACTGGAATTTGACCGATCCGGTTTTGTTGTTTTGCGTATCCACCGCTTCCAGGAACCGGAATTGGTTGTCTGTCACGGTACCCAAGCTATTGGTGTCTTTCACCATGATCAAGGTATTGGCTTCGACAGAGGTGGCTGTGACTCCGGCTTTATAGGCGGTTTTGGAAATACCCAATGCAGGCGTCACCGATGTTCCATCCACCAAGGTCAAGGTGGACTTGCCAGTGTCAAATCCGACTTTGAAGGAGTCAACCAGCGAGTTGATGTACAAGGTTACTGATAACGTTTTGTTGCTTGCTGCTGTATCAACGATGGGATTTGCTACAAAAATCGTTTCAGTTAAATCTGGCGCCATTGCAATTTTTCCTTCACCATCTAAATTTGATGTTAAGAATTTCCATACGTCTTTTGTTCCAAATCTTGAAAACGTTGGACTCGTGGCAGATGACGCCCCTGTCAGGAGCAAAGTGTTTGCATATGCCAAATCAATCACCGCCCCATTGATCTTAGAACCGTTAGTGTAGGTGGCCGAGTCAAGTGTCACATCAAATGTGACCATAGTTGTACCGTCATTGACCTGCTGCGTCAAAGTTTGATTCTTAATTTCAATAAAACCTGCGTTTGCGTCCACCTCATCCGCTGACTTCACCGATGTATAGCCCGTCATCAAACCACTGAGGTCCAACACATCACCCAGAGCAATGCCCACAATTGTGTCGGGTGTGGATTGAGGCGATTGGGCCGTAGCGGTGAGTTTCAGAATGTCGTTGCCAGCCCCTGGGAACACGTATTCCGCACCAGTGCCACTGATCAAAGTGTCCACGTTGGCCGTACCCAGCGCCACCTTCAAGGTGTTGGCGGTGACCGCCGCTGTTTTGAAGGCAACGTTGGTGGCCGCCTCGTTGTTGATCGCCACAGACACGGTGCCGGTGGCCGTGGGGGTGACCACCAAATCGTAGCCGGTGGTGGTACCCGTGCGAGCAGTCAAACTGGTGACCGCGCCATTGGTGACCGCGAAGTCACTGGCTTCAAGGCCTGTGACAGCAGCGGTGGAATCAACGGTGTATTTCAAGGTGCCATCGGTGCTGGCACTGCCAAAGGCCAAGGTCAGTACCGGTTTGGCCAAACCAGCTGGAATGGCGGCACTCAAGGCTCCAGCCAAATTGTCATCGTTGCTGGCCGATTTGAAAGTGCCCGCAGCGACAGACACATTGACCGAGGTGGCGTTATCAGCAGGCGTCAAGGTCGCCGTATAAGTGTTGTTGGCGCCAGCGGTGAGGGTACCAATGGAACCATTGGTGACAGTCACATCACTGGCGGTAAAGTCAGTCGATGCCTCGCTCAGTGTGAAGGTGATCGTTGCGGTTTGCTTGACACCGCTGTCCACCCCCAAGGCTGCTTTGTCACTGGTGATGGTGACGGTGGGGTTGGTGGTATTGGTGCGCAGGGCCAAGGTATTGGAAACCGCGCCGGGGTTGCCCACGGTGTCGGTATAGCTGCTTGCATTGACGACCACCGAGCCCGACGTGACGGTGGTTGTGGTGGTGGGGGTGAACTCAGCGGTCCAAACTTTGCCACTGGTGTCGCTTTGCAACTTCTGCAAGGAGGCCAGGCTGCCACCCGCCACCGTGATGTCATCGAGTGCGAAACTGGTGCCCGGGTCTTCACTGAAAGTGAAGGTCATGAGGCCCTTGGTCGTTTGACCTAAGCGATAAGAAGTTTTGTCGGTGGTGATGGTGACCGTGGGAGACACGGTGTCCACCAACAAAGTGGGGGTGGTGCCCGCAGAACCGGCGTTGGTCGCTGCATCGGTGTAACTGCCGTTGGTGATGGTAATGCTGGCATTGGTGCCGGCCACACTGGCTGACGGGGTGAAGGTGGCGGTGTAGACCTTGTCGTTGGTGGTGCTGACCACCGGAGCGCTCAAAGAGCCGCTAGTCACCACCACATCGCCCGCGGCAAAGCCCGTTGGGGTTTCGCTGAAGGTGTAGGTAATGGTGCTGGTGGCGCCAGATTTCACGCTGGTGGCGCTGCTGGTGATGGCCACGGTGGGGGCCAGGGTGTCCACAGCCAGGGCGGGGGTCGCACCTGCAACACCTAAGTTACCAACGGCGTCGGTGTAGCTGCTAGCGGCAATGGTGATGCTGGCGTTCGCGCCGGCAACATTGGCCGATGGGGTGAAGGTCGCGGTGTACACCTTGTTGTCGCTGTTGCTGACCACCGGGTCACTCAAAGTACCGCTGGTGGCCACCACATCGGCGGCTGCAAAGCCTGTGGGCGCCTCGCTGAAGGTGTAGGTGATGGTGCTGGTGCCACCGGCTTTCACGCTGGTAGCACTGCTGGTGATGGCCACGGTGGGAGCTGTGGCGTCCACGGTCAAGGTTTTGGTGAAGCCAATGCCATTGCCCACGGTGTCGCTGAAGGCGTCGTCATTGACCTTGACGCCCGCGGTGGTGGTGCTGGTGGTGCCAGCGGTGAAGGTGCCGGTGAACACGCTGGCGACGCCAGCAGCGCTGGTTTTGGCCAGCCCCGTCACGGCTCCGCCGGTGACCACCAAGTCGGTGGCATCAAATCCGGTCACTTCGCTGCTAAAGGTGAAGGTCAGGGCCGTGGCCTCGCCGCCTTTGAGGGGGGTGTCCTTGGCCGCGGTGATGGCCAGCGTGGGCAACAAGGTGTTGACCTTCAAGGCCAGGCTGTTGGATGCCGCACCCGTGTTGCCCGCCAAGTCGGCGTAGCTGGTGTTGTTCACGGCGATGGAGCCGGTGGTGGCGCTGGTGGTGTCGGCTGTGGGGGTGAACTCGGCGGTCCACACTTTGCCACTGGTATCGCCTTGCTTTTTCTGCAAAGAGGCGATGGTGCCACCCACCGCCGTGATGTCGCCCACGACAAAGCTGGTGCCCGGGTCTTCGCTGAAGGTGAAGGTCACCAAACCTTTGGCGGTCTGGCCTTGGCGGAAGGTGGTTTTGTCAATGGCCACGGCAACCGTGGGGGCCACGGTGTCGATGGCTTGGATGTTTTGCCCGTGCTGGACGTTGGTGTTGCCCGCAGCGTCCAGCACCGCACCGGCTTTCAGGCGCAGACCGATGGTGCCTTCCACAGCCGTGGTGGTGGGTGTCACAGGGACGGTCCAAACCGTGCCGCCGCTGCTGGAGGTGGGGGCACCCACGGTGCCGTTGGCCGGCTCAAAGTCGGCGGCGGTTAAGTCGGTCACCGCCTTGTTGAAGGTATAGGTGTAGTTGACAGCCGTGGTGACATTGGCCTTGTTAACCGTGTTTTGCGCATCGTCAGTGACGCTCTTGACCATCGGCAAAATGTTGTCGACTTGGATGGTTGTGGTGCTCGACGCCGAGTTCAAGTTGCCGGCAAAGTCGGTGAAGCGGCCTGCATCGACGCTGATCTTGACATCCGCCACGGTGGTCGCTTTGGGGTCGGGTTGCGATGGGTTGAACACCGCCGTCCACTTGGCTTTATCGGTGCTGTCTTGCTTGAAGTCGCTCAGATAGCCGCCGCTCACGCGAACAGATTGGGGACCAAAACCCACGCCTTCTTCAGACAGGGTGAATGTGACCTTGGCGGTTTCACCCGCCTTCAGTGTGGTGACCGTGCCGCCCGCCGTGGTGTTTTTTGCCACAGCAATGGTAACGGTGGGCACAGCGGTGTCGACCTTGAAACCCAATTCATTGGATGCAATGTTTTGGGTGGTACCCGTGGTGCCAGTGAACTTGCCGCTGGCGACCTTGACCGTGGTGGATGCCGTGATACCGCTCAAAGTGGCCGTGTACTCGGTGGCCGACACAGCCGTGAAGGCGCTGAGGGTGGCAGCGGTTGTCCCAGTGAGCGCACCAATGGTGATGTCGGTGGCGTCAAAGGTGGCGCTGCCAGCTGACAGCTTGAACTTGATGGTGGTCTGCGGCACGCCGCCGTTGACATTGGCGGTGTTGGCGGCATTGAAGAAGGATTTGTCGGCCACGATGCTGAGGGAAGGAGCAGCACCCGCTTGACCGACCGAGATCACGTTGGAGGGGGCGTTGGGGTTGCCCGCCACGTCGGTGAACTTGCCGTTGCTCACACCCACTTCTGAAGGGGCGGTGGCGCTACCAGGCGCCAGTTTGGCGGTGTAAACGTATTTGCCGTTGTCCAACTGAGGCGCACCGTTGGTGTCTTTGACCAGGGTGAAGTCGCTGATGCGGCCAGTGACTACCACGCCACCTTCTTTGACCACGATGTCATTGGCGGTGAAAGCACCCGCTGCCACAGCGGAGACTTTCTCGCTGACCTTGAAGGTCAATGTGGTTTTAGCACCTGCATTGACAAACGAATCGGCCGAGCTGATTTCAATGGTCGGGGCCACGCTGTCAACTGTGGGAGCGGTGAAACCAGTGAGGTTCAACGCCAGGGTCGCATTGTTGTTACCTAAATCTTTGATGACTGTGGGTGGGGTCACCGGGTTGGTGACGGCCACAGTGGGCAACAGGATGCTGGTGTTCGCGGCCACACCCAATTGGGCGTCACCCGCTTGCACACGGTAGGTGAACACCAGTTTGTCGCCGGTGGACAAGCCCGGGTCAAACACCGCTTTGGCCGCAGCGGCCAAGTTGGCGTCTGGGTTGTTGGTGGTGATAGCGATGGTGGGTTTGTATTGCTCAGCGGCGAATTTGACCGAGACGCCTTCGGACATCTTGACCACAAACTGGGCCATGTCGCCGACGCGGGCAGGATTCACGCTGATGGAGGAGACGGTTGGCGCCACTGCGTCTGCGGCCACCGTGGGAGCAGTGGCTGTGGCAGTGCCCAGCTTCAAACCGGTGGTGTTGGCCGCGCTGGATGCCTCAGTGAACACAGCGGCTGCATCGCTGAAGGTGTTGAGCTTGGCCAATGTGTCTGCATTTTGGGTTTTCAAACCCGCGTTTTGGCCGATGGTGGCCTTTTGCGCCGCCACCATTTGCGTCAGTGCGTTAGCAGCACCTCCAGCAGGTTGGGACACAGCAGCAGCTTTGGCCGTGCCAGTCAAGGTGTCGATCAAGCTATTGGTCGATGACACGGCCGTGGTCACGGCTGAAGTGGCCGTGTTGAGCTTGGTGTCGTCCATGGCCACCGTGGCCTTGGCCGCGTTGCTAGCGGTGTTCATGATGGTGTTCAGGCTGTCAGAGTTGCCCAATGCCACCGAGCCACCGCTGCTGGCTGCGGTATTGATGGAGCTGACAATGCCTTGCACAATGAAATTCGACAGGGTGGCCACAGAAGGTGCGGTGGCGCTGGTGTCGGTGACCGCGCCTTTCATGGCCGCTGACCCCACGGACATCATGTTGGCCACCATCAAGGCCTTGCTGTTGATCTCGATGGCCTGCTCCAGGGTGATGCCGGTGGTGGCATCGGCACCAGTGGCCGTGGCTGTTTTGACGGTATCGATCTGGGTCAGGTCGGCATCGGCCGCCAAGCCCAGTGCCGAGTTGACGGCTGTCAAGGCCGAGGCTTTGGCCTCGATGACTTTGGCTTGGATTTCAGCGGTGGTCAAACCCACAGTGGAGCCTATGGCAGACTGAACCATGGCTTGCACCAAGGTGGTCAAGGGGTTGACCACGGTGCTGCCTGCGGTGGCGCTGTAGCTGCCTTCAAAGGCCAAACCCGTGGAAATGTCGGTGCCACCCTTGGTGATCAAGGCGTGCACTTTTTGGGTATCGGTCAAAAAGCCGTTGGCAATGCCGTTCACCGACGTGCCAAATTTGGTGTCACCAGCGTCGATCACGCCGTTGTCGTTCATGTCGACCCAAACCTCGGCGGCATCCAAATAACCGTCTTGCAGCGTCAAAACAGTGGCCGTGCCGGGGTCGGTTTTGGTGACTGCTGCATCGCTCGACTTGCTACCAGCTGCACCAATCGCAGCCACGCCCACCACTCCGGCCAACAAGGCACCGGTGGAAACAGCGACACCAGCACCTGCTGCCACGGCCCCAGCGCCAGCCGCCGCACCCGCGCCTGCTGCGGTCGCGCCCGCTGTGGCACCGGCAGCTGAGCCCGCTGCGGCACCACTGGCCGTACCGCCTGCTCCTGCAGCAGAGCCAGCGCCACCTGCAGCAGAACCTGCCCCCGTTGCTGGGGCTTGGCCCAAGACCATGTCAGCAGGCCCCATGTCCAAGGGGTTGCCCATGGCGCTCAGGCCCGAGCCGTTAGTCGACGCCATGCTGCTGTCAGGCGCGTCGGGCACCAAAGCGCTGAAGTCACTGGGTGAAACCAAACCTTCCAGGGTGCCGGCGAGTTGGTCGTAGGCTGGGCTTTCAATGGTTGCGCCGGATTGAACGGCAGCGTCAACCAAAGGGCTGACCGAGCTGGGGGCAGCGGACGCCGCATCCGCGGCCAAGCGCTCGGCATCTGGGCTGACCGCCACACCGGGGCCTTGGGCCAGGGCTTCTGCCTCGCCCTTTTTCAGGCCATTCCATTTGCCTTTGGCGGTTTGAACCAGGCCTTTGAAGCGCGCAGTCAATGGGTTGATGGATGAACCCACATCCATCGTCGTGCTGGCTTTGGCCAGGTTTGTTTCTGTGCTGGTTGGCAATGCGGGTGTCTTGGCAGGCTTCATGGGGTTTTCCTTTGGCGCTGGATCTGATAAACCGAACAGGTCAGTTTGGCGAAAAAAATCTATCTAGGATAATAACCAAATAAACATCAATATCAATAAAATATTGAGCAAATACGCGAATAATGTGATTTATGTTGTGCGGCCTTTTGCCCCCACCGAGGCTTTAGCTCACAACGAAAAGTAACAATTTTTTAACGAGCTTGGCCCATCACTTGAACTTGTGGATGTCGAGTCCCGCCAAGCCTTAAACCAAAGTTGTCATGGACAAATTATTGTCAGCGAGTATCATTTCTGACAAAACTATCACTTCAAGCCTTCGCGGCTCATTCAGGAGATTTGAATGCGACACCATTTGACTGGCCTTTCTTTGCTGTTTGCTCTCACCGCCTGCGGTGGAGGCGGTGGAAATCAAGCCAACTCTGACGCTTCCATGTCACCCGCAGCGGTTTTGCAAGTGCAAGCCCTTCCCTCGGCCATCGAGTCATCCACAACCGCATCTGCTGTTGCGGCCAAGGCGGTGGACCTGACGGATGCCATTGCCATTCTCAAAATGATCGTGGGCCTCGATGTCAATTCGGGTGGAGCAGCTTTGACCGCTGCACAAGCTTATGCCGCCGATGTGGACGGCAACGGCAAGGTGGAGTTATCAGACGCCATCAGCGTGCTCAAGCGCATCGTGGGCTTAGAGACCGCCTCAGCCAAATGGCTGTTTTTCAATGGCACGCCCACGGTGGCCGACAAGCTCAACCCAGGTGTGCCAGCAGGGGTTAGTGCTGCTGTCAACAGCACCACCAGTGTGAACATCGTGGCGGTGCTGCGCGGCGATGTGGTCAGTAGCAGCAGCGCCTATACCTATAACTGGTCTTTGACATCGAAACCCACTGGCAGCAATGCTTCAATCACAGACACCAGTGCCGTCAACCCCAGCTTCAAAGCCGATGTGGCGGGTACTTATGTCGCCTCCGTAACCATCACCGATGGCAGCAACAATGTCGCCACCAGCTCGGTCGTTTTGACTGCCTGCAATTCATCTTCAAATTCATCCAGCCCTTTTTCAAGCTGCTCCCTCAGCACAAACACCGATTATGTTTTGACGGGTGTGGTGGCCGTTGGTGCAGCACTTCCCGCAGTGACCGTGACAATCACAGACGCCAATGGCATTCAAACCACGACGACGACTGGTGAAGATGGTTCTTATGCCATACAAGACCCATCCGGTGTCACCTTGCAAGCACCCTTCAAGGTCAGCGTCCGGTCTTTATTGGGCACATCAGAAGTGGTTTTGAGTTCAGTGGCATTGAGCCGAGCTTCAACCGCCAACGTGACGCCCATCACCACGGCCATATCTTCTATTTTGAATGCCGCCAATTCATATGACCCGTTGACCCTGGATGTCAGCAAAGTCTCAGAAGCAAATATCACTGCAGCCAGTACCAAGATGGCAACGGCCTTGTCCAATGTGATGACTGCTGCCAATGTCAGCAACAATTCATTTAATCCCATCAAGGGCAGCTTCATAGCCAATGGTGAGGGCATCGACTCGGTGATGGATCGGGTGTCGTTCAACTACACCAGCACGGGTGTCAGTTTGGTGAATCGATTTGAAGCGATCACCGATTCGACTTCGACCATCTCTCAAGTCACCGTGAATGCCACCACTACCCCAACGGCAATACCAGCAGGCTCCGAGCCACCAACGGCCGCAGCACACGCCAAGTTTGTGCAAAGGATCAAAGACTGTTTTGCCATTCCTGCGGCCAATAGGGTTGCATATGTCAAGAATGCCGCCAAAAGAGATATCTACACAACAAACACGTTGCACGCAAAGTGCGCCGCTTTGGTTGACTCCACCTTTACATATAAGTCTCAAGGTCAAAACTTTGGTCAGAGATGGTTGTATTTTTTGTCCAATACCGACTTCGACAGCAGCACAAAAGTGGTTTTGGTGCCTCAATATGTGGTTGACAGAACTGCAACCACCCCCAGTTGGACGGGCGACGACCAAAAGGCCTACGTTTACAACATCAATTTGATCGATAAAAATAAAATTTCATACACCATGCCAGATGTCATGGCGAAAGTGAGTGGCGACTTGTATCTGCGAGGCAACCAAAGAAAGTTTGATATTGCTATTCAACCAATGTTCTCTAAATTGATTGATAACAATGGGTCCAACAACAGGATTGAAAGTCGACTTCGAATTGGTTTGGATCCCACATTAGTGCCTGATGCGAATGGCTTTGGGGCGTATCAATACATCGCTGACGGTACCAAGCCTTTGCCCAAAATTTTGTGTGCTTGGGTCACTGGGCCATTGCTCCAAAAAGATGAGGTGCACGATATCAACAACCCCAAAGGGGGCATTTTGATGGTTCCACCACACTCTGACCTTGTGACGCGAAGAGATTACTCAGCCATCAGAGTTAAATATCCAACAGACTTTGATCCCATTAACAATGTCACGCACAAAAATTTACTTTTTGCCGATTGCAAATCAACCTTTACGAGCAGCACTAAAATTGAGGCTGCTTCTGGCGAAACCAATAACAACTTCACCATTGATGCTGTCAAAACCAATTCAAGCAGCACGGCCACCTTCAAGGTCTATTCAAGTTTGGGTGCGAGCACCGCATACCCCACATCGACGAACCGAGTTTCCTGCACAGCCACCACATTGACAGCTACCACAGTGCCAGGCTGGTGCTCCGCGACCAAGCGCGAAGACATGGTTTCTGCAAGCTTAAAAGCATCATTCAAGGCTAGGTATAAGGATCCCAAAGATGTTCAGTACACAGCATATATTTTTGTTGATCCTGGATATTCGGAGTTAACACCCCAAACGGCTTATGCCTCTTACGCATCGTCAAGTGCATTTTTGGCCAGCGCCGAAAAAGTAAATTTTCGAATGGTGGGAGAAATGCCATTTTTAGACAAATCAGATGAAGACAGAGCAACGGCCACGTACGCCGGCAACGAAGTATTCAGAGGCGTTGGCTCAACCATGATAAGCACATATTTGTCGGCCAATGCACCAACCGTGTCACTGACAACTCCAGTTGTTGGCTCATGGACGATTCCATCTGGAACTGAAGGCATTGATCGCTTGGGAATTGGCGGTTGGTTCATCAAATCTGATGGGTCACGGATTGGTGCAGCGACCTTTTCCGACAGCTTTACCCTTTCAAGGTCTTTGAGAGCATCTAACTTCACGCTTTCAGAAGACTGGTATGGCTATGACTTTGCCACTTACAGCAACAATAGTTTCAGGGCTACTGCCACAAACGCTTACCGCGAAATATGGGTGCGTTCTTACGACAGGAGCAACCGCCAAATACAAACCGTTGAGTTTGCAGTCCGATAACCCTGACTGATGCCACGCCCAAAGCGCTGACAAGTACAGCGCGAACAGGGCGAACAGGGCGAACAGGGCGAGCGAGTTTAAGGAGAAGCAAGCGCCGGTTGACCCGGCGCTTCTTCTTTCTTGAGCACCCCTTGCTCGACCAATTTTTGGATCAAGCCGGTGAGTTGCTGGTGGGTGCGCAGCACCGCGGGGATGCTCATGGCGACGGCGCCGATGGATGAGGCGGTGGGCTCTGCGCCGCCGGGCTGGGGGGTCAACTCCAGCAACTCAAAACGCACCAC
>Ga0315907_10004067_pt1 | contig 16675 bp, 10 predicted proteins | sample LakEriMetagenome_3_FD_203525 | JGI IMG/M metagenome (GOLD analysis project Ga0315907, IMG submission 203525) | Freshwater fungal communities from buoy surface, Lake Erie, Ohio, United States - Buoy 12 MA123 | ecosystem: Environmental > Aquatic > Freshwater > Lake > Lake biofilm | place: USA... | reverse complement strand
CACTGGTCGATGAATAGACTAACATATTATCAGATGCAACTTCAATGTTTTGAATTCCTGGTTCATTCGTCTCTTTGGTTCCATTGCCATTAAGGTCATTGAATACAACACTCAAGAACTCAAATGTGTCAGCGTACACATTTACGGTGTCAGTTACTATGCAGTATGGAGAAGACGGTGAATAAGCTGTGAGCACATATTCAACTGGAGTGGGTTCCACAACGCCTGGATTGAGAACGTTTACATCTGTAAGCCCTGTTGGAGGAGACCAGAAATATTCAATTGGTGCTTCTCCTAATACTGCAATCTGCAGAACAACAGGGGGTTGGTTTCCGTCTGAGCAGCTTATAGATCCATCAGTAGTAAACTTAATGGTGATAGCGCCTGAAGGGTGAGTTGAGGTAAAGAATAAGCTAGTAAAATTTCCATCAAAACTTCCGAATATTACATCATCGGTTGAAGGACCATTGTATATAGTTAGAAAGTCAAAATTGGTTTCTAAAGTTCCACTAATTACTGTCAATGTAATTGGTTGATTGCAGTTAAAATAAATGGAAGGGGCATATGTCACTGAGAAGTCGGAATTATTTCTCAAGCAGTACTCAAATTGAATAGGATCGCCGCATTCAGCGGTAGTGCTGACTTCTCCATCTAGTTGAAAGTAGATATTGTCTGCAACAAAATCATTACCCGCATCCACGATAATGTCTTCTGCGGGTGATTGAATTTCTACTTCTACCACTTGTTCTGTGATACATCCAGCGCTGTTTTCAGCATGATAGATGTACTCAGTTGTTCCAACTGTGTTTGTATTTGCGATTAGTAGTTCTAGATTTTCATCTTCGAATCCATCACCTGTTGCATACCAATAGGTATCAGTAGGTCCAGCATCAATGGTAGGAACGTATTCTCCAACTGATAGAAATAGTGATTGATCCAATGTAATTCCCCAGTTGAAAAGTTGTCCATCATCAGCGGCAAATACGTCTGCAAAACTAATCGTCCATGTTCCATTTGCAGGACATCCTATTAAATCACAAAGGTCGCCGACTGGTTGATACATGTCAGATGGAAGTATTCCGCCGAAGCCATTGTCGGCCATGGTGCCTAGCGTAGAGGATGCAGACCACGAGTAGTCATATCCTACACCTGGTACACCAGACAAATCGTCTTGCGCTTCGCCCCAATATGTAGCGCCGCCTCCTTGTTGATGCAACACAACAGACGTTCCATTGGGGCAAGTGATTGTAACGATTTGGTCACCAATATAGCTGTGCTCTGCGTTAATGTCAACGCTTACGAATTGACTACAATCTTGAATAGTGGATCCAGGCAGAGCTGTGAGAACATCCAATGTAAAAATCTGCTCAGAAGAATCTTGGAGCCACCCTCCGGTGCTAGAAGTTATACTATTCCCAGATAGCAACGGTTGAACATATGTTCCTTCTAAGATTAATTCCCCGTTGATACATCCACCTAATTCATCTGATGTAGTGATGACAGGATAGGCTACGGTAGACAATGCGTTGGATAGCGTAAATACGCTTTCGCATAAAAATGGAAGTGAAACACTCAGGCTTACATTCACCACCCCACCTTGGTTAGCGACATACTCGAGGTTTGGATTGTCTGTGAGTATTATAAAACCGCCGATAGTCCAAGTGTAGACATAATTGGTTTCGCCATTTGGCAATACAGCGTTGGACAATGTGAAATTAACAGTATCTCCTTGACAGACTTGGAAATACCCTCCGTCCATATTGGAATAGTCTATAATGGATAATTCACCAGAGACTCCGCCACATTCTTGTGCTTTGGAGGTAAGGGTGGATAATAGAATTACAAATGCAATGCAGTAGTGATGAAACTTTGACATGCGTAGATGTTTAGATAGTTTGATTTTGGTATTTCAAAGATACGGTATTTGCATTGTAATGGAAATGTCAGTTTTACCCAAATACCACAATTGTGGTATTGTCACTCCGAGGCCCCGGCTTTTGTTTTGCAACAAATTAGAATAGGTCTAAATAGTATGAAAAAGGCAGTAGCAGCGGTGATCGCAATTTGTGGGGGGATAATCACATCATGGGCGCAAGAGGATACCATTAAAGCGGTGAACCTACCAACTATCGAAGTTATCACTTTGAATCCTGTAGGTCGGGATAAAATGGATGAGGTGGTTGGAGCTATTATTTATGCTGGGAAAAAGAATGAACTCATTCGTCCCAACAATCTCAATGCAGACTTATCAATTAACAACAATCGTCAAATTTTTGGTAGAGTGCCTGGAGTCAACGTGTGGGAGAGCGATGGCTCGGGCATTCAAACCAGCATTGCCACTCGCGGACTCAGCCCGAATAGATCTTGGGAATTCAATGTGCGTCAAAATGGCTACGATATCGCAGCTGATCCTTTTGGATATCCAGAAGTATATTATGCTCCTCCAATGGAGGCAGTAGAGCGCATTGAGTTTTTACGTGGTGCTTCTTCTTTAGCCTTCGGTCCTCAATTCGGAGGTTCTTTGAATTATATTTTGAAAAAAGGTAATACGAATAAACTCAAGCCTATTGAAGTTGAGGCAAGACAAACTTTCGGTTCGTATGGATTGACGAATACGTTTGTGGGCGTTGGTGCTAGTGTGAAAAAATTCACCATCTATTCATATCTACATTCTCGCACTGCTGACGGATGGAGAGAGAATAGCCGCTACCGCATCTTCAATGGTCATGCGTCTGTTGGTTATGCTATTTCAAGTAAAATGAATGTAGGTGTTGAATTCACTCACATGGATTATGAAAGCCAACAGCCAGGCGGACTAACAGATGCTCAATTCCAAAGCAATGCACGACAATCGGGTCGTGAGAGAAACTGGATGGGTACTCCTTGGAATGTTGCAGCAATCACTTACAACTATGCCATCAATCAACGCAATCAACTCGATGTGAAAATTTTTGGTATGATGTCAGAAAGAAACAGCGTTGGATTTACAAGTGCGGTAAATGTTATTGATTCTGCTCAGTTCGCACGCACTGTAGATCGCGATATCTATACCAATATGGGAGCCGAGGCACGTTATAAAAAACTATATAATTTATTTGGAATAGAGCATGTGCTAACCGGTGGTCTAAGATATTTCAATGGCGTTACTGAGCGTAATCAGCGCGGAACAGGAACAACAGGAAATGATTTTGATTTGACCCTTGTAAATCCGAAGTGGGGAAGAGCATTGGAATTTGAAACAAATAATGCTGCTTTTTTTGTAGAAAATATTTTCCACATCGGAAAGAATTTCATCATCACTCCAGGTGTGCGCTTGGAAACAATTGAAAGCACTGCAAGTGGCTACACTACCATTTCTGGAACAGACTTGCAACTTAATGATAGCCGGACAAGAAATATTTTTGTGTACGGTATCAGTGCTGAATATCATATCAAGAAAGTAGCAGAAATCTATGCGAGTTTTGCGAAAGCTTATCGTCCTGTTATGTTCTCTGATTTAACCCCATCTGCTACCACAGATGTTGTTGATCCTAATCTTGAAGATGCTTCAGGATATTCTGCTGACTTCGGTGTGAGAGGAAAAATCGGTCGTGGATTCAGCTACGACGTAAGTGCATATTATATGCTTTATGATAATCGTATCGGTCGTGTCACTGAAAATGGTGTAGTTAACGTACGCAACGTTGGAGCTACCGTAACTACTGGCGTAGAAGCGTATTTGGAGTGGTCGCCATGCAAGGCATTCGATGTAGATAAAAATCGCTTTGGTTGTCTTGATTTATTTGTTTCTGCAGGATTCACCAATGCAGAGTATACAGAGTGGAACAATCCAGCAGCGGTTGAAAACACTTCATTGAGCATTGTAGGAAACAAAGTGGAATATGCGCCAGAGCAAATTCACAGAGCGGGATTGACATATGCTTATCACAAGTTTGCTATCACTTATCAATGGAACATGAGCAGCGATTTCTATACTGATGCAAATAATACAGAAGAGCCAACTGCAAATGCTCAATCCGGTAAATTGGATGGATATCAAGTTTCGGATTTGACATTGTCATTCAAACCAACACCAAATTATCTATTCAGTATTGGAGCGAATAACTTAACTGATGAGCGCTATGCAACACGCAGAGCTGGCGGTTATCCAGGTCCTGGGCTATTGCCAGCTAATGCACGTACGATTTTTGCCACAGTAGGATTGAAGTTCTAATTACCTTTGTTCCATGAATTCAATGGAACAAAAGAAAGAGGCTTTCCAGCGTTTGCTTATCATCATGGATGAACTCAGAGCGGGTTGTCCGTGGGATAAGAAGCAAACGATGGAAAGCCTCCGTCATTTAACGATAGAAGAAGTTTATGAACTCGGTGACGCCATCCTCGATGGTGACATGGAGGAGATCAAAAAAGAGATTGGTGACATCCTTCTTCACATGGTTTTTTATGCAAAAATTGCAAGTGAAACGAGTCATTTCGATATCGCAGATTCCTTGAATTCTATTTGCGATAAATTGATTTCACGTCACCCCCATATCTATGGTGATGTGACTGTCCAAGATGAAGAAGAAGTAAAATCAAATTGGGAAAAACTCAAGTTGAAAGAAGGGAAGAAGAGCGTGCTTGAAGGTGTTCCGAAGTCTTTGCCAGCTATGGTAAAGGCGCAACGAATGCAAGACAAGGCACGAGGTGTTGGATTCGACTGGGATCATGAATCACAGGTGTGGGAAAAAGTGAATGAAGAGTTAGCAGAATTCAAAACTGAAGCGGATATGAACTCCGATAAAATGGAAGACGAATTCGGCGATCTACTATTCTCTCTCATCAACTACGCTCGCTTCAAAGGAATCAATCCAGAAGACGCACTAGAAAAGACGAATAGAAAATTTATCTATCGTTTCCAATACATGGAAACGGAAAGTGCAAAAGATGGCAAAAAACTAGGCGAAATGACGCTCGAAGAAATGGACGCCTACTGGAACGCCGCCAAACGCACTCGCTAGCGCTCGTGGCGGGTTCTGCTTCGCAAGCCTTTAATGCGTCTGCTGGCCTTTCTTGCGCTCATTTGTTCTCGGCTTCGCCGAGATCATTTGTCCCTTGTCCCTTGTCTCTTGTCATTTGTCACTTGTCATTTGTCATTTGTCATTTGTCTCTTTTCCCTTGTCATTGACTAAGGAATCGCTTCCTCCACGCGCTTTCGCTGTGGTCGGTGTTTTTGAATACGCGAGAGGTGAAGTGTTTTTTCTTGTAGCCTTTCTTCTTTAGAATCTTGTTTGCCTTCTTTTGATAGGGGCCATATCGGGCATCGAGACCTAGTGTTCCGTGATCAAAATAGAAATGTACTATGCCAGGGGAGGGTAGGTGTTGTTTGAAGTAATCTAGCAGAGCGAATGGAATAACATCTGTTTTTATAAGTAGACTTCCCGGCCAGTGCATCGACAAACAAATAGCCCTTCCGAAAATTTGGGGATACTCGCAGCAAGCATACATCGAGATTAAAGCTCCCATGCTTGAACCTGCAATGCAGGTATGCTTTTGATCTGTGAATGTGCTGTAATGCGAATCGATGTATGGCTTGAGTTCGGCCACAATAAACTTCAAGTAATTATCAGCTAATGGTTCAGACTTCCATTCGATATTTTTCAATGAATCCTGCGTAGAAGAGGGGAGAAGATTAAATGCTTTTTGTGGGAAGTATTCAGGTCTACGAAGCGCGCCACTATTATGAATTCCAACGATGATTGTCGGTTCGATTTTATTGGCAATAATCATTGCTTGCATAGTGGAATCTGCTTCCCAGGATTGATGGTTCCAAGTTTTTTCACCATCAAATAACATCTGTCCATCATGCATATACATCACTGCATATTTTTTCTCAACCGAATAATCATTCGGTAGCCAAACATCAATATCTCGAGCCTCAACAAATCGACTTTCAAATTTCGCAATACGCTCCAAAGAACCTTGAGAAAAGCAATAGCTGCTTATTGTAAGAAGTACAAAAACCAGGTACCTGCGGTTTCGGGTATCTTGCCTCAGGCGAGATGACGGGTACTCGCTAACGCTCGTGACGGTTTCTGCTTCGCCGAAGTCATTTGTTCTCGGCGAAGCCGAGATCATTTGTCTCTTGTCATTTGTCATTTGTCACTAAATGAAGGTATTCCTCCTCCGTTATAATCTTCACTCCTAAATCTTCTGCTTTCTTTCGTTTGGATGGGCCCATATCGTCTCCTGCTAGTACGTAGCTTGTTTTGCTGCTGATGCTGCCAGATACCTTTCCGCCGTGGCTTTCTATGCTCTCTTTAATGCTGTCTCTTGAGAAGTTTTGAAATACACCACTGACAACGAAAGTGAGTCCTTTAAGCTTTTCACTTGTTGGACCTGATTGCGATTCATCCACTTGAAATTGAATTCCCGCTTCTTTAAGACGTCGAATGATCGTTCGGTTTTCTTCTAGTGAAAAATATTCTTGAATACTCGATGCAATCTTTTCTCCGATTTCATCCGCTTCAAGTAATTGCTCTGTTGTAGCCGCTTCAATGGCTTCTATGTTTTTGAAATGCTTAGCAAGTTTTTTTGCCACCGTTTCTCCCACAAATCGAATTCCTAAAGCAAATAACACACGCTCAAAAGGAATCTGCTTACTTAGCTGAATTCCTTCAAGCATATTGGTAACACTCTTCGCTTGAAGCGAGCGTTTTTTTAGATCGCCTAGCAGTTCATCACCTACTTGAAACTCTAGTCCAAGAAGTTGATCGTATTGAAGATCGTAGATGTCTGCAGGATTTTTAATGAGCCCTTTTTCAAACAATCCTGAAATAGTTTCTGTACCGAGTCCTTCGATATTCATTGCTTTACGAGAAATGAAATGCTCCATTCTGCCCTTGATTTGTGGGGGACAGGTGGCATCGTTTGGACAGTAGTGTTGTGCTTCTCCTTCTTTACGAATGAGTTCAGTTCCGCATTCAGGGCATTTTGTGATGTATTGATGTGGAGAAGAAAACATATCTCGTTGCTCTGTCACAACACCAACTACTTTTGGTATGATCTCTCCACCTTTTTCTACTAATACTATATCTCCTTCGCGGATATCTAATTTTTCAATTTGATCGGCATTGTGCAATGATGCTCGCTTAACTGTGGTACCTGCAAGCTGCACGGGTTGTAGGTTGGCTACAGGAGTTATGGCACCAGTTCGACCTACTTGATATGTGATCTTGTTGAGTTTGGTGCTTACTGTTTCTGCTTTGAATTTATAAGCAATGGCCCATCTCGGACTCTTTGCCGTCATTCCTAATTCATCCCAAAGTGCGAATTTATTTACTTTGATTACTACACCGTCAATTTCAAATGGGAGGTCGTGGCGGTGTTTGTCCCAATACTCTATGAAGTTCATGATGCCATCAACAGAGTTTGCTTTTTCTATCAAGCGATCTTTTGATGATGGGACTTTGAATCCCCAATCTGCCGCGTGTTCTACACTTTGAAAGTGATCGTTGTATGGTAAATTTTCTCCTAAGACGTAATAGAGATAGCAATCGAGTTTGCGTTTTGCAACCTCCTTACTATCTTGTTGCTTTAGTGTTCCCGACGCTGTATTGCGTGGGTTTGCGTATAGTTCTTCTCCTGCAGCAGCGCGCTCTTCATTGAGTTGGACAAATACTTTTTTTGGTAAAAATATTTCACCACGAATTTCGAAAGATGCGGGATAGTTTCCTTTGAGTTGAAGAGGAATACTTCGAATAGTGCGGATATTAGACGAAACATCTTCTCCAACGCTGCCGTCGCCACGGGTGATACCTCGCAGGAATTTTCCATCCTCGTAATGAAGAGAAATAGCGACGCCATCGTATTTCAGTTCCATTACAAACTCGATGTCGGTATCTACGCTCTTGTATAATCTCTCCGCCCATTCTGCGATCTCTTCGCGATTGTAGCTATTCGACAGAGATAGCATCGGACGTTTGTGAGCTACTTTTTCGAATTTATCAGTGATATCGCCACCGACTCTTTTCGTAGGAGAGTTAGAATCTGCTAATTCTGGGAATTCGTTTTCGAGTGCTTCTAATTCTTTTAAAAGCATATCGAATTCCGTATCTGAAATGATCGGATTGTTTTCTACGTAATAGCGATGATTGTGCGCATTGAGTTCTTGAGAGAGTTGATCGATGCGACTTTTAGCAATATCAATAGGTGTGTTTGATGTCATGATTCCAAATGCTCTTGGTCAGTTTACCAAATTTTATTCTGACGCGCAAGATAGCAACAGGAGCATTATAAATCGGGCGAACCTCCACAGGAGTTTGTCGCATATATCGGTAGCCAATTCCTCCACCAATAGAACACCACCATGTGAGGTTGTAGTAGCATGTAGAGCTAAGTTCGACCGGTCGAACCCTAACGGTTGGGAGATTAATAGTTCTTCCAGATTCAAGAGTATATGTACCAGTGATAGTACCATTACCAAGGTGCCCTGTGAGGGATACTTCCCATTTTGGATTGAAGAGCATTACTCGTTCATAGAAAACACTGTTATAACTCAGATTTAAATTCGCTACTGTTACGAATGGGCTTATTTCATTGAGCGCATTTACATTTACTCCATCACCAAAGTTGTAAAACCCAAAACCGAATCGATGCACACGACGATATTCCATACCGATGCGAATTCCAGCCAATCGTGCAACTGTATTACTCACAATTGTCTGTCGAGCATCGAGCACAAAGTCAAACTTCCATTTCTTGAAGCGACTGTCCAGAACCGTAGGTCCAGTGATCGTCCACACAGTATCAGAGTATGCTTTTCTTGCAAAAAGCATTGAACCTTCAGTGGCCACTGATTTAAAATCATGCTGGCCTCTTACGACAAGTGTCATGAGAAATAGGCATGAGAGTATGGCGACATGTATTTTCAAGCGCTGCAAAAATAGGGGAGGATAGGATATGCACGGCACACAATCATTTGAGCGGTAATCTTCAATGATTTCGCGGCTTTGGCTAAGAGTGTTCTGACTTTATTCGTTGCAAAAGAGTCAAATGGCTTTTTTTTTCAGACCTTTGAGGATATTAATTAAAAGAAGCACATTGGATTTTAAGGATTTAGGACTCGCGCAGGAGATATTGGATGGATTGGATTCCATGAATATAATTACACCCACTCCGATTCAGCAAGAGAGCATACCACATGTTTTATCAGGTAAAGATGTAATCGGTATTGCACAGACTGGCACAGGAAAAACGGCAGCATTCGTTTTGCCCATTATTCATAAGATTGTTACCAACAGAGAAGAAGGTTTTACCAAAGCATTGATTATTGTTCCAACAAGAGAACTTGCAATGCAGATAGATCAAGCAGTTGAGGCATATTCCTATTTTACTGGAGTGAGTTCGATTGCCATTTATGGTGGAGGTGATGGAGATGCATTCAATAATGAAAAGCGAGCTATCACCTCAGGTGTCGATCTTATAATCGCTACACCAGGTCGTTTGATTTCCCACATGAATGTTGGATATGTGGATTTTTCAAGATTGAATTATTTTGTTCTTGATGAAGCAGATCGCATGTTGGACATGGGATTTGCACCAGATTTGAATCGCATTATTCGTACTCTCAATCCGAATAGACAGGGGTTGCTTTTTTCTGCGACCATGCCAGATGGCGTTTTAAGACTTGCAAAAAGTTTGTTGAAAGATCCAGTGACTGTAAATATTGCCCTTAGTAAGCCTGCAGAAGGCGTTACACAAGGTGCATATGTATTGCATGAAGAACAAAAGATTCCAGTTATTACACAATTGCTTGGAGAAAGATTGGATGGATGTACCATCATTTTTGCTTCAACAAAACAAAATGTGGCGAAGCTTTATAATCATTTGAAGTCTCGTAAATGGAATGTAGGAATGATCAGCAGTGATTTGGAACAGGGAGAACGCGAGCAAGTGATGTTGGATTTTAGAAGTAGAAAAATCAGTGCTCTGGTGGCTACAGACGTTGTCAGCAGAGGAATTGATATTGATATTATCGACTGTGTGATCAACTTTGATGTACCCGGTGATGCGGAGGACTATGTTCACCGAATTGGCCGAACAGCCCGTGCACAGCGCAAGGGAGAAGCTTTTACACTAATCGGACAACATGAGCAGAGTAAATTCGGACGAATTGAAACTCTGATTGGTAAAGAAGTAGATAAATTAATCATTGCTCCTGAGTTAGGAGAACAGCCAGAATATAAACCATTCAGTGGTGGTGGTGGTGGCGGACCTCGAAATGATCGTCGCCCAGGTGGAGGCGGTGGAGGCAAAAAGAAATTTTTCAAAAAACGACCAGGGGGAAATGCCAATCGTCAAGGAAAACCGAGCGGCGGGGCTTAAGCAACCTATTGTTTAATATTTTCGTCTTTACGTAGTTAAACCTTACCGTAACCATGCTAAAGTACTTTCTCACTCTCCTCGTAGGGATGTATTCTGTAAGCTCGTTTGCTCAAGCCAATTGTGCGGACGCTGAGCCTTTTTGCTCCAATGCTGGGGTCACATATCCAGCTAGTACTGGCGCAGGAGCAGCTCCTGCAGGTCCAAATTACGGATGCCTTTTCACACGACCGAATCCAGCTTGGTATTATTTGAATATGAGTACTTCAGGTCCTGTTACCATCACGCTTACTAATTCAGCGAGTGTAGATATAGACTTTATTATTTGGGGGCCTTTTGCGGATCAAGCAAGTATGTGTGCAGGAGTCTTCGCAGGTGCAGCTAGCGTGGATTGCTCTTATTCGGCCGCATCAACAGAGGTTCTGGATATTCCAAATGCTCAGGCTGGGCAATGGTATATGCTAATGATTACGAATTTCTCTAATCAACCAACGAATATCACAGCTAATCAAACTGGAGGATCTGGTGTTACCAATTGTGACATTCTATGCGCTATCTCATCTTTGACGGCCGTGCCTAGTGCTTGCGATCCTGTTGATGATAGTTTCGACTTGAGTGGAAATATTGCGGTATCCACAGCTCCGACAAGCGGCACCCTCACAGTTACAGAGAATTGCTCAGGTGCTATTCAAGCATTCAATGCTCCATTTGCAAGCAATATTTCATACTCATTTCCGAATCTTACTTCGAATGGAGCTAATTGCAACGTTACTGCAATCTTTTCTGCCGATCCCACATGCGTTGTTACAACCAATTTCACCGCACCTCCAACTTGCTTCGTTCCTGATTGTGTCATCAACAGCCATACAGCGAATGTTACTGGTTGCGATCCTGCAACGGTCACTTTTGGTGTAAGCGGTCAAATAAATTTTTCCTTTGCTCCTTCAACTGGGCAGATGATTGTACAAACATGTAGTGGAGAGACGCAGACATTCAATGCACCATTTGTTTCTCCTATCAATTATAGTTTTCCTTCATTAGTTCCGAATGACGCACCATGTGACATAGATGTTTCTTTCACGGCAGATCCTGCATGTATTTATACGTTCACTATACAAGAGCCATTTCCATGTTCTTGTCCTGCTGAAATAGGAACTTACGAAGCATCTACCAACGGTCAAGTGGGAGTGCATCCCCATGTTTGTTTTGGAGCTGATTTTACAATAGAGAATTTGGGTGGTTATATACCACCAATGGATGTAAGTGATCCAACAATTGCTTACCAACCCGACATTGGTTATTTCATTTATACTTGTGAGCCTACAAACCTTGCAGATCCACTGAATGATCCATGTTACGCGGGTTATTGGACAGCAGGTACAACTGCAACTGCCATTAACGATGGAAGTTTTCTAGCCCAATTTACAGGTAGTGTATTTACTGGAGGACAGTTTTATGTTTTACCAATTACAATGTACAATGAAAATACACAGGATATTTCTGTCACCAACTGGGTTGGAGATTGCTTCAGTGTAGGTCAATGGTTTCGCTTTACTTTATTGGATGAAATAGAGGTAAGTCTTACAGAAGATTGTCCGGCAGGAGAAGTGAATATTTCTGCTATTGGTGGCGGACCTACCGCGGGTACAAATCCATATAATATTGATGCGTTTACTCCAAGTTCTGCAAATGCTTTAGCAAACTCCTTTAATGCTGCGGGAACTGGAACCATCGGTGGATTGGTAGATGGAGATAATTATTCTGTGACGATTACTGATGCATATGGATGCAGTGGTATTGCACAAGGGGGGCCTTTTGTTGGTCCAATAATACCGGTACTGACGCCAGCAACAGATGCCTGCTCATTGGATGCTGCGTTCAATCTTGTGGCAACTCCAGCAGGTGGCACGTGGTCTGGAACCGCTGTAAATGGAGCAGGATTATTCAACCCACAAGTGGCAGGAGTTGGTACACATACTGTGTCTTATTTACCTGCTGGTTGCGCTGTTTCTCAATCAATGGAAGTTGAAGTATTGTATCAGCCAAATGCGACGATTACGAATATTAATCCGCTTTGTATTAACGATCCAATCGCAGATTTAGAGGCATACGATGCGGGGGGACAATGGTCTGGATTGGGCATCACAAGCGGTGTTCAGGGCACATTCAATCCGCAAGTTGCAGGTGTAGGTAGTCATACGGTGACGTACACTATCAGCGGATATTGCAGTGATTCGGATGATACAGTCATTGAAGTGAATGGCTATCCTGAAACAAACTTCTCAGTAGATGTAACTGAAGGTTGTTCACCTCTTCCAGTGAAGTTTACTTACGAAGGAGCTTCGCAAGGCGTGTCATGTTTGTACTACATGAATGATCAATATCTTGTCTCAGGGTGTGGATTAGCTGACACCATTTTATATGCAACGGGTTGTCATGATATTACACTTCAGATTACTGATATACATGGTTGTGTGAATAGTGCAACTATTGATCAGATGATATGCGTACAATCCCCGCCTGTGGCTTCGTACTCAGCAGTGTTGGGAGCCGCAACAGTTCTTGAACCTACCATTTCATTTTTGAATTTTAGCGAGAACGCAACGTCATACTATTGGGATTTCGCGGGTCAGGGGTCAACTTCTGAAACCGAACCAACGTTCGAGTTTTATACCGTGGATGGTAATGATTTTACAGTTTGTCTCGAGGCCATGAATGATATTGGATGTATAAGCACTGATTGTCAAGAGATCACTATTCCAGAAGTTTTTTTCTTCTATGTGCCAAATACATTTACTCCTGATGGTGATGGCGTAAATGATGTATTTAAAACAAGTGTACAGGGTGTGAGTGGAGATGAAGTTTATGAATACACATTTACTGTCTTCAATAAATGGGGTGAAATTGTATTCAAATCGCATGATCCAAGTGACACTTGGGTGGGGGATAAGCAAGGAGCTGAGGGATACTTTATTCCAGATGGAATCTACTTCTGGCAAGCCCGAATTCGATTTATAACTGCAGAAGCACCAAAGCTCTACGAAGGACATCTATTGATACTGCGATAGTGTATTATTCACTTCTTCTTTATAATAGTCTGCGCGCACTTGCGCCAGGTGGGAGATTTATATTCCATCTGATGCGATAGTGTATCATGGAATTCTTCTTTGAGTTCAGGAATATGCTTGACAATCTTATTCATCAACTTCATAGAATTATAACTCACACTGATGTCTTCGCTAGCGGACCGCAGAAACACAAACAAGGTATCGACTAGCGTTCCTAAATTTTCGCAATCCATGACATTCGAAAACATCATTGTTTTGATAAGTTCTCGTTTGATGCCCATCGTCTTCACTTCGCTTAGTCGATCGATTATTTGAGGAAGGTGTGCGTGAGCGCAATTGTTCTCTTGCACCGATGCAGCGCCCATTATCCATGACGCCTTCATTCCAACTGTATCTTCATACATTGTAGCATATTCAACCATTTGCTTCATGGCTTTGCGATCTGTGCGAATAAGCCTTGCTAATTCGTCCACTTGTACTTTTGAAAGACCTTTTTGTAAAAAATGCAATAAGTCAGTTGATGGCGTAGTAGATGACATGTATCAAATATAAAAAAAGAGCCCTCCTGATATCGGGAGGGCTCTTTTATGATCAAAATTTATTCTTTCGATTTATTTCTTCGGAGCTAGGAATCCGTATTCTTTGCTATACATCAACATTTGATCAGCGAACTTATCTTGGTAAGTTACATTGATTTTAGTGATTTTTCCAGCAGCATCCATTTCTGGAACCAATACAGGATTCATGAATCCACCGTAAGCTGGGATGTTGAGCTTGTCGCTGCGATCCAATACTTCTTTGTGGATTTTTGCATCTACTTTTTTGCCATAACCATCTGCAAGAGCTTTCGCTGCAGCATAGTCACCGCTTGAAGTAATGCGCTGAACTTCTTTCAATAGCTCACCTACAAGAACACGCATTTTATCGTAGTCCTTGATATCGATGAAAGTCTTTCCATCACGAACTTCTTTCACGATTACATTTTCAGCAAGACCTTTTTCATAGATCCAATTGCTTACCCATGCGCGGTTTCTCATGTGAGCTTCTTCGATTTCTTCACCTAATTTCAAGCGGCGCAATTGAACGAGCATACCATTTCTCAAATACCCATCGTATTCTGCTTTTCCTATTTCAAGGCTTTCCATCAATCCGAGTTCAACCAATTTAGGGTCCATCACATAGTAAAGCGCCACTAGATCTGCACGACCTTCTTCGATCGTTGATGCAAATTCTTTCAATGTTTGAGAAGATGGAGCAACACCTTCTTCTAACTGACCACTAGCGTGCCCAATTACTTCGTGCATTGCAGTGTGAAGTTTACCAGCGATGTTTCCATATTTCTTAGCGCGTTCTACTTCTTCCGCATCGTTAGCGAATTCTTCGAGCATACCGCCGCCTGGAGCGTTGTTATATGCATCTTCAATGTTACCTAAGCTAACAGACTTCGAACCGTGAGTAGTTCGGATCCATTGAGCGTTTGGAAGATTCACACCAATTGGAGTCGATGGAGAAGCATCTCCAGATTCACCAGCCACGTTTACTACGCGGTAAGTAATACCTTTAACTTCTTTCTTCTTGTGTTGCGACATGATTGGAGAATTGTCCTCGAAGTATTGAGCATTCTGCATCATTACTTTCATGCGATCTGAAGCTTCGAAATCGTTGATTTGAACGATTGCTTCATAAGAACCTCTGTTTCCAAGTGGGTCATTATAAACTTCCACAAAACCGTGGATATAGTCGATATCACCCTCAGTTGCGCCAGCCCATTGGATATTGAAATCATCCCATGTGCGAAGATCTCCCGTTTGGTAGAATTTCACAAGTTTGCGAAGAGCAGCTGCTTGCTGATCATTTTCAGCAACCTTCTCAGCTTTCTCCAACCAGTAAACTACTTTTTCAAGAGCTGTACCATAGAGACCGCCTACCTTGTAGACTTCCTCAGTTAGTTTGCCATCTTTCTTTACCAATTTCGCATTGATACCATAAGAAAGTGGAGCGCGATCGCCGGGCTTAGCAAGCGACGCATAATATTCTTGAGCTTCCTTGGTAGTGACATCGTCACCATACATGTTCACCGCAGAGTTTTCTACAAGACCTTTAGCAGCGTCTTTTTCAACTTTGCGAGCATCTACTTTCGGATTGAAAATAACTTCCATAATCTCAGGGCTGCATTCAGTAGTTGTTGCTGAAAGAAGCGTAGAGAAATATGCCTTAGTGAACTTAGGAGTGTGCTTTAGATTACTGTAATGGTGGTGAATACCATTGCTCATCCAGATTTGCTTGAGATAGGTTTCAAAAGCTACCCATTCAGCAACTGTTTTATCACCAGAATAAGTGGTGTAGATTTTTTCAAGGATAGAACGAATTTCAAGATTGTGCTTGTAGTTCTGATCCCACATGATGTCACGACCTGCTAGTCCTGCTTGAGTGAGATAGTACACTAATTCTTGTTGTTTCAGGGTAAGACGATCCCAGCATGGAATGCGATAGCGCAGGATGCGGATGTCAGCGAAACTTTCAACTTCATACTTGAACGTAGAATCATTGTCTACGCAAGCTGCTGGAGCTTTAGCCTCCTGGGTTGCTGCAGGTTGTTGATCACCTGAGCCACACGCCATCAATGCTAAGCTACCGATAATGACATAACGACTAAATTTCATTGTTTGGTGGTTAAAAAATGTGGCCCGAAGGTAATAGGAATCGAGGATTAAACATTTTTTTGGGAAAAATTGAAGTTATTAACAATCGTCGGTTACCTTTGTGGTCAACGATTCAAAAAGAATAGGAGTTTTAATGTTAACAGAAGTAACATCAGGTGTAAGAATCAGCGTGGTGCCTCGATACGAGCCAGGGATTAGTAATCCATTGGCTGATAATTTCGTTTTTTCATATCAGATTATCATCGAGAACCAAAATGATTTCCCTGTGCAGTTGCTTCGTAGACACTGGTACATTTTCGATTCAGTAGCTATCAAGCGTGAAGTCGAGGGTCCTGGCGTAGTTGGTGAGATGCCTGTTATTCTTCCTGGAGAATTCTACACCTATCAATCAGCATGTGATTTGAAATCGTTGAGAGGAACCATGCAAGGTTTTTATTCTATGCAAAAAGTGGGTGATGCGCAACTGTTTCATGTACGCGTTCCAAAATTCAAGTTGGAAGTGCCCTTCAGTATGAACTAAGATGAAAAAGATAAAATTGATCTATACAATGCTGCTATTTTCGATAGCAGCATTTTTTTTAA
>Ga0315907_10004064_pt1 | contig 16677 bp, 14 predicted proteins | sample LakEriMetagenome_3_FD_203525 | JGI IMG/M metagenome (GOLD analysis project Ga0315907, IMG submission 203525) | Freshwater fungal communities from buoy surface, Lake Erie, Ohio, United States - Buoy 12 MA123 | ecosystem: Environmental > Aquatic > Freshwater > Lake > Lake biofilm | place: USA... | reverse complement strand
CAGGTGCAAGTGCAACACGCCCAGTGACAACCCCTTGCCGTTGCGCAGCTTTGGTTGACGCACCCGGCGCACCAGAGGGGAACAAGACAGTGACGTGTCGGCTTTCGCGGAGGAGTGAGGCGACGGCGGTGAGGTTTCCGCTGGATGCAGCCCACGCTTCGCGTCGAAGGAGGCCGACCATGCAGACCTCACTTTGCTCGCCGAGCTGCTTGCGAAGCGCAACGATGATGGTGCGCGCACGCTCACCGGCGCCCCCTTCTCCTTGGTCAAAAAGATTTAGTGCGCGCTCGGCTGCCGCCTTGAGTTGAGATGCGTTCGATCCTGGGGCGGAGAGTAGAACCGCGCGCGCGCCGAGCGTGCGTGCGGTTGTGGGGCTCGTCGGCATGCGCAGCAGAAGTGCGCGGTCGCCCGCGGTGACCAGTGTCGCCGAGCCAACCAGGAGGGTTGGTTGCGCGTTCGTTGTTCGAAGGCTGTCGTTCATTGCACTGAGGATACGCCTAGTGTCGCTCGGTATCGTCGTTACCCTTTCCAAGGCGCACGGTTAGCCCGATCGCGCGCGCGCCGCCTGGGTGGCTCGAATAAGCGCTGGCGATCTCGGCGCTACGCAGGTGGAGCTCTTGTGCGGTTGCGCGGTCGTCAACCTCAATCGCGAGTCGGCCCCCTTCACTCCCCGCCGTGAGTCGGCAGTGCGGCGCAAGGTGTGGCGCAATCTGCACGAGAAGCTCGTGAAAGACACGAGCGCGTTGTGAGAGTTCAAGCTCTTCTTGAAAGCCGAGCGCGCGCGCCGCTTCGGGAATCAGTGTGCTCAACTTCTGCGGCTTCCCTTTCCGTTGACGCTTATCGTTCACGTTTCACCTCACTTCCGCGCGGACCTCGAACCACCTCTTGGCATGCGCTGACGGCGACGAGCCGCGGAGCGAGGTCGCCGAGCGTCGTGGTGGTGATGATGGTCTGGGGGAGTGCGGTAAGGCGCTGCACGAGATGATCGCGTCGCTCCGGATCAAGCTCAGAGAATGCATCGTCGAGCAGAAGAAGAGGCGGCTCGCCGCGATCGGTAGTCAGCAGCTCAATCTCCGCAAAAAGAAGTGCAAGAAGCAGGCTGCGCTGTTGTCCGCGCGATGCAATCGGCGCGAGGTCTTTTCCATCCGCCTTAAATGTCAGGTCATCGCGGTGTGGGCCGACCAGTGTGTGTCCTTGATACCCCTCGCTCTCCGCGGTTTCTTCAAACGATCTACGCAGCCGAGCGGCGGCGGCGTCCGCGTCGTCATCTGGGAGGTGCGCTTCACGCGAAACATAGTGGGCAGTGAGATCGCCCTCTGTGGGGGCGACCTCGCGGTGCGCGGCCGTGAGTGGGGCTGCGAGTGCGCGTAGCAGTTCGTTGCGAGCCTCAACAATCTCTGCACCGCTACTGATCAAGAGTTCAGTCCATGGCTTCATCTCTGCGCTGATCGCCCGTCGCTCGGCGCCGTCGCTCTCAAGCGCATCCTTCAAGAGCCGGTTGCGCTGCTTGAGCGTGCGCTCATACCTGGTGAGGGCAGCACGGTAGCCCGACTTCCACTGGATTGCCATTCGGTCCAGGGCGGCGCGACGCACGGAGGGGGCCCCAACGACGAGGCCTGTCTCTTCCGGAACAAAGGCGGCGATCTTGAGCTTTTCACCGAGCGTCTCGCTCCTTCGCGCGGTGCCGTTCACGAGATACCGGGTGCGCTCCGAGCGGCCGATCTCAGCGGCGAGTGTGGTCGCGGCGAGCGGGTCGTCTTGCGCCTCGCGCGGGTCGCGAAGTGTGACGGTGAACGCACCGCTGCCTGCCCCTTCCTGGACGAGTTCGCGGAGCGCGCTCGCTCGGTGTGAGCGCCCAGTGGCCGCCACGAGCAGCGCTTCGATCGCAGTGGTCTTCCCAGCGCCGTTCGCCCCCCAGAGGATCTGTGGCCCTGCAGAGAAGCGGATCTCTCCGGCGGTCCAGCTTCGAATCTGTTGGAGGCGCACGCGCTCAATCACTTTTGTCCACTCCTCTTCATTGGTTCACGGGCGTGTGCGCCGCGAGGTGTGCGGCACCGTCTGATCAGGAGGGGGTGCGCACCGGCATCACGACGTGGAGGTAGTCGCGCCCATCAAGCGGGCGAAGCAACCCTGGTGCGATCGGCCCGGTGAGCTCCAGGGAGAACTGGTCGGCTTCGACGCGGGAGAGCACGTCAACGAGATACTTCGCGTTGAACGCAATCGTTGTCCCTTCGCCTTCGACCGTTGCTTCAACGTGTGCTGCATGGTCCCCAACGTCCGCGGCGGCGGTGATGTCGATTGCTCCGCCACCCTCGGGTGTGATTGCAAAGCGCACGATGTGCGCTGACGCGTCGGCCACGACTTGCGCAAGGCGAACGGCACGCAAAAAGTCGTCGCGCACAATAGTTACTTTTGTGGTGTGGGACGTTGGGATCACTTGCTGGAATGGTGGGAATTGCCCATCGATAAGTCGGCTGACCAGCATGGTGTCGCCAAGCTTGAACTGCAGTTGGTTCTTTGCCGGTGTCAGTGTGATTTCAACTAGGTCATCAACATCTGAGAGTAGACGAAGGAGTTCGGCATACGCGCGCGCAGGCACGATGATGCTCGTCTCTGGTGCCGCCTCTGCAAGCGCAGCGCCAGCGACTGCGATGCGGTAGTTATCCGCAGCGGCAAATGTTGCCTTCTCGCCGGTGAAGCTTGTGAGCACGCCGGTGAGGATCGGTCGCGCTTCGTCGCCGGCGGCGGCGAACACGGTCGAGTCGAGTGCGGCGCGCAGCTCTTTCTGGGAGATCCGCGCCGTTACGCGCTCGCCAGCGGCGCCAACTTGGGGGAAGTCATCGGCGGGCGTTGCGCGGAGGTGTGATGCGCTGCGGCCGCACTTTAGATGAACACGGCCGTCCGGGAGGAGTGAGATATCAATCTTCTCGTTCGGGAGCCCGTTCACCACGTCGCTGAGGAGGCGTGCTGGGATCGTTGTTGCACCCTTCTCTTCAATCTTGGCGGGAACCCAGTGGGTCACCGCGATCTCGAGGTTTGTTGCCACGAGGCGGAGTCCGCCGTCCTCCGTGCCGAGGTAGACGTTCGAGAGGATCGGAAGCGTGTTTCGTGAGGCCACACCGTGACCTACAACCGCCAGGCCGCGCGCAAGGTTCTCTTGAATCACCGATAGCTTCATTTCAACTCCTCCACATACCCCTCCAGGCGTCTTGCTAATAGTGTCTTATCTCTTTAACCCCGTCACCGTCGTATTCGTAGTGTGGAACCTGTGGAGCCTACGCGTAAACCCTCGTCCAGGAACCGTGGGGAACCGCCCCTAAAGTGTGAACCACGCACCCCCGGTGCGCGAAAACCTCTCCGTTTCTCGGGAGAGGCTGGGGGGAACCCCCAGTCGGTTCTCCACATCGTGTCCTCAGGCGCTCAAGCCCCCCGTGCGAGAAGGCGGTGTTTCCACCACTTCTCCACCAGTTATCCACAGGTTATGCGGAGGCGGCAGCCCCCTGGCCGTAGCGAAGGAGCGCCTCACGCAGAAGGGCCACCTCTCGGCGGAGCTCCGCGTCGTAGCTCATCTCGCGCTCAATCTTGCTGCAGGCGTGAATGATCGTGGAGTGGTCTCGCCCCCCGAGCGCACCGCCGATACGAACGAGCGACGCGTCGGTCTCCTCGCGCGAGAGGTAGGCGGCGATCTGGCGAGGAACCACAATTTCGCGGTCGCGCTTCGGGCCGCGCAACTGCTCAACAGACACGCCGTAGTGTTCGGCGACAACGGCAACCACCTGCTCTGGCTCAAGGATGCGCTTCGGGCTCGGGTAGACCGCCTCGCTCAACACCCGTGCAGCGAGCTCCATCGTGACCGGCATACCGCTGAGGCGGCCCACCGCAACCAGACGGGTGAGCGCTCCTTCAAGTTCGCGCACATTGCTTTGCACGCGGCGGGCGACCTGCTCCAACACATCATCTGCAACGATCACGCCGCTCTCTTCAACCTTGCTGCGCAGAATGGCGATTCGCGTCTCAAGATCAGGCGAAGAGATGTCCGCAATCAGGCCCCACTCAAAGCGAGAGCGGAGGCGCTCTTCAAGGAGTGAGATTTCCTTTGGTGTGCGGTCCGAAGTGATCACGATCTGCTTCCCTGCGGAGTGGAGGGTGTTGAACGTGTGGAAGAACTCTTCCTGCGTCCGCTCCTTGTCCGCAATGAATTGGATGTCGTCGATCAGCAACACGTCAATCTTCCTGAAGCGCGAACGGAACGCATCGGCCGCACCCTGCTGGATACCGAGAATAAACTCATTGGTGAACGCTTCGCCAGTGATGTAAAGGACGCGTCGCTTTGGCGAACGCTCCATCACCGCGTTTCCGATCGCGTGAAGCAGGTGTGTCTTCCCTAGACCAGTACCGCCGTAAAGGAAAAGCGGGTTGTATGCGCCACCTGGTCGCTCGGAGACAGACTGCGATGCAGCGTGTGCAAGCCGGCTCGCGGAACCAACGACATACGTTGCGAATGTGTATCGCGCGTTCAGGTTGGTTGGTCGCGCAGGCTCGCTCGCATCAACAACGCGAACCGAATCGCTCGAAGGCGTGTGTGCGCGCACCTGTGACGCGGTGTCTGTTGACGCACTTTTCTTCCCAGCGAGCGCACCTTGCGCATCAAGCTCATCCTCGCTCACAACTTCTACCTGGAGCGTCACGCTATAGCCAACAATCTTTGCGATTGTTTGTGCGATGAGTGAGCGGTAGCGCTCTTCAATCCAATCCTTTGCAAAACCAGAAGCAACACCGAGGGTGAAAGTGCTGCTCTGCTCGTCAACGCGAAGGAGTGCTGTTCGACGGAACCAGGTTTCGAAGGTTGCCTGGGAGAGGCTGATCTCTAGCTCTCCGAGAGTGGCGCGCCAGACCTGTCGTCGATCCATGCCGCAGCGCCTCCCTCTCTTTTCCCCGCGTCAGAGAGTCAGTGGGGCAGCGTTGCGGCCGCCCGGACCCTGTTGGGGGGACGCGGAGAATAGCAGCAACTTCTCAACCCGTACGACGCGTCGCGCGAGCATTGTTACACCCAGGGGCGGAGCGCCTCTGGGCTACAGCCAGCCTCCCCGCAACGCCATCGGCGGAGGGGCTACCGTGCCTGAATTGACACCCTGGCGGCTCCCCGACGATACTTCCCTTCCTAGATCCGCCCACCTCGCGGCCCTAGGCCAGGCAGCCCTCTTGGCACCCGGTCCGCACGGCGGAGCGACGCCAAGGCCACATTGACGGGAGCGATCAACATGAAGCGAACGCACCAGCCAAAGAAGCGACAGCGATTCCGCGAACACGGTTTCCGTAAGCGCATGTCGACGACGTCGGGCCGTAAGGTCTTGGCTCGTCGCCGCGCACGCGGCCGCAAGCGCCTCACCGTCTGAGCGGGCCGGCGCAGTCGCGCCCCGCAGGTTTCGACATGATTCGAACCGCATCTGACTTTACGGCTCTTGCCGCCGCGCCCGGTGTCAACTCATCACTGCTCGGGATTCGCTTTGCTGTGCGCGACCGCGCCGTACCCGCGTTGCGCATTGGAATTGCCGCAAGCAAGAAGGTTGGCGGTGCAGTGGTGCGCAACCGCATTCGCCGCAGACTTAAGGCAATCACACGAGACCTGGCGCCAGCGGTTGTACCTGGCACAGACCTTCTGATTGGCGTGCGCGCTTCGGCCGCAACTGCATCGAGCGAGCAGCTTCGCGCCGCACTCACCGACTGCCTCCGACGGGCAAAACTTCTCTCCGGCGCCAATCAAGGGGCTCGCGCATGAAGCGACTCGCCGTTGCCTTCATCCATCTTTATCGAATCCTCTTTGCATGGCTGCCATCAAGCTGCCGGTTTGAGCCGAGCTGCTCTCGATACACGGAAGAGGCGATCATGAAGTACGGCGTCCTTAAGGGGAGCTGGATGGGTGCGCGCCGAATTGCGCGCTGCTCCCCACTCAGCGCCGGCGGATGGGATCCAGTCCGATGATCAACCGCGCGCGTCAACTACTCCCAACGGTTCTCCTTCTGACACTCGTCGCGCTTGTTGTTGGTGCTTGTGACGCTGCCTCGGTCGTTGTTCCGCCATCTCCGCCAGCGCCTCTCGTTCCAGCATCGCCAGGCGCTGATCCGTTCAGCCTCCTCTCTTGGTTGTTTACGCCAGTCTTCCAGGCACTCTTCATTGGCCTGGTCTTCTTTGACAACCTGACAGGAGATATCGGGATCTCAATTCTCCTGCTCACGATCGTCATCCGCGTCGTCTTGATTTCGCCGTACCGGCGCCAACTTGTTTCACAGAAGCGCACGCAGCTGCTCGCGCCAGAGGTGGAAGAGATCAAGCGTCGCTATAAGGGCGATCGGATGAAGATCCAGCAGGCGCAGGCGGAGCTGTACAAGACGCGCGGCATCAATCCGCTGAGCGGATGTTTGCCGACCCTGCTTCAGTTCATCGTGCTCATCCCAATGTATTCAGTGATCGATCAAGGACTTAAGACGAGCGATCCAAGCGCCATGTTGAGCATCTTCGGATTCCAGGTCTTGGATCCAGGCTGCGTGAACGGTCTCGCAGACGGTGTCCGTTGCTTTGACACAACAGTGGGATGGCTTGGCGGGCTTGATGTTTCGCAGCCATGGGCACCACTCGTTCTTCTCGGAGTCGGCATCTCCCCGCTCGCGCTCGGTAGCGCACTGTTGCAGGTGTTGCAGACGCGGATGACGCTTCCAAAGGGCGGCGCAGCTAAGGGCGATCCGTCAGCGGCAATGCAGAGCCAGACGCTGGTGATCCTGCCGCTCATCTCAATCCTGTACGGCGGCATCTTGCCGGCGGGACTCTTTATCTACTGGATTGCGTCCACGATCTTCTCGTTGGCGCAGCAGTATTTGATCCTCGGCTACGGCGGACTCTTCCCACTCTTTGGGTGGACTCCGGCCTTCGCCGTGAACCATGCACCGCGATTCCCCGTGGCGATGCCGGAGAGCGCTCCGGCGGGCGACGTGGTTGAAGGGGCACCACAATCCCGCACGGATCTTGACCGCGCCGCATCTGCGGCCGCCACGATTCGTTCGGCCAAGAAGCGCGACCGACACGGTCGCCGAGGGGGCAGATAATGGCGAGCGAGAGCGCATACCAGGAGTTCACAGGCAAGAGCGTTGAAGAGGCGCTCAAGATCGCATGCGAATCCTTCAAGGTTGGACTCGCCGACCTCGACTTTGAAATCATCGCGCCAGGCTCCAAGGGTGTTCTCGGCATGGGTGCTGAGCCAGCGCGGATCGTTGCAGCGCCAGCAAGCGCAATCGCAGGCAGCACGCCAAAGCGTGCAACCGAACCTGCACCACGCGCTGCGGCACCACGAGATGCTGCACCCCGCGACTCCGAACCGCGACCGGCACGCAGCGCACGAACAGAGCGTGCACCAGCGGCACGTGCGGAGCGACCCGCACGAGCGCCGCGCCCTGAACGTGCTGATCGGCCAGCCCGAGCGCCGCGTGAAGCGGGCGAGACACGAGAGCCACGCGAGCGCCGCGAGCGCAGCGAGACCACACCAGAGATGATTGCCGGCGGCAAGGAGATCCTTGAGACGCTGATCAAGCACCTCGACTTTGAGGCAGAGATTCGCCTGAGCGGCGAAGGCTCCGAGACCGTACTGAATGTGGCGGGCACGTCACCAGAAGCTGCGGAAGAACTCGGCAGCTTGATTGGCCGACGCGGCGAGCGCCTTCAGGCGATCCAGCACCTTGTCAACTTGATGTTGAGCCGCAAGCTCGGCGAGTGGGCGCGCGTGACCGTAGACATTGAAGAGTATCGTGGTCGACGTGAAGCGCAGCTCCGCGCACTTGCGCGCAAGGCGGGCGAGCGTGTTCGAGAGACCGGTCGCGCCGTTCAACTTGAGCCAATGACCGCGCTTGAGCGCCGTTGGGTGCACATGGAACTACAGGGTGCACCTGGGATTGCAACCGAGTCGGCGGGTGAAGAGCCAGAGCGCCGCGTGGTCGTGATCCCGGCCTAACGAGCGAACGGCCACCATGCCGACAAGAGATCCAAAACGGGAAGCGCACTTCCCTGCAATCGAGAAGCGTTACGGCGAACCGATGAAACACTGGTTTGCGGTAATGAAGAGTGTTGCAGGGAAGCGCTACCCAGAGCAGATCGCACACCTGCGAGAGAACTACGGGTTCTCACAAGCGCACGCCAACGCACTGGTGATGTTCACTCGCGGCTCGACCACGGCACATCGACACGCAACACCGGCGGACTACTTCAAGACGATTGATCCGCAGCAAGCGCGCACCATGAAGGGCATGTTCAAGGTGTTGCGCGCGGCGTATCCAGACCTGAAGCTTGTGATCTCCTGGAATCAGCCAATTTTGCGCACCGAGAGGGACTATGTGTTGGGCGCTTCGGCCTCATCGAAGTACCTGCTGATCAACCCCTTTAGTAAGGCGGTGATTGATGCGTTCACACCGAAACTGAAGGGGTACCGCGTACTCAAGCACACCATCACGATTCCGAACGACTGGGAGATCGACGAGAAGCTCCTTGTGGCGATGGCGAAGGCGCGCATCAAGGAGATTGGGTAGCGCGCGATCCGCGCCGCATGTACGTGTTGGTGGAGATGGAGGAGAGTCGAACTCCTCGTCCGAAAAGCCTGCCAAGAGACCACTACGAGCGTGTCCTGCGGTTTAGTCTGAGTTGAGGCGCTCCCACAGGCCGGATCGACCCTCAACCGAGTCACATGCCCCTAAATTGGGCTTGATCAGTGGCTATGTGTCACTCACCACTGTTGCAGCTTCGCTTAATGACGCTTCCACGACCCGCGAAGCGGGGGCCGCTTCCACGCTCACCTTACTGCCTTAGGCAGCGAGGGCGAGAGCAGGCTGGCGATTGCCAGTTACTTCTTTTTGCTACCGGTTTAACGAGGCCTGATAGCAACCTCGACTCGCGTTCTCAAGGTGCGGTTTCCCGTCGAAACCACGCATCCCCAAGAGGGGAATCCTACACGCTGGCGCGTGTGGCGACTAGCCCCCGCGCTTCCAGTCCGAGAGCTCGCGCTCCGCTTCACGCTTCCCTTCTCGGTCAGCGATTGACTTGCGCTTGTCGAACTCCTTCTTTCCTCGCCCAAGGCCAATCTCAACCTTGCAGCGACCCCGGCTCAAATAAAGGCGGAGCGGGATCAGCGTGAGCCCCTTCACCTTCACCTTGGTGCCGATCGAGATGATTTCTTCTTTATGGAGGAGGAGGCGGCGCGTCCGTTTCGGCTCGTGCTGTTGGCTGGCAGCACCGGGCCACTCGGCAATATGCATGCCGATCATGCGAGCCTCGCCTTGGTCAAGACGAATGTAGGCGTCACCGATGTCTGCCTTCCCCGCGCGAATGGACTTGATCTCTGTCCCCGTGAGCACCACACCCGCCTCAAAACGATCGAGAATCTCGTACTCGTGGGTGGCCTTCCGGTTCGAAGACAGCGTCGTACCGTCAGCGATGACGAGCGACTTCTTCGTAGCCATGAGACCTCCTTTATGGGTGAGCGGCGCGAGCCCGCGGTCTAGTGCGAATAGACGCGGTCTGGTGCGAATAGAAAGGGCGCTGACCTTGCGGCCAGCGCCCTCTCAGAACGTTACCGCTCTCGGGATCGGTTATTCGCCGACCTCACGAGAGGCGGTCGTACAACTGTCTATTGACACTGCACACCACCTCCTTCCGTCTGCCGTAGACGATACGGCTCAGCGGGGTAAGGCGCAAGGGGTGGCGCGCATCCGCCCGTGCCCCCGCTACTTGAGGAGTTCCAGGGCCTTCTTCAGGGCCGGATCACCCTCACCAGGAGTTGCGGGTGCTGGCATCGGGTAGTCGGGGGCGAGCCCCACCTTGTTCACCCAGGTACCGTTCGGCGTGAGCCACTTTGCGATCGTGAGCTTCAAGCCAGAGCCATCCTTGAGGTCGATAAACGTCTGCACCACACCCTTGCCAAAGGTTGTCTCACCGACGAGGACCGCGCGACCGCGATCGCGCAACGCGCCAGCAAGGATCTCACTCGCAGACGCACTCCCTTTATTGATCAGCACCACAACCTTGATTGTTGGATCTGTTGCAGCACCACCACCATTCGCAGAAGTTTCGGTTCGTTTTCCGTCGCTCGTCTCTTCCATGTAGACCACACCATCAGCGATGAATTCGCTCGCAATTTGAAGTGCGGTGGAGAGGTAGCCTCCTGGATTATCTCGCAGGTCAAGGATGATTCGTGTGACACCTGCATCAACCACCTCTCGCAGCGCTTGATCAAACTGATCACCCGCAACCTCACTGAACTCTGCAAGGCGCAGGTAGCCAACAGGTGAACCGTCTGATGTCTCGAGCATCTCCGGCTCTACAGCAGGGACGGTGATCACATCACGGACGATTGTCAGATTTAGCGGGGGCGCATCACCACGGAGGATCGTGATCACCACGCTTGTCCCCTTCGCGCCGCGCACACGAAGCACCGCTTCATCCAGCGTCTCTCCATCTACGGTGAGACCATCTACGAGCGTGATGCGGTCGCCGCTCTGCACACCTGCAGCCTTCGCGGGCGAGCCGTCAATTGGTGAGACCACAAGGAGATAGCAGTCTGGACCGAGCGTGCTGCAAGCTTCACCTGCGGGACCGCGACTCTCAATCACTGCGCCAATCCCCTCAAAGCTTCCAGAGAGTCCCTCAACGAGCGCATCCATCTCTTCGCCAGTCAGGTATTGCGAGTACGGATCATTCAGTGACTCAACGAGCCCCTTGATTGCGCCGTCAACAAGGCTCTCTTCGCTCTTGTCGCCAACGTGCCGCGTTTCTACAAGGTCAAGCACCTCGTTGAATCGGGAGAGATCGATCGCCCCAGACGCGCCAGTGACTCCGGCTGCGCTACTGCCGCTGTTGTAGCCAAGGTTGTATGCGCCGACAGCGAGTAGCAGGGCAAGCAGAAGTGCCCCTGCGCGCGTCACGAGTGGAGGACGCCCGTTACCGCTCAGACCAAAACGTTGCTGCACACGCCCTCCTTGCCGCTATTGGTTGAATCAACGCTGCTATGAGCTCAGTCGACCACGAAGTGAGAGTAGTGCACCGAGTGCGCCGAGCCCAAACCCAGCAAGCAACACCGTAATCGCAACCTCTCCGAGCAAAATCCCAGACGTCTCAATTGGCAGGACGCGGAAGAGATTGAGCATAACGGTGCTGATCCCAGCACCAAGGATTCCGAATATGAAGAGGGTGATCAGTGCGCCCGCGCCACCAATGATCAACCCCTCAATGATGAACGGGAGTCGCACCCAGGTGGACGTTGCGCCAACAAGGCGCATGATCGCAATCTCATCACTTCGCGCAAGGATGGCGAGTCGAATCGCGTTGACGACAACAGCGAGGACGGCAAAAGAGAATCCAATCAGAACAATTAGGCCGGCGATACGAAGCGCGGAGGTGATACTGGCAAGGCTCTCCGCAACAGCACGACCATCGACGATGCGTGAGAAGAGCGCCGCAGAGGGGAGGCGACTGAGCGCGTCTGCGACCGTTGCAGTCTCACTCGGGCTGTCCAGCGCGATCTCAAAGCTTGCAGGGAGAGGATTCTGTTCAAGTTCACCAGTCAGGTCTGGTTCACCGCGCTCCTTCAGTCGCTCGCGGAATGCGGCGAGCGCTTCGTCAGCGGTGATGTACGTGGCCTCCTTCACTCCGTCGATCTTGAGGATCTCGTTGCGCAGCGAGTTCGAACGCTCTTCGGAGGCACCAACCTTCAGGTAGGCGACCACCTCAACCTTGGAATCCGCATAGCTGAGCGCAGCGTCAAGTCCAGCGCGAATCACAAGGACTGAAGCGAGGACGAGCAGCATCAACGTCATGGTCATGGTGGCGGCAACCGTGGCGAGCCTGTTGCGTGAGAGACCATTCACCGCGGCGGAAACACTCAGCCGGATTAGCCGACCGTTCTGTGCCCTACTCACGAACGACCCCCTCACCGTTCATCTGTTCACCCTGCACGGTGGTACGTTCCACGCGCTTCGTCGCGGATTAGGCGACCACCCTCAAGGCCGATCACACGCTTGCGCAGGGTGGTGACTACGTCTGAATCGTGTGTTGCGACAAGGACGGTGACGCCAAGTTGATTGATCTGCCCGAGCAGCTCCATGATCTCCCAGCTGATGAGTGGATCAAGGTTCCCCGTTGGCTCATCGGCAATGAGCAGCTCAGGGTTGCCAACGATGGCGCGCGCGATCGCAGCGCGCTGCTGCTCGCCACCCGAGAGCGCGTCAGGGTATCGCTCCGCGAGCGCAGTGAGACCAACAATCCGAAGGGCGCGCTCAACAGCGGCGTCAACCTCTTCGCGTGGCGCGCCAGTGACCTCCAGCGCAAAGGCGGTGTTCTCGCGAACGGTGCGTCTCTGCAGGAGTCGGAAGTCTTGGAAGACCACGCCAACACGTCGGCGCAAGTAGGGGACCTCGCTCGGTTGAAGGGTGTGTACCGCGTGCCCCGCAACGTGCACCTCACCAGAGAGAGGAATCACGTCGCGCACGAGGAGGCCGATCAGCGACGACTTCCCCGCGCCAGAAGGCCCAACAAGGAAGGCGAACTCACCAGGGTTAATGGTGAGGCTGACGCCCGCGAGCGCTGTGTGTCCGCTTGGGTATTGAACGCGGACATCTCGCAGCGTAACGACCGGCTCAACCGCCAGAAGCTCTGCCGAGCCTTCAGTGTTCATGGGCTCTAGGTTACTCATCGTCTGGCCCCGCCGCTGCCACAGGTGCGCCGATCGCCAACCGTTCAAGTTCCGCAAGGATGAAGGGGTCAAAGTCGCCGTCCATCACGCCAGTGGTATCAGCGGTCTGGTGACCACTGCGGTGATCCTTCACCATCTGATATGGGTGGAAGACGTAACTGCGAATCTGGCTCCCCCAGCCAGCGACCACCGTCTCGCCACGCACGCGCGCCAGCTCATCTTCACGCGCGCGGATCTTCAGTTCGATCAACTTACCGCGCAGCATCTTCTCCGCCGTCTCGCGGTTCTGCATCTGCGAGCGCTGATTCTGACTTGACACGGCGATGTTGGTTGGAAGGTGTGTGAGACGAACCGCCGACTCGGTCTTGTTGACGTGTTGGCCACCCGCGCCACTTGAACGGAAGGTATCAACGCGAATCTCGTCCCAATTCAACACCACGTCTTGATCATCCTCAACCTCTGGGATCACTTCGAACATGGCGAAGGTGGTCTGTCGTCGTTTCTGTCCATCAAACGGAGAGATGCGCACCATCCGGTGCACGCCACGTTCTGCGCGCAACCAGCCGAACACATTGCGACCGCGAATCTCAAGGGCAACGCTACGGTATCCGGCGCCTTCGCCTTCGGTGAAGTCAACAATCTCGTGCGCGAATCCGTGACGTTCCGCCCATCGCATGTACGCGCGAAGGAGCATGGCGGTCCAGTCGCACGCTTCGGTTCCGCCTGCGCCGGCTTGGATCGTCACGACAGCATCGGCATCCGCGTATTCGCCCGCGAAGAGGAGTGAGGTGCGTGCCTGTTGGAAGTCCTGTTCTACCTGGGCACTCTTCTCTGAGACTTCGGCGAGGAGCGCCTCGTCACCTTCGGAGGTGGCAAGCTCAAAGAGTTCGCCGAGGTCGCGCGCGGCGGTGGTGAGCTGCTGCCAGCGCGTGATCTCTTCGCGCAGGCCCTCCGCCTCACGGGCGAGTCGACGGGCGCTGCGCTGGTCGTCCCAGAAGCCTGGAGCGAGCATCTGCGTCTCAATCTCGGCGAGACGCGCCCCCTTTACGGCTGGGTCAAAGACGCCCCGACGTAGCCTCGATACGTCCGAGCAGGTCGCGCAGGCCGGCGGCGTCGACGCTCACCGGGGGCGCTCACTCGGTCGCGCGAAGGCGACGACGGGGTTTTGCTGCTTCACGTTCGCGATCGTAGCAGGGGCTATGCCCCGTGGCACTTCTTGAACTTCTTCCCCGAGCCACACGGACAGGCATCGTTTCGACCCGCCTTCATTGAAGGTGTTGCCGTAGCGGATGCTGACGGAGTGGCAACCGCCGCCTCAGAGCTCCCGCCAACGGTCTTTACGGCTACGGGCGTAGGTGCGCGCTGCTCTTGCACGAGGCTGACACGCAGGACGGCACGGCCAATGCTGACGCGAATGAGCGACTGGAACTCTTCGTACAGTTTGAACGCTTCAATCTTGAAGGCGTTGAGCGGGTCAACCTGTGCATGTCCACGCAGCCCGATACCGCGGCGAAGATCATCAACCTCAGTAAGGTGCTCCACCCAGAGTTGATCAATGCTGCGCAGGATTACGGCGCGCTCCACGCGCGGCCAGAGCTCTTCACCAACCTCAACCGCCTTCTTCTCAAGTGCAGCATCCGCTGCAGCGTCCACCGCCTCATACAAGAGTGAGTCTTCAACGATGGTGTCCAGTGACGCAGGCGGCTCAATACCGAGGCGCTTCAGTTCTGTGGCGAGCGCGCTACGGTTCCACTCACCAGTGAGCCCTGGTGGACAGTGGGTGACGGCGAGCGCGCGCACTTCACCGTGTAGCGCATCTTGGATGGTGAGGGTAAGGTTTTCGCCACGGAGCACACGATCGCGCTCGCCATAGACCGTGGCACGCTGCATGTTGATGACGTCGTCAAACTCTACGACGCGCTTTCGGATATCAAAGTTGTACCCCTCAACGCGCGTCTGCGCCCCCTCAATGGTGCGACTCACCATTGCGGATTCAAGCGCCTGACTCTCGTCAAAGCCGAGTCGATCCATCAGGCCAACGACGCGCTCACCAGCGAAGCGCTTCATCAGGTCGTCTTCAAGGGAGAGGTAGAAGCGCGAGGAGCCAGGGTCGCCCTGTCGCCCCGCTCGTCCCCGCAACTGGTTGTCAATACGGCGAGACTCGTGTCGTTCGGTTCCAACAATGCGCAAGCCGCCCGCTGCAAGCACCACCTCGCGCTCGGATGCGCATGTACGCTCCGCGTCGGCGAGTGCTGCGGCGTAGATCGCCGGATCAACTTCGGCGGGATTCAAGCCTTTGATGCGGAGGGCTTCGGAGGCGAGACCGACAGGGTCTCCTCCGAGTTTGATGTCAGTTCCGCGACCAGCCATGTTGGTGGCGATCGTGACGGTTCCCGGTCGCCCCGCCTGCGCAACCACTGGCGCTTCGCGTTCATGCTGCTTTGCGTTCAAGACGTTGTGCGCGACACCTTCGCGTTTCAACATTGCGGCGAGGTGCTCCGAGCGTTCAACAGACGTGGTGCCAACGAGCACTGGCTGGCCAGCCGCGCTCCGCTCTTTGATGTGCGCAACGATCGCCGCATCTTTTGCGCGAACGGTGCGGTACACAAGATCGGGCTCATCCACGCGAACCATTGGGCGATGCGTTGGAATAGATGTCACGTCAAGGCTGTAGATCTTGCTGAACTCTTCCGCCTCTGTCATGGCCGTACCCGTCATTCCGGCGAGCTTCTTGTAGAGACGGAAGTAATTCTGGAAGGTGATCGTTGCCATCGTCACCGATTCACGCTGGACGCGGAGCCCCTCTTTCGCCTCAACCGCTTGATGGAGTCCTTCGGACCAGCGGCGGCCTGGCATCTTGCGACCCGTGAATTCGTCCACGATGACAATCTCACCGTCTTCAATGATGTAGTCGCGGTCGCGCTTGAAGAGTGCGTGTGCGCGAAGTGCAGACTCAAAGTGTCGGGCCATCAGCGGGTCGCCGCTGTAGAGGTTCTCTACGCCGAGCGCCTTCTCAATCTTCGAGACACCCTCTTCGGTTGATGAAACGGCCTTATCTTTCGCATCAACAAAATAGTCACCACCCTCAAGCGCGCCAGCGGGACGCTCCTTGAGGCGAGGGACAAGTTTCGCGAAGACTTGATAGAGGTCCTGCGATTCGGCGGCCTGGCCACTGATGATGAGTGGCGTCCTGGCCTCGTCAATGAGGATGTTGTCCACCTCGTCCACGATCGCGAAGGCGTGACCACGCTGCGCCCGAGCTTCGAGCTCGGTGACCATGTTGTCTCGCAGGTAGTCGAAGCCGAACTCGTTGTTCGTGCCGTAGGTGACGTCGGCGGCGTACGCCTCCCTCCGCGTAACGGGGCGCAGGCGCGCCGTGCGCTCTTCGCCGCTGCTGAACTCAGCGTCGTAGAGATACGAGGCGTCGTGCGTGATGACGCCGAGCGAGATGCCGAGAAAGGAGAAGAGTGGGCCCATCCACTGCGCGTCGCGTCGCGCCAGGTAGTCGTTGACGGTGATGACGTGTACGCCGTCGCCTGTGAGGGCGTTCGCGGCAGCGGCGAGCGGAGCGACGAGCGTCTTCCCTTCGCCAGTGCGCATCTCTGGAATCTTTCCTTGATGAAGGACGATCGCGCCAAGGATCTGCACGTCGTACGGGCGTAGACCGATCGTGCGCTTTGCCGCCTCGCGAGCGGCGGCCAGGATCTCTGGGAGCACCTCTTCAAGTCGCTGCTTCTGATCGTCGCCGCTTCGCGCTCGCACGTCTGCAGCGATCGCCTCCATCCGCCCGCGAATCTCTTCGGCGCTTGTCGCCTCCATCTCATCGGCACGCGCGTTGACGGCGTCAAGGATTGGCGCGAGCCGTTTCAGCTCGCGGTCGTTGGAGTCAACAAGACGTGAGAGGAAGCCGAACACCACGAGCGAGCCTTAGCGCCAGAAGCCGGAGCCGTACC
>Ga0315907_10004058_pt1 | contig 16689 bp, 12 predicted proteins | sample LakEriMetagenome_3_FD_203525 | JGI IMG/M metagenome (GOLD analysis project Ga0315907, IMG submission 203525) | Freshwater fungal communities from buoy surface, Lake Erie, Ohio, United States - Buoy 12 MA123 | ecosystem: Environmental > Aquatic > Freshwater > Lake > Lake biofilm | place: USA... | reverse complement strand
AAATGTCGTTTCGAAAGAGGTTTAAAGACACTTGGAATAAGCTAGGCCCCGGATTGGTGACCGGTGCAAGTGATGATGATCCATCAGGTATAGCTACTTATTCGCAGGCAGGTGCTGCATTCGGATTATCCACTTTGTGGACGGCCCTGGTTGCTTTCCCGCTGATGGCTGCCATTCAACAGATGTGCGCCAAAATCGGCATTGTTACCTCACAGGGCCTCACCGGAACACTCAAAAAACATTATCCTCGACCAGTTCTATATCTGATGCTGTTATTCAGCTTCCCTGCAATTGTTATGAATATCGGGGCCAACATAGCTGCCATGGGCGCGGTTGGCAACATGCTCGCACCTTCAATAGACTCTTCTTTCTTCAGCGTGTTTTTCACGTTGTTATTGTTAGGCCTGATCATTTATCTGCCTTACCGGCGGATGGCCAATATCCTCAAGTACCTGTGCATCGCCATCATGGTTTATCTTTTAGTCCCTTTTTTAACACAGCAAAACCTGCTTGAAATTGCCAAATCAACCTTCATACCCAGAATAGAATTCACCGCCGATTATTTAGCTGTTTTGGTAGGAATACTCGGAACCACCTTGTCGCCCTACTTGTTTTTCTGGCAGGCATCCGTCGAGGTGGAGGAGATGCGCAACAATAAACGCCAACTGTTGGTCGATAAAAAAATCATTCAAGACATGGAGCAGGATGTGGATTCCGGAATGGCATTCTCGGGATTGATCATGTATTTCATCATTCTGACAACCGGCACTGTACTTTTTAATGCGGGATTACACAATATTCAAACGGTGGATGAGGCAGCAGCAGCATTGAAACCTTTGGCAGGTGATGCTGCATATCTGCTTTTCTCTGTGGGTATCATCGGAACAGGACTAATCGCCATTCCCGTACTCAGTGGATCATTGTCGTACATATTTTCCGAAACATTTGGCTGGAAGCAAGGCCTTGACAAGAAGTTCCATGAGGCAAAAGGCTTCTATGTGATAATAGCTGTTTCACTCCTGCTCGGACTGGCCATGAATTATATAGGCATCTCTCCTATGAATGCATTGCTTTACACTGCGATTTTATATGGAATCACGGCCCCGGTATTAATCGCCATAATCCTGCACATCTCCAACAATAAAAGCATCATGGGCGACTATGTAAATGGCAAAGGACTCAACGTCCTCGGCTTTGCCGCCTTGTTTATAATGACCTCAGCCGCATTGGTATTGCTATACCTGCATTTTAGTAATACACCGCATGGCTGAATAGGTATGATCCACTCTCTTTTTTCGCCTAAAATCAAATCCGTGCCAATCCGCTGAATCAGTATGATTCGCGTTCCTTTTTAAAAATCAAGTTTGACAATTAATTCGCCCCGTTTACGCGATACGGATCACCCATCCTTCCTGCTTGGTAATCTGCGAAGCATCTGCGAATCTGTTCCTCGTTGTTCATTACAAAAGGACCATATGCGAACACGGGTTCATTGTGGGGCTGTCCGCCGCAAAGCAATATCTCCGCATCATCGGCGCTGAAAAGTCGAATCAGGTCACTGTCGCGTTCGAAAAGGATAACCTGGTTCGAATCCGCTTTAACACGACCTTCGGTCTCAACACTTCCGTTTATGATGTAAGCAAATGCATTGTGTGATGCGTCTACTGGAATTTCCAGTTTACATCCCGCTTTCATCTTGATATGAAAATAGAAAACGGGGAACATGGGATCCACCGATGATTTGGATCCGAATAGTTCACCCATTACCACATTGGCGGTGAAATCCGAACGCTCCACTTTAGCCATTTGGCCAGGATTGAAAAGCTGTGTTGAAGGATCCAGGTATTTGAACTTTGCAGGGAGGTTCAACCAAATCTGGAAACCATGGTATATTCCTCCGTCTTTGTACAACGACTCTCCTGTCTCTTCCATGTGTATGGCTCCTTTGCCTGCAGTGAACAGCATGAAATCCCCTTTGGAAATCTGGAAATCATAATTCAAGCTGTCGCGATGATGGCCACTGCCTTCCAGGAAATAGGTGGTAGGGGCTATTCCCGCATGCGGATGGGCTTCCACCTTGAGTGGCTTGTCGTTCGGATTCACCTTTACAGGACCGAACTCATCAAAAAACACAAAGGGCGAAACATAGTCGTTATGGTCTCCTGCGAAAGCACGCAACACGGGGAGTGTACCAACCATTGATTTATTGGCATTCAGCAAACGATACACCCGACGGGCGTTTTTCGAGTTTTCCATACCCGAGGCCGATTTAATTATCTCGGGAACGGCAACGGTTGCTCCAATGATTGCGGAACCTTTTATGAATCTACGTCTGTCCATGTCATATCAATTAGGATGTGTTAAAACAAGCAACCCTTGGTAAAGTTTATTCAAGACATCTGCGTGGGGATATCGAAGAAAAAACAGGTTCCTTTACCCGTGGATGACTCAACCTGTAATTCGATGTTTTCCGCTTCAAGCAGCTTCCTCACTTTTGCCAATCCCAAACCATGACTCTTACGTCCAAAACGGTCTTTCCGATTGGATATTTGGAAGCCCCGGCTTAATGACTTCAATCGCTCCTCATCCATTCCTTGTCCATTGTCAATAATGGCAATGCGTATCGTGTCGTTTTTTGGTGATGCAGCGATGCGTATCAGCAAGTCCTCATTGCTGTTGTGTCGGTATGCATTTTCTAGCAGGTTCATCAGTACGATCTGCAATACTGGTTTTTTGAATTGGATTTTATCTGCACTCACATCCAATTCATATCTGGCGTTTAACGGCTCCAGGGCCAAAGCGGCCACCTCCTTCAAGAACATATCCAACTCAATGGGCTCTGCATTGCTGTTGGAATGTTCGCCCAACTGGTAGTAATCCAAAACGGAACCGATCATATCCTGAAGCTTTAGGCCGGTGTTTCGAATCATATCAACAGACTCCCTGACTCTGTGATCCACATCTGCGGGTAATTTCTCCTTCACCAGCTCAGCCAACTGCTGCATTCCGGTCAATGGCGACTTGATGTCATGGGATAGGGTCAAAGCGAACTGGTGCAGTTCCTCTGTTTTTTGCAACAATTTGTCGGAAACCGCTTGAAGCTCCTTGTTTCGAATCCGTAACTCAAGCAACCGCATTACTTGAGCAGCCAAGGCCTGTAATGTGGCCTCCTGTTCTGAGCTTAAGGGTTGTCGAGGCTTTTTGTCAATGATGCACAATGTGCCCAAAGCAAAACCTTGGGCGTCCACAAGTGGGACACCGGTATAGAACCTGACACCAAGTGAACCATTAACAGAATCCATGTGCGCGAATCTGCTGTCCTTGGTTGCGTCCGTTACGGTTAATACATGTTCGGGATCCCGTATGGCATGAGCGCAAAAAGAGGCCTCCAGAGGGGTTTCCCTTTCTTTTAATCCAATGGCTGACTTGAACCATTGGCGTTCGGTGTCAACCAGGCTGATAAGTGCGATGGGTGTTTGGCAAATCGCAGAAGCGATTCGTGTGATGTTGTCGAAATCCTCTTCTGGTAAGGTGTCAAGGATATCGTATTCCCTTAATCTTTTAATCCGACCCGATACTTGATTTTCAGGCGTTTTCCCCAGTTCTTTCATTGGATAAAATGTATGAAGTCAAGTGGTTTTTGGATTCCAAACGATGAAACGAAAATACTATTAAATATAATGAAAACAGAGCTCAAAATCAAACACATCGTATTTTTGTATGAATATCTCATAAATGCTGACCTCAGATCGTTACCGAAAATTTTTTCATGATGCCGTCAAATACGAGTCCTATCTCCAAGAATTCAAATACAGAATTGAAAACCCTCGCGGTGACGGATATGATTCGTATCTGCCTCTAAATTGGCAAAGGACACAGCGGCTGCACAAGACCATACAGTTGGAGTCCTTTATGATGGATTTCTTAAAAGTATACAGGCAAAATATCCAATGGCTTTTGATAGCCGAACATTGGTGTGGCGATGTTTCCCAGTCCATACCGGTCATGGCCGCCATTGCCCAAGCGTCCAATAAACATATCGATTTTCGTATAGCATACCGCGATAGCAATGCGGAGCTCATGGACGCTCATTTGACCGATGGCAAAAGCCGGTCGATACCCATGTTGATTCAGCTAAATAACGAGTTTGTGCCCACGGGAACCTGGGGTCCAAGGCCACATGAAGCCCAGGAGCTGGTAAAGCGGCTTAAAGCCGCTCCCGAAACGGCTCCAAGCTATGCGGATGAGCTCCATCGATGGTATGCAAACGACAAACAACATTGCATTCAAAGAGACCTTTTTGAGCTCCTCTCAAAGTCTTGATAGGCAAGACTCTGTTGAAATGTATGTTAAAACCTTTTCCATTGCATGCCTACATGGTCCAACCTGGCAAGGGTAATTTTGTCAGATATGGCTGAAACTGCGTTCTACGACTCCTTTTTGAAAGAAACCGCCTCCAGGATCAACGATGCGGAGCTTCATGGCCATATTGACCAGGCCCGTCGCAACTATCGTCAATCTTTCGGCGCCTCACTGAAGCAGTTCACGGATCTTGACTCCGCCCGTCGTCGAGCGGCACACATCCGCTGGAAAGCGATAAACGATCTTGAAAAATACCTGATCCAGTTCGAATCCACCTTCATCAAATCAGGTGGTAAGGTCATTTGGGCCCGCGACGCAGCGGAAGCCCGTTCGGAGATCGCCACAATCATCCAAAAAAGCGGTGCAAAATCCATAGTCAAGTCCAAGTCGCTTACCGCGGATGAAATAGGTCTTGGAAGCGCCTTGACCGATGCACAAGTTGCATGGACAGAGACCGATCTGGGGCAGTTCATACTCCAGTTGGCGAAAGAAGAACCATCACACATGGTGATGCCGGCTTTGCATAAGAGTGCGGAAGAGGTGAGGTACTTGTTCAACAAGGCAGGTATCCAATCCGACTCGGCAAGTGCAATCGAGCTGTCGTTACGCGCCGCCGATCATATCCGTGGGAAGTATTTGGCTCCTGACGTGGGAATCACCGGAGCGAACTTTTTAATAGCAGACGAGGGTGCCGTTGCCATTACCGAAAACGAAGGCAATGTGATGTTGGCGGCCTCACGGGCCAAAATCCACATTGTGTTGGTTGGCATCGACAAAATCCTTCCCTCGGTCAAGGACCTGCAAACCATGTGGCCTCTTTTGGCGACGTACGGCACCGGACAAAAAATAACATCCTACAACTCCATTATCTGGGGTCCGCGCAAAGCGGATGAAGTGGATGGTCCCGAACAAATGTATGTGGTGCTGATAGACAATGGCAGGACCGATGTCATGGCTGATGAGGTTCAGCGCGGAGTGATGTCATGCATCAGATGTGGCGCATGCCAGTACGCGGATCCTGTTTATTCCATCATAGGAGGACAAACCTATCACTCCACCCGGATGGGACCACCTGCCACGGTGGTTGAGCCCGTCATCAACGGCATGAAAAGCCATGGGTTCTTCAGCGACCTATCCACCTTGAGCGGAGCTGATACAGAACATTGTCCAGTCAATATCAACTTCAACAAGCTTTTACTCGATAACCGACGCAAAAAGGCCGAACAGGAACCAGCTTTGTCCCCGGAGCGTTTGTTTTTCACCTTGTGGCGCAACGCGATGATCAAACGCGACAGCTCCAAGTGGAAGACATTAAAACCACGACGATACTTTTTGGATGAGCTGTTCTTCAAATCCACTACCGGCCTACGCGTAATGCGGGAACCTGCTAAGGAGTCGTTCAACGATCTCTGGAAAAAGAGGTTCGCCGTTTAATATTGTTTCACAAATACTGTGTAGCTCTGCTCGCCATTCGGAAATTGAATGGAAGCATGGTAAACCCCTTCGGGCAGATCAGAAACGTCAATGGTTGCCAATCCATTCAATCCGGCAAGCGGGATTATTTTGATTGTTTTACCACCAACGCAATGAATGGAAACCGTGCAGGCGTCTGAACCGCTTTTAAGCTCAATATGCAAACGTTCCTTTGCCGGGTTCGGGAAGCAATTCATCCGTTGAGTTGTTAGTGGATAATCGACTCCCGACAAAAGATTTGGGTCTATGCGTACAAGCCCACCTACTTGCATACCCGCCCAAACAATACCTTGAGCATCCACATGCACACTCTGAATAACATTGTCTGGCAAGGTTGAGTTCACGGTCCCGTAGGAATCAAAAAGCAAGTTGGATTTCCGGATCAGTCCAGCATCACCACTTCCTATCCATAATTCATCCGCAACATTTCGATATGCAATGCAAGAAGTGCTGTTGCTTGTAATACCCGAGGTGAGTGTGTTAAAGGTCAGGAATTGGATGCCGCCAACATAGGCGCTCACACCGTTTGCAGGAGTGGCAAGCCATGGGGTTCCCGAGCCGTCTTGTACAATTCCCAGGCACGAGTTATCAGGGAGGTTCGAGTTGGCAAGCGTAAAATGTTGCCAGGTGCCGTTTGTGTAGATGCCCCAACCGCCATTTATGGTTCCTACATAAGTGGATGTGGCATTGCTGCAAAGAGCGCTGATGTTGATGGACATCAACGGAGTGTTGGATGTGTTGTAGGTAGTCCATGTGGAACCATCGTAAACACCCAGTCCGCCAATGGTGCCTACCCAAAGTTTTCCATTGTTGTCAATGGAAAGTGACCTGACAAAATCATCTGGCAAGTCCGAGTTGAAGGTGTTGAATACGGTCCAATTGCTTCCATCATATCGCGCCAAACCTCCTGTGAATGTTCCAGCCCAAAGTATGTTGCCATCAACCACCAAGCTACGGATGGCGTTATCGGGCAGACCGGAATTCAAGGTGTTGTATACCGTCCAACTCGTTCCGTCTAATGAAGCCAAACCATAATCTGTTCCAATCCAAACCGTCCCATTAGTGGTGGATGTGATGCATCGCACCGAGTTCTCAGGCAAAGGGGAATTGACGGTGTTATAATAAGTGAAAGCGCTTTGGGCTTGGACTAATGGTCCAACCATTATCCAAATCAATAGTACAAGCGCTTTTTTGAATGGCATCACTCTTTTACCAGGCGAACGGTTCTGACATCGGTTCCGTCACTTACTTCTACAAAATAAACACCTGCAGGGAGCGCTTGTATGTCTAGTTCGAATTCTTTCCCAACCGCAGTATCAACAAGACCCTTCATTTTGTTCTTTCCCAGCAGGTCAATCACCGTATAGGTGCAATTGTCATTTCGACTACCGGAAATACTCAATATGGTTTTATCGGAGGCTGGATTCGGTGATACTGAAATATCAAGTCCATTAAGCGAATCGTGCATTTTGCACGGCATTGCTACAGCAAACGATGTGGAGCCCCTGCTGCCACATGCATTCTTTGCAATGCAAGTGATATTTCCAGCAGCAGCTCCGAAATTGATGGTCGAGGCGTTGGTGTTTTGTCCAGTTGCTACCGTTGAGCCAGCGGGAGCTCCCCAAACATATTGGGTTGCTCCAAACATCGTGGTGGCATTGTAGGGAACTCCTTGCTGTCCGGCACACACGGATGAGGGACCTGTGACAATCGGTTTGGCTGGAGTTGCATAAATGGTTGCACACCGAGGCGTGCTGTTCATACAGCCGTTGTTTGAGGTGACACATAGCTGACCTGATTTGAATCCGGGCGCAGTAGAGAAGGTGATGTTTGGTGATCCCTGGCCCGATGTAATTGTCAAGCCGGATGGAGGAGTCCAATTGTAAGAAACCGCATAATTAACCGGGGTCACAAAAACCGCGGCGTTCGGGGTTACGCAGTGGCCACTCAGGTTTCCCTGTATGGGGTTGGGTTGTATGGCCGTGTGTTTTGTAACGGTTTTACAACGCGGAGTCGATAAGCATTCTCCCTTTTGGGCCGTAACGCAAACTTGTCCATTGGTGAATGATGATGAAAAATTAACCATGATGGAATGCGTGCCTTGTCCTGAAACAACAGAAGCACCAGAGGGTACGGTCCAATGATAGGTGTTTACGTTCGGATTGTTGTTTACGAAATAATTCAAAGTCGAGCCCACACAAGCAATGGCTGGGCCATTCAATGGGAATGGTGAGTTAGGGTTCGGGTCAACCGAAACGCTTACGGTATCGGAGCCAGTGCAACCATTGATTGGATTTGTAACCACTACATGGTAATTAACCGACTGTGTAGGGTTGACGGTCGGGTTCTGGGTATTTGAAAACGATCCGCTCAGATTTGAGCTCCAATTGTATTGAAGTGCTGCAGGTACCACGTTGTTCATGGTAAGTGTCCATGAGGTGATGTTTCCAATATCTGCTCCGTCTGCATCCACCACACGCAGTTGCCATGTGCCGTTCGCGTTTCCAGTGTAGCTTGAAATGTTTCCGTCAGGAGTGAAGTTGCCATTGAAAGGTGCAGTGCCAGAGGCAATGGGCGTTGTCGCCGACATTGTGAAAACGGTATTTACAAAGTTGTCGCCGCTACCACCTCTCCGGTTACTCAATGTGATGGCTGTTCCTGAGGGCGAAATCAAATAAAGCACCAGGTCTCCAACATAAGTGTGAGTGATGTTTACCCTAGCCGAAACTACTACTCCGGCTGTCATGGTGGATGGGTTGATTCCACTGACGGTTATTGGCGAGTATACTCCATTCGGATTATTGTCTGGGATGGCATAGGTGTTGTTGTTGCTGAACTGTGCCTGGACAGTCGTAGTGGGAGGGTTGATAACAACAGCACTCAGAGATATGGGTGTTCCAGAGCAAATGGAGGAGTCAGATGCTGAAGCAACAATGGGAATGTTCTGCTCGACCACCGTTAATGGAGCTGAACTCATTGGGCAGGCAGAGCCCGAGTTTGTAGTAACTGAATAAGCGCCTCCCTGTGTGGCAACAATGGATTGTGTGGTTTCACCGGTAGACCACAAGTAAGAAGTCGCGGAAGATGCGGTTAGTGTTACGGATCCACCCGTGCAAATGGTGGTGCTGCCAGAGGCAGTGATGGTTGGTGTAACGCCCGATTGCTGGGTCAGCGTGTATGGAACTACAATCACATTATTGTCTTCCCGCTCTTCCAGAAAATAGTTGTTCGGGTCTAGCTCTACCACGATATAATACTGTCCGTTGCATGTTCCAGGTGGAATGGTGATATACATGCCGTCCAATGATTGGTAATAAATGTCGGTGTAGCCGGATGAAATACCCTGTACGGAGGGCGAGCAGTTGTATCCGCCTCCACCTAAACCAAAGTTTGGAAAGTTCGCTGCGGTCAAGGTGTTTCCCAAAGAATCCACGCAATGGCCGTTGTAAGTTGAGCATGAGCCGTAATCCATCAGACAGAAAGCGAGTTTAGCTCCGTTACCTACAATCGGCCAATTGAGTGGATTGGGGTCTTGGGTTTGGGTTCTCAAGGTGAATTTTCCCCAGTCGTTGACATGCATATGGCCATGCGTTGGATGGTAGGTCATGGATCCTGCATCCCTGTCGTAGTAGGTCATTGCGCTGGCATTTTTATGATAGACGCGTTGTTTGATCAGCTGTAGTGGAGGTAATCCTGTGTTGGGACAAGTGGTAGGTGCGGTGCCTACGATTGTATCCGTTCCACAGATATACGTGTTTGTGGTTCGGATTTCCAAAGGCCCACGGCCGATGTTTGGAGTCGACACGGAAATGCGAAGGCGGCCATTATTGGCTCCATTGCCTGATTGCGAGTATTCAATTATTCCACTACTGCCCGAAACAAGCAACGGTGGCCGAGCCGGGATGATGTCAGGTAATAAGTCGCAATTGATGGATCCAGGTGTCAGGCACTGGCAACTGGTGGCGTTTGTCGTGGTACACTGCGCATACAATGCTTGTGGAACACAAATCAGAATAATAACAGCAAGTAAAATGTTTTTCATGTGGAGCTGCTCAGAATGGTAAATCACCTGTTAGATATCAGGTAAATTTACAAAAGCTCCGCAACCCTTGCAAAAAGGATTTACTCTAGGAGTAATTTGTCCAGGAATAAAGAGAAATCGTCCTTAAACCGCTCAAATTCAACGCCCGTGGCTTTCCCTGAGAATCCTGAGTAAATCTTCCTGACCCTATGATTTCGGTCCAAATAGATGCTCGTCGGGAATGCCCTGAAGTTATCCAGTCCTGGCAAAACAGACTGCACCTTGTCCCGGTTCGAACAAACCAGCATCGGATAGGTGATCCCTAACCGATTTCGCAAGCGCTTCACATTTGATGCGGCTTTAGAGAAATCATCCGTTTTTTCAAATGAAAGCCCAATCACTTCCACGCCCCGGTCTTTATTCTTCAAGTAATATTCCTGAAGGAATTCGGACTCATCCAAACAATTCGGACACCATGAGCCAAGTATTTGTACAATCACTACTTTGTTCTTAAAGCGAACATCATCCAAATCCACAATGACGCTGTCGGTATCGGGAAACCTGATTGAAAAAGGTTTGTTTCCGAGTTTATAGGATGTTATGGCGGTTGGATCTGGAAGTTTTGCGTGCTCATCCTTTGACCCCGTGAACGCGATTTGTCGATGGGTCCCCGAGTAAAAAACACCTTCAAGCGTATTGGTTTTCACCTTGGCCTTGAATAGATACACAAACACACCATCAAAAGCGGAAAGGAACAAGCTGTCGCCATCCACAACACCTTCCAGGTATCTATAGTCACCGGAGGAAGTCAAAAAGGTCCCATTCACCACACCACCATCCTGTTCGAATATACCCACGGCATAGGTGCTGTCTTTGGTGCCGCCCCCAAATACAACCGACCACCGTCCATTTATGCTCTTCGAGGGCTCCTTACTTCTAATGTAAAACCTGGGCCCTGCATTGTGGTAGGCTTTCATGGGAATGGTGGCGTGGGTGGTACGAGTGAGGTTGATGAAATAGCCATCCAGCTCTCGCTCATTCACCACTTTTAATCGTAATTCCGACTCATATACAGGAAAGCGAATGAATAGCGAATCACCTGAAACACGCGCGTGCTCCAATTCCATCGTTTCAGGTCCGTTTTTGATGGAGAAAACATATGCGGAGTCTGTTTTTCTGACTTCCATTTCAAATGGGAGTTCGCCACCAGGTGTCACCAGGAAAGCCCTCCAAATGCCAACGGTTATCTTAACAGAAGTGATGAATGCGATCATGTTGGTTTTTAGCGTTTGATAATTTTTCCAATCAACGTGAATTGTATTTTTTCGCCGATTTGAGGTTCGCTTAATGCGGATATCCTGTACCCGTTTGCTTTTTCAAACTCCAATGTGTCTGCAGAGCTATGATAGGGGTTCTTCGAACGAACAATTGCAAAAACAGAGGATATCTCATTCAGCGAGTCTTTTACAATCTCCAGTTGGCGGATGGAAACATATTCATCAATTGCCCGATAACTAATTTTTATCTCCTGGTCCTTCTGAAGGGTGTCGACCTTGTAACTTGAAGCCATTGCCGCCTTGGTGATATCCAATTCAATGAATGGCAGTAGTTCAGTTTCCCATTCTGGCGACGAATCCAATACGGTTTCTCTAAGCCCATCAGTAATCATGGTTTTTTCTAAGCTGTAGGGTCCGTTGCTTAAAGACTCCGTCTGCGACATAAAATAGGATCTTGAATCAAAAAAGCCGGATGTAATAACTTCTTTCGTTTCACAGGAACTCAAATGGACGGCAAGCCATCCGATGGAAATCATATATTTGATTCTTCTCATTTTGCGGGGGCTTGGGATTTACCTAAGTATTTGGCTGCATTTTGCTGGTCGCCTAACATATTGTAGGTGATACCCAGGTTGATGACCACATTCCTGTTTTCCGGATCAATCGCCTCCACCTGCTTGAAATAACTTAGCGCGGTTCGGTAGTCATTCAAGGCGGCGTAACAGTTGCCCGTATTCATTAATGCATCTATGCTGTTCGGCTTGATCTGCAGGGCAATGGCGTAAAGCCGGATCGCTTCTTTGTAATCCGTTTTTTTCGCATAGGTGTTGCCTTTGTTGTAATAGGCCTGATAAAAATCCTTCTTCATGGCAATCGCCTGATCGAAATAAATCAATGAACTATCCACAGCACCGCTTTCAAACATGTATAGTCCCATGTTGTTCATCGATTCAGGATCATTGGGGTTCATCGACAATGCCTTCCGAAGGTCGGCAAAGGCCAATTCATACTTGCCTATTTTCCCGTAACACAATCCGGATGTGGCGTAAATGTCGGAGGCGTCGAATGGTTTGTAAGAACGAGCTTTTTCAAAAGCTGCAACAGCAGCAGGGTAGTTTTCACGCTCCTTGTTGGCAATCCCCAGGTGCTTCCACGCCTCGGCATATTCGGGCAAGATCGCCACTCCGCGTTCCAGTTGTACAATAGATTGTTCGATGAAGTTTGTTTTTGTAACAGGATCTTCCGTTTTCAAAGCTTTCTCAAAAAGCAGGGCACTTCCGAACGCATAACGGATACGGGCACTGTTGGGATTGGTCTTCACATCCTTGGAAAGCAATGTGAAATTATCTTTCCAATCCATATTGCGATCGATGGTTTTTACGGCATAGAGCGATACAATCACCGCGATGATGATCACAAAAACCTTGTTTTGTTTGAAGTGGTCTGAAAATGAGACCGACGCTTCCAATTTCTGGCTGTTTGTGAATTTCGCCAAGAGTAGCGTGCCAGCCAGCACAAATCCAACCGATGGCATGTATACAAACCGCTCTGCCATGGTAGATTCAATCAGTATGAAGATGTTTGATGCCACGCTGATGGTTGCAAGGAAAAACAGGATTCCGAAAGCAACCGGATTTCTTTTTTTGAATTGAAGTATCGAGTACACACCCATTACTGATAACACAAAAAATGCAGTCCAAAACCCCCGGCCGGACAAGTCCGACAACGGTATTTGATTGAAGGAATAGTCAAAAGAGAGTGGATGGGGAATCACCAGCAAGTATATGTATTTACCCAATATGGCAATAGCAGTGGCAAACTGCTCGGTACTTGTTTTGGCACCAACCAAACTGTTGTTGATGAGTTGTATGACATCAACATTGTCAATATCTCCTAGAATGCTTTTACGGAGCAGCAGGTAAACCCCTACAATGGCTACGAACCCTGATGAGCGAATCAGAGACGATTTCATATTCCATCGTCCTACGAAATAGTCCCATAGGGGAAATACAACAAGAAATGTGATGGCGTTTTCTTTGGATAACATAGCCAGCATAAACGCGGCTAGGGCAAATCCAATCCTCCAGTATTTCGAATCGGCAAGATGGCGCTGGTATTGCCATAAGCTGATAAGGCAAAATAATAAACTAAGTATTTCATCCCGGCTTTTGATATTCGCCACCACTTCCGTATGAATGGGATGTACCGCAAAAATCATTGTCGCGGCAAATGGTACGATCAACGGCATCCGGTTCAGGAATTCCGCCAAAAGCAACATCAGAAGGAAAACCGTTATGCAAAAGAGAATCACATTGATCAGGTGGCCCGGCATGGGGTTCTCGGGGAAAAGGTGCCACTCCACGGTAAACATCGCCACCGAAAGGGGCCTGTAAAGACTTTCTGCGCGGTCCCAGAAGCCGGCTCGGTAAGAGGTGCTGAACACGGTGGACAATGAATCCAAACCGCCTTTTGTAATGCTGTTTTTGGCCATCACCGTGTCATCGTCCACAGTGTAGCCATGGCCTATGGTGTTTGCATACACAGCAAAAGCAACTGCGGCGGAAATAATAGCAGCAATGAGTACATGGCGCTTGGGAACAGACACCATTTTTTCAGTTGCGTCAGGCTGGATTTTTCGCAGGGTGGATTTAACGTTTGCTTTTCCCATGACACATGAATGGTCACTCGCGATAATCTATATTTTCGCCAACCCCGGTTGAGCGGAACTTGCCTTCAGCAAGTCTCGATAAAATCCTCGGTAGCGCTTCGATTTTTTTCGAGCTGATGAATTTTTTCCGGCCACTCCTAGAAACAATCTCAATTCCAAATGGTGTACCTGTCCTGTAAAAACGGCTGTAATGACGGGCGCTCGAAAACCCCTTGTCTGCTGTCAAACTCACTTCACGAATATCCTCCCAAAGCATCATGGTGAAGTTTTTTTGAAACGGAGTGCGTTTTATGAATATGCCTTGTTCATTGATGGCTATTATAAGACCAATGATATGGAATCGGAAAACGAATACGACAGTCAAAATAATTGCCCCAAGAAGATGAACCCAGTATTCGAAAGAGGATAACACAAATGGGTCGTGCTCCAACATCTTGATGCCAATCCATATAAACGCAGCCATCAAGCCAATCAGATAAAAGAAATAGGAAGCCGACTTCTTCCGATGCTGTCGTTCGTAAAAATTATGTACGGTTTTCTTGTATCCTTTTTCGGATGACATTTTCCAATGAATCTAGCTACTGCGAATTTACAAAAATTAGCCCTACGATCGACTTAATCAGCACGTTCTCTGTTGAAAAGGTTTAAATTTGTTTCCACCCATGGAAAACAAAGCCATCCTTGAACATTTTGAGCAGTGTGAAATCGTTACAGGCACGGTTTTAAAGGCAGAGCCCTTCCCCGAGGCCCGAAAACCCGCAATCAAGCTACTCATTGACTTCGGTCCTATGGGACAAAAAAACTCCTCGGCACAAATCACTTCGCTATATAAGCCAACGGACCTTATTGGTCGCCAAATACTCGCGCTCGTCAACATCCCTCCGCGAAACATAGCCGGTTTTGTATCCGAATGCCTGGTGCTCGGTACTGTTTGCAAGGATGGATCCGTAGTTCTTTTGACCACTGAAAGGGCTGTTGAAAACGGAATCAGGGTTTCCTGATTCCAACCCCCATGATATTCATCATCCATTATAGTTTTATGATTATTTAATATTGCTGCGACTTTCCTACACCACTAATCTGGCTGTAAACACCCAATGCCCTCAACTTCAAATAAAAGACGACCAATCGTCAAACTCGCCGGAATCGGTCTTTATATCCATTGGACCTTTTCCCTGCTGATTGTATACATCATTTATATCAATATGAAAGCAGGACTGGACCCTACGCAAATCAGCTGGTCCGTGCTTTTTGTTTTGGCAATGTTTGTTTGTGTAATCCTCCACGAGCTGGGACATGCACTGACCGCGCGTCGTTTCGGTATCAAAACGGAGGACATCACCCTCTATCCCATCGGGGGAGTGGCCAAGCTGGAACGGATACCCGAAAGGCCTTATCAGGAGCTTTTGGTTTCCATAGCCGGGCCATTGGTCAATATCGCAATCATGCTGCTTCTGCTGCCGTTCTTCTATGACACAGATGTTATACAGATGCTAGGTAATGACGGTGGCATCATCACACCTGCAAATTTTTTAACCTCGTTGGCCTTTTTGAATGTATGGCTCGCCCTTTTCAACCTCATACCCGCTTTTCCTATGGACGGCGGCAGGATCTTGCGCTCCTTGTTGGCCATGCGCTTCTCGCGACTCAAGGCCACCGCTTATGCAGTTGGTATCGGTAAAATCCTTGCCTTCGGATTTATCATCGCAGGTTTTTTTTACAATCCGTTCCTGATATTCATAGGGGTCTTTGTCATACTCGGAGCACAAGCGGAGTATGAAATGGTGAAAAACAAGGATGCAGTCACCGGTTTGACATCATCGGATGCCATGATGTCTCAATGGCATGAGTTCGAAGCAGACCAACCTCTATCATCCGCCATAGATGCATTACTGAGAACCGATTCGAAATCATTTCTCATTCGTGAAAATGGCACTTATGTGGGAACACTTGATAGGGACACCATGATCAAGGCGCTTCGCGATCGGGGAGATTCCGTGCCAATCGGAGACGTTTGTGACAGGCAACTATCATATGTGGATATGGAAACGCCGGTTGATCATGTTTTCTCTCGCTTTCGCGACGACAGGGTGCCTTTGGTTTTGGTAATGGACAAGGGAAACCTGGTTGGGGTGATCGATGCGGAGAATATCGCTGAGCTGATTTTGGTTAAACAAGCCCTGAAAAAGGAAACTTAACACGTCCATTATGAGTCATTTTCCGTGGTGGACGCTGCTCGCAGGTATTGGATCCTTCATGTTCGGCATGTATGTGATGGAGCAAGCCCTGCAACAATTGATGGGCAGAACCTTTAAGCTGTTTTTACGAAGGCAGACAAAAAGACCTCTTCAGGCGGTTGCGTCAGGTGCAATTGCCACCGCTTTGCTTCAAAGCAGTTCGATGGTTTCACTGATGGTGATGTCCCTGGCTGGAGCAGGTGTTATTGGACTTCAATCCGGATTGGGACTGATATTAGGCGCAAATTTAGGCACTACCGCAACCGGATGGCTCGTTTCCGTTTTCGGCTTCCGTTTCGACCTGCCCGACCTGGCTTATCCATTGCTGGCTTTGGGCGGAATAGGTGCGGTGTTCCTAAGAAACATCAAGTGGCAGTCGTTTGCCCGTGCCCTTGCCGGCTTCAGTCTGATGTTTGTGGGCATTGGCCTGATGCGGGATTCATTTATCAACCTTGCTGACTATACATCCAATCTTCAAATAGACAGCCATTCACAGCCATGGTATGTCATATTGGGGTTCATGCTTGCCGCAGCACTGCATTCAAGCTCCGCAACAGTTGCATTGGCGTTGTCATCCATGGCTGGCGGATTGATCGGCCTGGAGCATGCAATGCTCTTGGTGATCGGTGCCGACTTAGGCACAACCATGAC
>Ga0315907_10004055_pt1 | contig 16691 bp, 10 predicted proteins | sample LakEriMetagenome_3_FD_203525 | JGI IMG/M metagenome (GOLD analysis project Ga0315907, IMG submission 203525) | Freshwater fungal communities from buoy surface, Lake Erie, Ohio, United States - Buoy 12 MA123 | ecosystem: Environmental > Aquatic > Freshwater > Lake > Lake biofilm | place: USA... | reverse complement strand
CGGAACCCCTATTGTAATGTTTGATCGTGTGGCTGAAGGCATTGTTTGTGATAAAGTGATTGTTGATGATTTTGAGTCTTCTTTTGATGCTACTCAACACTTAATCAAATTAGGTAGTAAAAAAATAGCTTTGCTTTCTACCATTGGTAATTTAAGTGTAGGACAACTAAGAGTGGAGGGTTACCAAAAAGCATTAGAGGTTAACAAAATTAAAATGGAAGCTAATTTGTTAGTTATTGAAAACGATATTGAGTCGTTTGACACAAAATTAGCTAGTTTATTTCAAAATGAAAAAATTGATGCCGTATTTGCATTAGACGAACACGCATCAACAATGGCAATGAAATTAGCTATTAAAAAAGGGATAAAAATTCCTGAACAATTAAATATTATAGGTTTTGCCGATGGAGTTTGGTCAAGAAGACTTACGCCTAGTTTGTCAACTGTGAGTCAGCATGCGCCTGAAATAGGTGCTAAAGCGGCTGAATTACTCATCACAAAATTAAACACAAAAGACGAATTTTATCAGCATCAAACCATTGTTATAAAAACAGAATTGCGTCAAAGAGAATCTACTAGAAGATTATAACTGTCTTTTTTTATCATCGTTCCAAGTGATGTATCCAATTATTGCGTTGAAAAAATAAAAGGCATACTTGGCAACATTCGCAACATTCATTAATAGAACGTTTTGAAGGATTTTGGTTAGGTTATAAAATTGCCATAAAAACCAGTTGTCTGGATACATGCGAGCGGTATTAAAAGTTCCGCCAAAAGTAATACCCGCTGGAATAGCAATTGCAAAAAACAACTTCCAGTCGATAGGTGTTTGAGTGATGTACTTAAAAGCAATATAATTTAATACGATGGAAAAGAAAAAACCTAAAATTATATTTCGATAGAAAATAAAATCGACAGATCGAAGAATTTTGCTTTTTTTCCAAGCTTTAAAAACCAAATAGTTTCCGATAAATGATACTGGATAAGTCAAAATTGCTCCTGCATTACCTAGTAAATAATCAATACTACCGCTTAAAAAAGTATTACAGGTTGTAATTAAATTTCCGAAGTTATTTTTTTTGGTTACTAATCTGTTTCCCATCATGGAAAATCCGGTGTTTACTATTGAAACATAACCCAGATAGAAAACATATTTTGTACCTTGAAAAGTAAAATCAATTTCGGTTTTGTGATAGCCTAATGTTATGGAAGCCGCAACTACTATGGCTAACCCAACAAAATCGAGATATGTACTATTGGTTATTTTTTTAATATTAGTAATTATATTATTACTCATTTATTCTTTACTGAAGTTAAAACTCATACCGCCTTGTTTCAATACAAAACTGTTTTCGCCAAAAATCATTTCGATTCCTGCGGGTGCAAATATAAATGTTTTTTCTTCTTTAAAAGTTAGTGGAAAGGAACTTTGCCCTGTGGCTTGAGCAATTAGTTCATTGTTTTTTTCTGTGATGGTAATTTTTAAAGGCAAGTCTTTTGAACCATAGGTTCCTGTATAGTTGGCTAATATAGTGGGATCAACTTTATTAAATTTTGGAAACGGGAAAGGCATTTTATAGTAAATACTGAGTATTCCAATCATAATATCATTTCTATTGAAGTTGTCTCCGTTCACAATTAATGATATACCAAGTTTTTCTGTAGGGTAATATCCTACAACGGCTCTAAAATTTTCTATTCCGCCCGTGTGTCCATAAAAACGACGTTCACCAAAAGGAAATTGCACTATTGCTTTTCCATAACCTTCTTTGATTTCTTTCATTTGTTCTAAGGAAGAAGGTTTGATCAATTTTCCATCAAAAAGAGCATACATAAAACGTGTCAAATCGGCAGGAGTTGAAATAATGGCCCCTGCTGAATAAGCAACAGAATTCTCCCATTCTTCCACTTTTTCCCATTTGGTTCCATTGAATAAATAAGAATAACTTTCACCAACAGAAGTCTCTATTTTTCCTTGTGGAAAATATGTATTTATTAGGTTGGCTTTTTTAACAATTCGTGTTTGAATATTTTCAGCATACGATTTTTTAGTAAGCGTTTCAATAATGTAGCCTAATAAATTATAGTTTGAATTACTGTATTCGTGTTTCGTTCCAGGCTCAAAAAGCGGTTTGTAATCGGTTATTTTTTGAATCATTTCTTCTTTGGAATGGAAACGATAGATGTTTTTTGCGGTAATTGAATCGCCATTTATATAATCAACAATACCCGTTCTGTGATGTAATAAATCATATATTGTGATTTTTTCAGCATTTGGTATTTTGGGATAAAAACGATTTAATTTGGTTTCAAGATTTAATTTTTTTTCTTCAATCAATTGCATGATCATCACCGCAGTAAAGGTTTTAGTAACCGATCCAATTTTATATTTTGTCATTCGATCTGCACTTATATTTTTTTCAACATCGGCAAAACCGTAGGCTTTATTAAATACTACATTTTCGCCATCACGAATACATAATGAACCCATGAATTTATCATTCTTATTTAAATACGTCAGCAAACTGTCTATCTTGGTGAATCGATCTTGTGCAACAGTCAAAAACGAATAGGTTAAAGCAAAAATAAGGGCTAATTTTTTCATCTAAAATTTAATTTATTATTGGTAATAAAAAGAATGTTTTTGTTACGTTCTCTAATATAAAATTAATGCGCTTCCAACCAATTTTTACCCAATCCAATTTCTACATCTAAAGGAACTGCCATTTTGAAGGCGTGTTCCATTTCGTGTTTGATCATCGGTTGGATTTTTTCTAATTCGGAGTTGTGCACATCAAAAACTAATTCGTCATGAACTTGCAATAGCATTTTTGATTTCCAATTTTCAGAAGTCAATTTTTTGTGAATTTTAATCATCGCAATTTTAATGATATCTGCTGCCGAACCTTGAATAGGCGCATTCACTGCATTGCGTTCGGCACCGCCACGAACAATCGCGTTGGCCGAGTTGATGTCTTTCAAATAACGTCTTCTTCCCGAAATCGTTTCTACATAACCGTTTTCTCTGGCAAAATCCACTTGCGAAGTCATGAACGATTTTAATTTCGGATACGTTTGATAATAGGCTTCAATCAATTCCGCACTTTCTTTTCTTGATAAATTGGTTTGGTTGCTCAACCCAAAAGCCGAAACCCCATAAATAATTCCGAAGTTCACGGTTTTTGCATGGCTTCTTTGTTCTTTCGTTACTTCATCTAAAGGCACATTGAATACTTTTGCAGCCGTACTTTTGTGAATGTCTTCGTGATTTTGAAAAGCTTTAATCATATTTTCTTCACCACATAAAGCGGCAATAATACGCAATTCAATTTGAGAATAATCGGCAGAAAGTAAGGTGTAATTTTCATCACGCGCAATGAAGGCTTTTCTAATTAATCTACCTTTTTCGGTTCGAATCGGAATGTTTTGTAAATTAGGATTTGTAGAACTCAAACGACCTGTAGCGGCAACCGTTTGCATGTAATCCGTATGAACGCGACCTGTTTTTTTATCAACTTGGTTGGGTAAAGCATCAATATAGGTACTTTGCAATTTCACCATTTGACGCCATTCTAAAATATCGCGCACAATTTGATGTTCGTTTGCCAAATAACTCAACACTTCTTCACCTGTTGCATATTGACCTGTTTTGGTTTTCTTTTGTTTGGTTCCTCCAATTTTAAGTTTATCGAATAAAATATCGCCCAACTGTTTTGGAGACGCCAAATTGAATTTCTCGCCAGCAGTTTCATAAATTTGTTGTTCAAACGCATCAATTTCTTTTTGCATCTCAACTGACATACTTTTTAGAAATTCCACATCTAAACGAATGCCTTCTTTTTCCATATCAGCTAAAACAGGAACTAGCGGAATTTCAATTTCATCAAACAATTTCTTTGTGCCCACTTTTTCTAAAATAGGTTGAAAGTGTTCTTTTAGTTGTAAGGTAATATCGGCATCTTCAGTCGCATATTCTTTTATGTCTTCCAAAGGAACATCGCGCATTGAGAGTTGATTTTTTCCTTTTTTACCAATCAACGTTTCAATCGATTTTGGGGAATATTTCAAATACGTTTCCGACAACACGTCCATGTTATGACGCATATCAGGATTGATTAGGTAATGCGCAATCATGGTGTCGAATAATTTTCCTTTGACTTGAATGTTGTAATTTGAAAGAATTTTCAAGTCGTATTTTATATTCTGACCGATTTTTTCGATGCTTTCATTTTCAAAAAAAAGTCTAAATTTTTCAATTAATGTTTGTGTTTCTTCCTGATTTTCGGGAAACGGAACATAAAATCCTTTTCCTTTTTCGAAAGAAAATGACATTCCTACTAATTCGGCATTCAAAGCGTCAATTCCAGTAGTTTCAGTATCAAAACAAACCGAAGTTTGATTTAATAAATTCTGCAATAACAACTTTATAGGCAAATCACCTTGAATAATTTGGTAGAAATGCGTGGTATTTTCTAAAGTGGCAAGCCCCATCCCAACCTTCCCCGAAAGGGAAGGGGTAGATTCACCGTCTTCATAAAATCCGAATAAATCAAACTGTTCATCGTTTGTTTTTTTAGAGACAATTTTTTTTACAGTTTCTTCTTCAGCTCCCCCGTCGGGGGTTGGGGGGCTATCATATAACTTATCAAACTGCGCTTTCATTTGACGGAATTCTAATTCCTGAAACAAAGCATCGGTTTTCTCAACATCGGGTTTTGATAATTCATAATCATCTGCATCAAAAGTCACTGGACAATCCAGTAGTATAGTGGCTAATTTTTTAGATAAAAGTCCCAATTCTTTATTGGCTTCAATTTTATCTTTAATAGCGCCTTTTAATTGATGCGTATTGGCTAATAAATTTTCTAAAGTACCAAATTCAGCTAAGAATTTTTTAGCGGTTTTTTCACCCACGCCAGGTAATCCAGGAATATTATCGGCGGCATCGCCCATCATTCCTAAGAAATCGATTACTTGGTCTGGACGTTCGATTTCAAATTTTTCTAAGACTTCTGGAATACCCCAAATCTCAATATCGTTACCCATTCGGGCAGGTTTGTACATGAAAATATTTTCCGAAACTAATTGGGCAAAATCCTTATCGGGTGTAACCATGAACACTTGAAATCCCTCTTTTTCGGCTTGTTTTGCTAATGTTCCAATTAAATCATCGGCTTCAAAACCTGCTTTTTCAACAATAGGAATGTGCATCGCGCGCAATAATTCTTGAATGTAAGGAACTGCAATTTTAATCGCTTCTGGCGTTTCATCACGGTGTGCTTTATATTCTTGATACATTTCAAAACGATAATCGCTTCCGCCTTTATCAAAAGCAACAGCTAAATGATCGGGTTTTTCCCGTTTAATAACGTCCATTAATGAATTCATGAAACCCATAATTGCCGATGTATCCATTCCTTTTGAATTGATACGAGGATTTTTTATAAATGCATAATACCCACGAAAAATAAGTGCGTAGGCATCAAGAAGAAAAAGACGTTTTTGAGCAGACATAACAGAAAATTGAATTTAATTTGTAAAAATACAATTCTTAATTTATATACACTTTGTTAAATTTCATTTAATGAAGTAGATTTTTCAACAAGTTGTGCTTTACTTTGCAAAAAAAAGGACTAATGATTCGTTGGATTATTTTTTTAGTATTTGTTATCATTTTGGAAATCTATGCTTTTCAGGCATTTAAGATGGTGATTAAATCCAAATGGTTTTTTATTTTCTATTATATAACTTCAGCAATTGCTTTGGTCTATATTGTTTATCAATTGTATCATTTTGATAGAAGTGTGGGGCAAACTCCAAAGACAATGATGACTATGGGGTTGTTATTGTTGCTTTATGTACCAAAATTACTGTTGACTTTTATTTTATTTGGAGAAGATGTTGTTCGATTTATTTCAGGATTATTTTCATTGGCAACTAAAAGCGGTTCGGATAGTTTTTTACCCGAGCGCAGACGTTTTGTAAGTCAAATTGCTTTAGGAGTTGCAGCAATTCCGTTTGCATCTTTTTTATATGGAATTACTATTGGGAAATACAATTTCAAAGTAATTAAGCAAACGTTGGTTTTTCCAGATTTACCCGATGCTTTCGATGGAACTACGATAACTCATATTTCAGATATTCACAGCGGAAGTTTTGATGATGCAGAAAAAATTCAATATGCGATTGATTTGATTAACGAACAAAATTCGGATTTGGTTTTGTTTACAGGTGATATAGTGAACACGCACGCAACCGAAATGGATCCTTGGATAACTACTTTTAAAGGAATTCATAATCCAAAATTCGGGAAGTTTTCTATTTTAGGAAATCATGATTATGGCGAATATGTGGATTGGAAATCGGAAATCGCAAAACAATCAAATTTTGAAGCGATAAAAGACATTCATCGTAAAATTGATTTCAAATTATTGTTGAATGAACATGTTACAATTTCAAAAGATAATCAAAAAATTGCTATTGTAGGTGTTGAAAATTGGGGAAGAAAATTTGGTGAACGAGGCGATTTGAATTTGGCTTCGCAAGGTTTGTCGAAAGAAGACTTTAAAATTGTTATGAGTCACGATCCAAGTCATTGGGATGAAAAAATTCAGCACGATGAAAAGCATTTTCACTTAACACTTTCGGGTCATACACACGGATTTCAGTTTGGAATTGAAATCCCGGGTTGGATTAAATGGAGTCCGGTGCAATATGTATACAAACAATGGGCAGGATTGTATGAAAATGTAGGAAGATATATTTATGTAAATCGCGGATTTGGCTTTCATGCCTATCCTGGAAGGGTAGGAATTATGCCAGAAATTACAGTAATTCAACTAAAAAAAGCAGAAAAAGTAGTGTAATTCATTAAAAATGCTACATTTGTATAATATTTTCATGTGAAAAATATTTTTTTTGATACTAATAAATTCAATTTATGTCAAAATTTGGAGAACTTATCGATGCTCAAGTACCTGTATTGATAGATTTTTTTACAGAGTGGAATGAACCTTCTGTTGCTATGAATGAAGTAATTCGTCATGTAGCCGCAGCATTAGGAGATAAAGCTCGTGTAATTAAAATTGATGTGGATAAAAATCAGGAATTAGCTGATGCACTTCGTATTAAAGGGTTGCCTACATTGATGATTTACAAAGAAGGTCAAATGGTGTGGAGACAAAGCGGAGAACTTGATGCAAACACATTAATTTCTTTAGTGCAAGAACAAGCTTAAGCACATACAAAGAAACAATTCCTTAATTTTCTGCTGTTATTTTCAGTTAATTTTTATGATTTCTGCTATTAATTTATAGCAGAGAATTTTTTGTTTTTGTATTTCAAAGTAGATTAATAAAAAAATGTTCCAAAAGAAACTTCTTTCTTTTGGAACATTTTATATTTTCTAAAAGGAGTTATTCCATTTTGCGATTAAACACAGCAAAACGCTTGTTGAAATTATTAAACTTTACTTTTTCTTTAGCGTAGAATTCTGTATCCTTTGCATTTTTTGCAATTTCAAGTAAGCCTCTATATTGCTCAATGTCTGAAACGATATCGGATGCATAATAATATTGTTCAGCTAATTTATAGCCACTATAAAAAGTAAGGTTCTCTTGGTATTTTTGAATTAATTCGGATAAAATTTTTCTTGCTTTTTCTTTTTTACCCACTTCATAATAACCCATTGCAAATGGATCTACCATAGAATAATATTCAAAATAAGCGATAGGCATTTTTGCCATTGCTAAATCAATTACTTTTTCGGCTTTTTCATTTTTACCTTCGTTGATTAATGTTTCCATTAAACGTGCTAAATTGGTACGATACGTAATACTGTTTTTTCGAGTTTCTGGATCGTGATAAATTTTTGGATTACCACTATTTCCCCAATCCCATTTCATTACAATTGAGTACATTTTATCAGCATCTATTTGACCCATTCTCATCGGGTTTGGATCTTCAGAAGGAGTTTTTAGCGGTACTAATTTAAAACACATTCCGTCTAACTGTAAATAGTCTTTCATCCATATATAATCGTCTTCTCCAAAACTTCCACCTGTAAAATAAATAGGTCGTTTCCAGTTGTTTTCATTGACAATGTCTAACATCATTAAACGATTTTTGTATAACGCTTTGTCTTTGATTGTAAATTCTATTTGAGGCACAATGGAATCATAATATTTCGGATGAACCACTTTGTTTTTGATGATTGTATTTTTGTCAATAGGAAGAATTACTTTTTTAGAAGGAAAATAATTTACTTTATTGCCGCTGTCTAATGTAATCTTTGCTCTTTCATCGTCTAATGCCACAAACTTTATTATTTCACTCAATAGCAAAGGTTCTTCGGTGCGTTCTACAAACAAACTATAATCTCTGAAACTACCTTTGTATTGCTCTCGATTAAATGAGCTTGGTATAGGATCAGAATTGTGGCTTTTCATTTTCATTTGGTCGATATACCAATCGGTCATGAACAAGCTTGTACATACAATTCGTATGTCGGTTCTATAACCTTCAATTTCTTGCATATACCACAACGGGAAGGTGTCATTATCTCCAATAGTAAATAATATTGCATTAGGTTCGCACGAATCTAAATAAGCCTTTGCCATTGCTAGTGCTGTATATTTGTTTGAGCGATCATGGTCGTCCCAATTTTCTTTAGCTAAAAGTACAGGTGATGCTAAGAAACATGCGCTAAGTACTAATGGTATTGCAACCTTTGGCGCGAGGTATTTTTTTATCCAATCAAAAATAGCATAAACTCCAAAAGCAATCCACATGGCAAAAACATAAAACGAACCTACTAATGCATAATCGCGCTCTCTTGGTTCAAAAGGTCTTTCATTCAAGTAAATTTTTAGCGCTAATCCAGTGAATAAAAACAAGGAAAGTAAAACATAAAAGCTTTTTGGGTCTCTTTTAGCATGAAAAAATAATCCTATTAGTGCTATGATGAACGGAATTCCATAATAGATATTTCTTCCTTTGTTGTTTTGCATATCAGAAGTAAGATTCTTTTGAGTACCTATTAACCATTCGTCAATAAAAGAAATTCCTGTTATCCAATTTCCATTTGCATTGTCATATTTCCCTTGGTTGTCGTTTTGTCTTCCTACAAAGTTCCAAAGCAAGTATCGGCCATACATGTAGCCAAATTGATATTGAAACATAAATTTAATATTGCTAGCAAATGATGGTTTTTCTACAATTAAATATTCTCCATAGGTGGTTAAAAACTTATCATAGTCTTTTAAATCATATTCGCCACTTGCATACCCTTTTCTAAAATCAGAAATTTTTTGTTGAATCTCATCTCTTAGTTGTTGCGTATATTGAACCAGTTCTTCTTCGCTAATAGTTTCAGGATCGATGCCATATTTTGGTAAATCATCTTCATAAGCATAGTTGGCATTTAAACTAAATTCCAAAGGTTCTCCAAATGTCATATAATTTACATTGTGCTCATTACTCCACATTCTAGGTAAAAATGCTTTGTGCGCATCATCTGTATTTTGTTTGGCGTTTTTGAAGTTATTCGTAATAATATAGGTTCCTGTTTTATAATCACGCTCATAATTTGGTTTGTCATCTAAATAAGGAGTTTCAGAATCCAATCCCGAATAAGTATCGGAGAATTGTGGGCCATAAAACAATTTTTGTTCGCCATATTGTTCTCGGTTGTAGTAGGCTAAAACTTCAGCCGCGTCAGAAGGTTTGTTTTCGTTAATTGGCGTATTTGCATTGGCACGAATAGGCAACATTAACCAAGTAGAAAATCCGATTAAGATAAAAAGCGTGGATAATATTAAAGTATTGTAAAAAACATGACCTTTTTTCTTGGTATAATTTAATCCAAAATAAAAAACGGACACTATTAAAATGAATGCAAATATAGTTCCTGAGTTAAAAGGAAGTCCCAATTCGTTTACCATAAATATTTCGGTTTTACCAAAAAATCCAAGGGTAAAAGGCAATAGTAATTTAAATATGAAAAGTAAAATAGCAACAATGATTACGTTTGCTAATAAAAAACTTTTTACAGTAACATTTTTATATTTTTTGAAGAAATAAAGAAAACCAATCGCAGGGAACGTCAATAATGCCATAAAGTGGACTCCAAATGACAATCCAATAACTAAAGAAATGAGTAATAACCATTTGTTACCTCGTGGAGTTTCAATTTCTTGTTCCCAGCGCAATCCTAACCAAAATAATAAAGCGATTAAAAAGGATGCCATTGCATAAACTTCAGCTTCAACTGCATTATACCAAAAACTATCAGTGAAAGTAAAGGATAGTGAAGCAATTAGTGCACTACCTAAAATTACAATATTTTGTTGAGTTGAAATTTCTTTTGCAGCACCGAAAAGTTTTTTTAATAATAGGGTAAGCGACCAAAACATAAAAAGAACGGTAAACGCACTAGAAAAAACAGAAAGATAGTTGACCGTCAAGGCAATTTTATCAGAACTCAAGGCAAACATAGCAAAGAATGCACCTAACATTTGAAACAATGGAGCCCCAGGCGGGTGACCTACTTCTAAATTTGCAGAAGTAGCGATATACTCACCACAATCCCAAAAACTGAGTGTTGGTTCAACGGTTAACGAATAAGTAAATAACGCAACTGCAAAAGCAAACCATCCAAGAATGGTATTCCATTTATTAAAATTGAATGAAGTCATACAAAAATTAGGTTTCTTAATTTCAACTACAAAGAAACTATTTTTTTATAGATTTAAAATGTAAAATTAAATTTTTAATATTTTTTTTGGAAAAATTTGTGGAATACAAAATATGTACTACATTTGCACTCGCAATCGAAAAGGTTGTAAGGTAATTGGCCCATGGTGTAATGGTAACACTCCGGTTTTTGGTACCGTCATTCAAGGTTCGAGTCCTTGTGGGCCAACAAAACTCCACTTAATTTAAGTGGAGTTTTTTTATGTCTATATGTGATTGATTTTGTGAACTATAACCATAAAAAAGACCGCTAATTTAGCGGTCTTTTTTATGGTTAAAATTTATTTTTTAAATCTTAAAAGTAATTACTGGTCGTTTTGCGTGATTTACCAAATCTTCGCTGATGCTTCCGTTAAAGAAGTGCGATAATCCTTTTCTTCCATGTGTGCTCATCCCAATTAAATCCGCATTGATACTTTTAGCAAAATGTAATATTCCTTTTTCAACATTAACATCATTATAAATATGTGTAGAAATGTTAGAGGTATCCACACCAGAAAGAAATTCAGATATTATTTGTTGCGCTACTTTAGTAGATTTAAAATTGTTTGGCGTGTTGATGTTTACTAAATGCAAATGCGCACCAAATCCTTGAGCAAATGCGAATGCTTTTTCAAATGGTTTTTTTGCTTCATCTGAAAAATCTGAGGCAAAAACAAATTTTTGAGCGATAAAAGGGTCTTCATCTCTTTTAATTACTAACACAGGAATATCAGAATTTCTAACTACTTTTTCAGTGTTTGATCCAATAAACATTTCTTGAAATCCACTTGCGCCGTGAGACCCCATAACAATTAAATCTACATTATGAGCTTTTCCGTTTTTAACAATTCCGTCAAAAGCCATTTCAAATTGAATTATTTTTGTAATTTTTAAACCATCAAGAAAACTTGAATTCATTATAGAATCTAATTTATTTATGGCAGCGTCTTTAAACAGCATAAGTTCTGGGATTTCATGAGCAGTGGACAACGCATCATTACCAGAAGTTGGAAGTTCTAGCATGTGAACTAAAAAAATTTCACCATCATTCTTTTTTGCAATTTGTGCAGCTACCTTTAAAGCGTATTCAGCGTGTTTAGAAAAATCGGTTGGGACTAAAATTCGTTTCATAATATTGTTTTAGGTTATTGAATTGGGTGTGATACAATCACATTATAAAGGTAAAGAAAATATGTGAATTTGCAATATTTTTTTAATTCAAATTTAATTTATATATTTGCCGAGTTATTTGGAAATAAATGAATAATGAGGCACGCAGAGCGTGCCTCTTTTTATAAGAAATATGACGTTTAAAAACAAAGTTCAAGAGTTATTAGATGTTGCGTTAGCAGAGCGCCCTGAGTTGTTTTTGGTCGATTTATCAATCAATGAGGCTAATAAAATAAGTATTAATTTGGATGGTGATCAAGGTGTAAATCTTCAAGATTGCATTGATATTAGCAGGTCAATTGAAAATAGCTTAGACAGAGAGGAACAAGATTTTTCTCTTGAAGTAGCATCGGCAGGAGTTTCAAGTCCGTTAAAATTTGTAAGACAGTATAAAAAAAATATTGGCAGAACACTTAAGGTAAAGACAAATACTTCGGAAGAAATAGAAGCAAAATTAGTTACTGCTGATGAGGAAAAAATCTCACTAGAATGGCAAGCTAGAGAGCCAAAAAAAATAGGTAAAGGAAAAGAAACCGTTCAAAAAAAGGTTGATATTCTTTACGAGAATATAAAAGAAGCAATTGTAATAGTATCATTTTAAAATAAAAAAGTTGACATGGAAAATATTGCGTTAATAGAATCGTTTTCAGAATTTAAAGACGATAAACTCATCGATAGAGTTACACTAATGGCAATTTTAGAGGAAGTATTTAGAAATGCTTTGAAGAAAAAATATGGTTCAGACGATAATTTTGATATTATCATTAATCCTGATAAAGGAGATATGGAAATTTGGAGAAATCGTGTGGTAGTAGAAGACGGTGAAGTAGAAGATGAAAATTCTGAAATTTCGTTATCAGAAGCTAGAAATATTGAGCCTGATTTTGAAGTAGGTGAAGATGTTTCAGAAGAAGTAAAATTATTCCAATTAGGAAGAAGAGCCATTTTAGCATTACGCCAAAATCTTATTTCTAAGATCCATGAACACGATAATACAAATCTTTATAAGCAATTTAAAGATATTATTGGTGATATTTATACAGCTGAAGTGCACCACGTTCGCCCAAAAGCTGTAATTTTGATGGATGATGATGGAAACGAAATTGTTTTACCAAAAGAAAAACAAATTCCAAACGATTACTTTAAAAAAGGAGATAATGTAAGAGGGGTAATTGAAAATGTGGAATTGAAAGGCAACAAGCCACAAATCATCATGTCTAGAACAGCACCAGATTTTCTTGAAAAATTATTTGAACAAGAAATTCCTGAAGTTTTTGACGGATTAATTACTATTAAAAAAGTAGTTAGAATTCCAGGTGAAAAAGCAAAAGTAGCCGTAGATTCTTATGACGATAGAATTGACCCAGTTGGGGCTTGTGTAGGAATGAAAGGATCTAGAATTCATGGAATTGTTCGCGAATTAGGAAATGAAAATATAGATGTTATTAATTATACATCAAACCCACAATTATATATTACAAGAGCCTTAAGTCCGGCAAAAGTTTCTTCGGTTAAAATTAATGAAGAAGCAAAAACAGCTGAGGTTTTCTTAAAAATAGAAGAAGTTTCAAAAGCAATTGGACGCGGTGGGAATAATATCAAATTAGCGAGTTTATTAACCGGTTATGAAATAGATGTCATTCGTGAAGGAGTTGCTGAAGAAGAAGATGATGTAGAATTAAGAGAATTTTCTGATGAAATCGATGAATGGGTAATTGAAGAGTTTGAGAAAATTGGATTAGATACTGCAAGAAGTGTATTAAAACAAGAAGTTGCCGACTTAGTAAGAAGAACAGATCTTGAAGAAGAAACAATTATAGATGTTATGAATGTTCTTAAAGAAGAATTAGAAGGATAACACCTACATTTGTAATCAGCACAACAAAAAGAAGAATTTTTTAAAAAGATTATATGTCTGAAGAAAGAGTAATAAGAATAAACAAAGTTTTAAGGGAGTTAAATATTTCTCTTGATAGAGCTGTGGATTTTTTAAAAGACAAAGGTCACGAAATCGAGTCTAGTCCAAATGCTAAAATATCTCAAGAGGAGTATAAAGTCTTATGTGGTCAATTTTCTGCCGACAAAGGGAATAAGGTTGCCTCTCTTGAAGTGAGCGAAGAAAAAAGAAAAGAGAAAGAGGCCCTTAAACGGGAACTTGAAAAAGAACAAGAGGCTAAACGTTTGCAAGATGAAGAACGCCAGAGACAAGAAGTTATTAAAGCTAAAGCTAATGTAACTGTACCAAAAGCGGTAGGCAAAATAGAATTAGATCCTAAAAAACAAGTTGTTACATCTGAAACTCCAGAAGCGGAACAAAAAGAAGAGGCTTTAGTTGCAAAGACTTCTGCTAAAACAAAGACTAAAGAACAAAATTCTCAATCAGAAAAAGTTGTAGTTTCAAAACCACAAACCAATAATTCTTCAAAAGAAGAAACAGCTTCAACAGAATCAACAGAAGAAGCAGGGGATGTAAAAATTGAAACACAATATCACAAACTTTCTGGGGCTACTTTTACGGGTCAAAAAATTGATTTAACTCAATTTGATAAGCCTAAAAAGAAAAAAGAAGAATTTAAAAAGGACATCAAAAAGCCAGGAGCACCTCAAACACCTAATACTGCAGGAGGAGCTAATGCAAACAATAAAAACAAACGTAAAAGAATTATAAAACCTAACGTTACGGGAGCTCCAGGTACTAATAACCAAGCAGGTGGTCCTAAAAAGGAGTTTGTAAAAGGTGGTGCAGCAGGTGGTTTCAATAAGGGTAAAAAACCAATTATTCAAAAGGTTGAACCTTCTGAAGAAGATGTAAAAAACCAAATTAAAGAAACATTAGAACGTCTACAAGGAAAAGGTAATAAGTCTAAATCAGCAAAATACCGAAGAGATAAAAGAGATTCACACCGTCAACGTGTTGATGATGAATTACAAGCACTTGAAGAAGGTAGCAAAACCTTAAAAGTTACCGAATTTGTAACTGTAGGAGAAATAGCTACCATGATGGATGTGCCTATTACAAAAGTAATTGGAACGTGTATGTCTCTTGGAATCATGGTAACCATGAATCAGCGTTTAGATGCCGAAACTTTATCTATTGTAGCTGACGAATTTGGTTTTGAAGTAGAATTCATTACAACAGATATTGAAGAAGCATCTGAAATTATCGCTGATAACCCTGAAGATTTAGTTCATAGAGCACCTATCGTTACTGTAATGGGTCACGTAGATCACGGTAAAACATCTTTATTAGATTACATTCGTAAAGCTAATGTAATTGCTGGTGAGTCGGGTGGAATTACACAACATATTGGAGCATATGGAGTAATCTTAGAAGGTGGAGAAAAAATTACGTTTTTAGATACACCAGGTCACGAAGCGTTTACCGCTATGCGTGCCCGTGGAGCTCAAGTTACCGATATTGCAATTATTGTAATTGCTGCCGATGATGACATCATGCCACAAACAAAAGAAGCAATTAGTCATGCACAAGCAGCTGGGGTTCCAATGATTTTTGCTATTAACAAAGTGGATAAGCCAAATTCTAATCCAGAAAAAATTAAAGAGCAATTAGCAGGAATGAACTTACTTGTTGAAGATTGGGGAGGAAAATATCAATCGCATGATATTTCAGCAAAACAAGGAACAGGTGTGATAGAATTACTTGAAAAAGTATTATTAGAAGCAGAAGTTTTAGAATTAACAGCAAATCCAAACAAACCGGCTTTAGGAACAGTTGTGGAAGCACAATTAGATAAAGGTAAAGGATATGTTTCCACTATATTAGTTCAGGCAGGAACGCTTCGCATTGGAGATTATGTCTTAGCTGGAAAAAATCATGGTAAAATTAGAGCCATGTTTGATGAAAGAGGACATCAAATTAAAGAAGCGGGTCCATCTACTCCAGTATCAGTATTAGGTTTGGACGGTGCGCCTACTGCTGGGGATAAATTTAATGTGTATGAAGACGAAAGAGAAGCAAAACAAATTGCATCAAAACGTACACAATTACAACGCGAACAATCAGTACGTACACAAAAACATATTACACTTGCCGAAATTGGTCGTCGTATTGCTTTAGGTCAATTTAAAGAGTTAAATATTATTCTTAAAGGAGATGTGGATGGATCGGTTGAAGCATTATCAGATTCGTTCTCTAAATTATCCACCGAAGAAATTCAAATCAATATTATTCATAAAGGCGTTGGAGCAATTACCGAATCAGATGTATTGTTAGCTTCGGCTTCAGATGCAATTATCATTGGATTTAATGTTCGACCGCAAGGAAATGCAAAACAACTAGCAGATAAAGAAGAAATCGACATCCGTAACTATTCAATTATTTACGATGCAATTGATGACTTAAAAGATGCGATGGAAGGAATGTTGTCTCCTGAGATGAAAGAGGAAATTACAGGTACAGCCGAAATTAGAGAAATCTTTAAAGTAACTAAAGTTGGTTCTATTGCTGGATGTATGGTAACCGATGGTAAAATCTTTAGAAATTCTAAAATACGTCTTATCAGAGAAGGTGTAGTAATTTACACGGGTGAATTAGCAACTTTAAAGCGTTTTAAAGACGATGTAAAAGAAGTAGCTAAAGGATATGACTGTGGTATGCAGATTAAAAATTATAACGATATCAAAGAGTATGATTTAATTGAAGCATTCCAAGAAGTAGAAGTGAAGAAAAAATTAAAGTAATTCAATTTAGAATTATAAATAAAACGCCTTGCATTGCAAGGCGTTTTTGTTTTTTTAACCTAATTATTTTGTAGGTTTAATAATTA
>Ga0315907_10004053_pt1 | contig 16704 bp, 14 predicted proteins | sample LakEriMetagenome_3_FD_203525 | JGI IMG/M metagenome (GOLD analysis project Ga0315907, IMG submission 203525) | Freshwater fungal communities from buoy surface, Lake Erie, Ohio, United States - Buoy 12 MA123 | ecosystem: Environmental > Aquatic > Freshwater > Lake > Lake biofilm | place: USA... | reverse complement strand
TAGCCATTCGAGGGTCCACCTTGCATTGCCTGCAAGCAGAACCGGCCAAACAGCCCCTTCATCTGCCGTCTCCAGTTCGAATCCCCGTGGGGAGGGAGGCATCCATTACATCTCCTGGGATCAAGCCGCTTGCGGCGGCGTGGCGGCAGCGGTACCCGCTTGGGTAGTGCGCTGCGCAGGGATTTTGCCGGCCTGGATGTCCTCGTACCACAGGGCGTGGTGCTCCTTGGCCCAGCCTTCGTCCACATAGCCGGTGCGCATGGCGCTGTAGGCGCCCTTCATGCCAATGGTGCCCATGTAGATGTGGCCGAGGAACAAGGCCATCATCAGCATGGACGCGGCTGCGTGGATCATGTGGGCGATCTGCATGTCGCCACGCAGGTAGGCCAGGCCGGGGATGACCATGTCCAGCACCAGGCCAGAGCCCACCACCACCAGACCGAGCAGGAACACGCCCGCCCAGAAGACGCCCTTCTCGCCCGCGTTGAAGCGGTGCGAGGGCACCTCGGCACCGCCGAACATGCCGCCCGCCCGCAGCAGCCAGGTGATGTCTTCCTTGCTGGGCAGGTTGTCCTTGACGAAGGTGATGATCACGATGACCAGCGACACCGCGAACAGCGGCCCGGCGAAGTTGTGCGCGTTCTTCAGGGCGTACGTCAACCAGCCGAACAGGGTGGAGCCCAGCACGGGCAGCAGGAAGAACTTCCCGAAGGCCATCACGATGCCCGACACCGCCAGCACCACGAAGGCGATGGCGTTCGTCCAGTGCGCGGCACGCTCCAGCGGGGTGAAGCGCTCGATCACCCGACCCGTGTCGGGTTCGTGCCCGCCCAGCGAGCCCTTGCGCCAGTAGAAGAGCCCCAGCGCCAGCGTGGCGATCAACAGCAGCGAGCCGCCGTAGGGAATGATCCAGCGGTTGCGCACCTGGCGCCAGGCCTCGCCGGCGGTGGTGAAGCTGGAGCCCGGGTACTGCACAAAGCTCTGCACCAGCACGCCGCCTTCGGGAATGGGCATGCTGACCGTGCCCTCCTTGTTCCCGCTTTCGCGCACATCACGCCAGAAGGGCGAGTTGTTCCCCGGCTGCGTCTTGGCGCGCTGGGCGTTGGTCTCGTCTGGCTTGGGATCGGCCGGCGCCACGAAGCCGGCCGGTGGGCCCTTGGCCTCAGGCGCGGCGGCCACTGCAGGGGCTGCGGCGGGGGCCGCAGTTTGAGCCGCCGCAGGAGCAGCCAGGCCAAGCACCAAGGCGCCGGCCAGGGCCGGGCCGGTCAGCAGGCGTGTGAGCAAGCGGTGGAGGGAGGGCAGCTTTCGCATCGTGTCTCCTGGGTCACGGGGGCCGCGCACGGACGGGGCAGCGACGATCTCTCGTAAGGGTGCGGTACTGACGCCGGCGCTCAGGGCTGGCTGGCGCGCGAGTACTCGTTCTGACCCTGGGAGCGCTTGCGCAACTGCTCTTCCCAGGCCGCTGAGTCACCCCGCTTCCAGCTGGTATCGGCAAAGGCGTTGTCGGTGCCCTGGTAGGCGGCCACGTCCGGCTTGCGCTGGGTCTGTTGCGACACCTGGGGCTTCTCGCAGGCGGCCAGCAGCATCACGGCGGCCAGGGCCACCGCGCCGCTCAGCACGGAACCGGACCGGCTCACGACTTAGCTCCCTTGGCGGGCTGGCCGGTGGCGCCGCCCGTGGGCTTGCCGTAGGCCGTTCCCCAACCCCATACCTCGCTGCCCTTGCCGCGGGTGAGCACCCGGGTGCGGAAGATGTCGGCCACCACGTCGCCGTCACCGCCCAGCAGGGCCTTGGTCGAGCACATCTCGGCGCAGGCCGGCAGCTTGCCTTCGGCCAGGCGGTTGCGGCCGTACTTCTCGTTCTCGGCCGCACTGCCGTTGGCCTCGGGGCCGCCGGCACAGAAGGTGCACTTGTCCATCTTGCCGCGCAGGCCGAAGGTGCCGTTGCTGGGGAACTGCGGCGCGCCGAAGGGGCAGGCGTAGGAGCAGTAGCCGCAGCCGATGCACACGTCCTTGTCGTGCAGCACCACGCCGTCGTCGGTGCGGTAGAAGCAGTCCACCGGGCACACCGCCATGCAGGGGGCGTCGGAGCAGTGCATGCACGCCACGGAGATGCTTTTCTCGCCGGGCACGCCGTCGTTGAGCGTGACCACCCGGCGGCGGTTCACGCCCCAGGGCACGTCGTGCTCGGCCTTGCAGGCGGTGACGCAACCGTTGCACTCGATGCAGCGCTCGGAGTCGCAGATGAATTTCATGCGGGCCATGGTGAAGCCTTCCTCATTGGTGGTTCTTCAGGATGTTCGGGCGATGGACGCTGAGCCAAGGGCCGGGGCCCTCAGGCCGTGGCCTTCTCGATCTGGCAGACCGTCGTCTTGGTTTCCTGCATCATCGTCACGCTGTCGTAGCCGTAGGTTGTGGCCGTGTTGACCGCCTCACCGCGCACCACCGGCTTGGCGCCCTGCGGGTAGTACGGCGCGAGGTCAACGCCGCCCCAGCGGCCCGAGAAGTGGAACGGCAGGAACACGGTTTCTGCGTCCACCCGCTCGGTGACCATGGCCTTGACGCGGATGCCCTTGAACTCGGGCAGCGCCTGCATGGGCGGGGTCTTGACCCAGACGAAATCGCCGTTGCGGATGCCCCGGTCGTTGGCGGCCTTGGGGTTGAGCTCCACGAACATTTCCTGCTGCAACTCGGCCAGGTACGGGTTGGAGCGGGTTTCCTCGCCGCCGCCCTCGTACTCCACCAGGCGGCCGCTGGTCATGATCAGCGGGTAGGTCTTGCCGATGTCCTTGTTCTTCTCCTGCACCGTCTTGAACAGCGTGGGCAGGCGCCAGAAGGCCTTGCGGTCGTCGTGCGTGGGGTACTTGGCCACCAGGTCCGGGCGGTTGCTGTACAGCGCCTCACGGTGCACGGGAATGGGATCGGGGAAGTTCCAGACCACGGCGCGGGCCCGCGCGTTGCCGAAGGGGTGGCAGCCGTGGTTCTTCATCGCAACGCGGATGATGGCGCCGGTCGGGTCGGTCTTCCAGTTCTTGCCCTCGGCCTTGGTCTTCTCCTCGTCGGTCAGTTCGTCCCACCAGCCCAGTTTCTTCAGCAGCAGGTGGTCGAACTCGGGGTAGCCCGTTGTGAGGTCCGCGCCCTTGGAGTGCGAACCGTCGGCCGACAGCAGCGACTTGCCATCACGCTCCACGCCAAAGTTCGCGCGGAAGTTGCCGCCACCTTCCATCACGTGCTTGGAGGTGTCGTACAGGTTGGGCGAGCCCGGGTGCTTCATCTCGGGCGTGCCGTAGCACGGCCAAGGCAGACCGAAGTACTCGCCGTCCAGGTTCAGGCCGGTTTCCTTGTCCACGCCGCCCTTGGCCTTGAGGGTCTTCACGTCGAAGACGTGCATGTTGCGCATGTGCGCCTTCAGGCGCTCCGGGCTCTGGCCCGTGTAGCCGATGGTCCACACGCACTTGTTGATCTCTCGCAGGATGGACTCGGTCTCGGGCTCCATGCCGCCCTTGCCCTGCACCATCTTGTAGCCCTTGACCAGCTCCTTGCCGAAGCCCAGCTTGTCGGCCAGCTGCGTCATGATCATGTGGTCGGTGCGGCTCTCCCACAGCGGATCGATCACCTTCTCGCGCCACTGGATGGAGCGGTTGGACGCCGTGCAGGAGCCGGCGGTCTCGAACTGCGTGGTGGCCGGCAGCAGGTACACCGCACGCTTGGCGTTCTGGTCTTCGGGCTTGCCGGGCATGGCGGCCATGGCCGCCGTGGCGCTGGGGAAGGGGTCCACCACCACCAGCAGGTCCAGCTTGTCCATGGCCCGCTTCATCTCCAGCCCGCGGGACTGGGAGTTGGGCGCGTGGCCCCAGAAGAACAGGCCGCGCAGGTTGCTGTCCTGGTCGATGAGCTCGTTCTTCTCCAGCACGCCATCGATCCAGCGCGAGACCGTCATGCCGGGCTTGCTCATCATGCCGGGCGCGTACTGCTTCTTGATCCACTCGAAGTCCACGCCCCAGGCGTTGGCGAAGTGCTTCCACGAGCCCTCGGCCAGGCCGTAGTAGCCGGGCAGTGAATCGGGGTTGGGGCCCACGTCGGTGGCGCCCTGCACGTTGTCGTGGCCGCGGAAGATGTTGGTGCCGCCGCCGCTCTTGCCCACGTTGCCCAGGGCCAGCTGCAGCAAGCAGGAGGCGCGCACCACGGCGTTGCCGGTGGTGTGCTGGGTCTGGCCCATGCACCAGACGATGGTGCTGGGACGGTTCTCCGACATGATCTTGGCCACCTTGAAGGTGGTGGCCTCGTCCACGCCGCAGGCCTCCTGCACCTTGTCAGGTGTCCACTTGGCCATCACCTCTTCCTTGACCTTGTCCATGCCCCAGACGCGGTCCTCGATGTACTTCTTGTCTTCCCAGCCGTTCTTGAAGATGTGATACATCACACCGAACAGGAAGGGAATGTCCGAGCCCGAGCGGATGCGCACGTACTCGTCGGCCTTGGCCGCCGTGCGGGTGAAGCGCGGGTCCACCACGATCATCTTGCAGCCCGCCTCCTTGGCGTGCAGCACGTGCAGCATGGACACCGGGTGCGCCTCAGCGGCGTTGGAGCCGATGTACAGCGCCGCCTTGGCGTTCTGCATGTCGTTGTAGGAGTTGGTCATCGCGCCATACCCCCAGGTGTTGGCCACGCCGGCCACCGTGGTGGAGTGGCAGATGCGCGCCTGGTGGTCGGTGTTGTTGGTGCCCCAGAACGACACCCACTTGCGCAGCAGGTAGGCCTGCTCGTTGTTGTGCTTGGACGAGCCGACGAAGAACATCGAGTCGGGCCCGCTTTCCTTGCGCAGCTCCAGCATCTTCTTGCTGATCTCGTCCAGCGCCTGGTCCCAGCTGATGCGCTCGTACTTGCCGTTGACCAGCTTCATCGGCGTCTTCAGCCGGTACTCGCCGTGGCCGTTCTCACGCACTGCCGCGCCCTTGGCGCAGTGGGCACCCAGGTTGATGGGGCTGTCGAACACCGGTTCCTGGCGCACCCACACGCCGTTTTCCACCACGGCGTCGATGGCGCAGCCCACCGAGCAGTGCCCGCACACCGTGCGCTTGACCTCGACCTTGCCCGTGCCGGCACCGGCCTTGGCCGGGTCAGCGGCTTCGGCCTTCTTCACCAAGGTGAGCTGGGACGCCGCCAAGCCCGCCCCCACGCCCAGACCCGAGCGGCGCAGGAAGGCGCGGCGGTCCATGGTGGGGATGGCCCGCGAGACCCCGCGGGACAGGCTGGCCACAAGGCCGGACGACGAGGCGCCGGCAGACGACGATTTGCGGGTAAGCAACATGGAACTTCCTTAGGCAGGCTCCTCAGGACAAACCCGAGGACGGCACATTCCGATGGGGCAGTGAACGGTGGCGCGGCTCAGACCTTGGCGGTCTGGTAGTAGCGCATCACATGGGCGGTGGCGCGGTAGCGGCCGTCCTCGCCGCCTTCCAGAGCGGGCTGGGCAGCCGCCACGGGGGGCTCGGCCGGCGTGCCCGGCAAGAGGGTGGCGGCAGCGGCGAGCGCGCCGGCGGTGCCCGCCCCAGCGAACAGGGTGCGCCGGGACAGAGAGGGTTGAGAAGCTTGAGAGGGTTGGCTCATGGCAGGGTCCTCGTGAACAGGAAGGGCATGAACGCCGCTTCATATCTGCGACTGAGATTAGGACTCGGCGTTTACCCGAGTTCAATCAGTAGGCACCCGGGTTTGGCGCGACAAGTTGTCGCAGCGCAGGACGTCTTGTCGCAGTGGCTGAAGGTGGTGCGGGGGCATGGGGGCCGGAGCACACTGGCACGCAGGGCCGGACCCTAGAATCCGCCGCCCTGAGCACCCCGACGATCATGGACACACCGCCCACCCTCCATGTCGCCGTCGTGTTCGAGCGCCAGCGCGACCCCAGCCCCTGGGAGGCCTGGCGCCACGAGCCCGTGGAGGTAGTGCAGGACGAAGGCGGCTTCGGCCCTGCCCCCCGCACCTTGCGTGATGACGGCCGTACCGCACGCATCCTGCACCCCGGGCTGCCGGTGCAACTGCACCGTGACGAGGCCGAGGGCTACTACCTGAACCTCAGCTCCGGCCAGCCGGTGTGGTTCGTGATGTGGCGCGTCTCTGACGAAGACCCTTCGCAGGCCTGGCCCGAGCAGGTGACCCTGTCGTATCACGAGGCCGGCCGCCTGCTCGATGCCCAGGAGCACGTGGACAACCTGCCCTTGCCGCCCGAGGTGGCGCAATGGCTGCAGGAATACGTGGACCTGCACTACCGGCCCGAGCCCAAGAAGCGGCGCCGGCCGGCCTCCTTCGTCGACCCCGACAAGCGCTGAACAGCATGGCCGACAGCCCAGACGGCTTCCTGTCCCGTTGGTCACGGCGCAAGGTGCAGGCGCGCGAGGGCGTGGTGCCTGAACCGGCGATGCCCCGTGCAGCGCCGGTCCAGGCGCCTGCGGCCACGGCACCGCAGCCCGTAGCGCCTGCGAGCCCGACCCCGACCCCAAACCCGCCACCCACACAACTCCCGGCGGAAGCCAAGTCCACCGCGGCGGCGCCGCCCCCCAGCCCGCCGCCCCCCACCCTGGAAGAGGTGTCGCGCCTGACCCGGGAGTCCGACTACTCGCGCTTCGTCGGCCAGGGCGTGGACCCGGGCGTCAAGAATGCGGCGCTGCGCAAGCTCTTCACCGACCCGCACTTCAACGTGATGGACGGGCTGGACATCTACATCGACGACTACAACACCCCCGACCCGCTGCCCGCAGGCATGCTGGAGAAGATGGTGCAGTCCGAAGCCCTGGGTCTGTTCAGCAAGACACCTGAAACCCCGGACGACCCCACCCCCACCGAACCCCTGGCGGCTGCCCAGGCCGACACCCCCCGGCACCCCCAAGAGGCCCTTGCCCATGAAGACCCTGATCTGCGACTGCAACCGCACGATGCCCTTGGACCAGCGCGACCCGCAGGGCCTGATGGCCACGGTGCGGCAGGCCCTGACCAAGACCCAGGGCGCGAGCGCTGACGGCCTGGAGACCGTCCACTCGGTGCTGTGCCGGCGCGAGGCGCAGGCTTTCCAGCGCGCCGCCGTGCAGACCGGTCGCGAAGGCGATGAACTGCTGGTGGCCTGCACGCAGGAGCAGCGCCTGTTCCTGGAACTCAACGAGCAGACCGAAGGGGCCGCGCCCGTGCAGGAGCGGCCCATCCGCTTCGTCAACATCCGCGAGACGGGGGGCTGGTCACGCGACGCCGCGCAGGCCGCGCCCAAGCTGGCCGCCCTCATCGCCGCGGCGCAGTTGCCCGCGCCCGAGCCCGTGGCCACCGTCACCTACCGCAGCACCGGCCGTTGCCTGCTGGTGGGGCCTGGCGAACGCGTGCAGCAAGCCGCCGCCCTGCTGGCCGACAAGCTGAACCTGACGCTGCTGATCGACAGCGGGCCCGCCCCCCTGCCCCAGGCCCGCAGCCACCCCGTGCACCGCGGGCGCTTGGCCTCACTGCAGGGCTGGCTGGGCGCCTTCCAGGCCCGCTGGACGCAGGACAACCCCATCGACCTGGACCTGTGCACGCGCTGCAACGCCTGCGTGCAGGCCTGCCCCGAAGGCGCCATCGGCCTGGACTACCAGGTGAACCTGAGCGCCTGCAAGAGCCACCGCGAGTGCGTGCGGGTGTGCGAGGCCGCCGGCGCCATTGACTTCACACGCGAGCCGCAGGCCGTGGAAGAGACCTTCGACCTGGTGCTGGACCTGCGCGAAACCCCCGCCTTCACCCAGCACCAGCCGCCGCAGGGCTACCGCCACGTGCCGCCGGGCGCTGACCTGGTGCCCGCCGCCCTGGCGCTGCGCGAGGGCGAAGGCGAGTTCGAGAAACCCAAGTTCTTCCGCTACCAGCAGAAGCTGTGCGCGCACAGCCGCAACGAGCAGATCGGCTGCACCGCCTGCATCGACGTGTGCTCGGCGCAGGCCATCCGCAGCGATGCCTCACGCAAGGGCAAGGCCAGCGCCGGCCCGCGCCGCCGGCCCGACGCCGAAGGCCGGCCCGTGGCCGCCGTGGTGCATGACGGCGGTGGCGTGGTGGTGGAGCCCCACCTGTGCGTGGGTTGCGGGGCCTGCAGCACGGTGTGCCCCAGCGGGGCGATGTCCTTCGCCTACCCCGGCACCACCGACCAGGGCCGGCGCCTGCGCACGATGCTCAACGCGTATGCCGCCGCCGGTGGCCGTGACGCCGCGCTGCTCATCCACAGCGAAGGCGCGGGCGAGCGCGTGATCGGCGAACTCGGCCGCGCCGCCCGCCTGAAACCCGGTGCTCAGCCCGGTGTTCAGTCCGGCATCCACGGCATCCCCGCCCGCGTGCTGCCTGTGCCGGTATGGCATACCGCCAGCGTAGGCCTGGACCTGTGGCTGTCCGCCCTGGCCCTGGGTGCCAGCCAGGTGATGGTGCTGCTGACCGAGGAAGAAGCCCCCGAGTACCGGCAGGCCCTGACCGAGCAGATGGCCGTGGCACAGGCGCTGCTGACCGGCCTGGGCTACGAGGGCACGCACCTGCGGCTGGTGGAAGCCGGGGCGCTGGGCAACCCGACCGACCCCACCGCCCTGTCCCGGCTGGACGCCGCCCTGCGCTGCGCGCCCGCCCGCACCGTGGCGCGCCCGGCCGCCTTTGCCGTGCAAGCCGACAAGCGCGCCACCCTGGAACTGGCGCTGGACCACCTCATCGCACAAGCACCGCTGAAGGCGGGCCCGTCCGCAGCCCCCGCCGCGGCATCCATCGCCACGGCTGCAACGGCCACCACCACCGCCAGCGCATCCACCGCCCTGCCCGACGCCATCGCGCTGCCCGCGGCCGGCTCGCCTTTCGGCAGCCTGGTGGTGGACCCGGCCAAGTGCACGCTGTGCCTGAGCTGCGTGGGCGCCTGCCCCGAATCGGCCCTGGCCGACAACCCGCAGCAGCCGCAACTGCGCTTCACCGAGAAGAACTGCGTGCAATGCGGCCTGTGCGCTACCACCTGCCCCGAGCAGGCCATCACGCTGCAGCCCCGGCTGTGGCTGGCCGAGGGCGGCAAGGCGCGCAAGGCCGCTCGCGTGCTGCACGAGGCCGCGCCCTTCCACTGCGTGCGCTGCGCCAAGCCCTTCGGCACGCTGCGCGCCATCGAGAACATGATCGAAAAGCTGGGCAGCCACGCCGCCTTCCAGGGCGCCGGGGCGGAGCGCCTGAAGATGTGCAGCGACTGCCGCGTGGTGGACATGTTCAGCAACCCGAACGAAGTGCGGATCACCGATCTGTGAGGAACCGGCCATGAGCGCATCCCACCCCACCTCCGACCCCACCGCTGACCCCACGTCCAACGCCACCGCGCCCGCAGCCGCCGTCCACTTCAGCACCGCCGTGGGCAGCGGCGAGGCCGAGGAACTGCAGCGCGCCGAGCTGTACGGCCTGCTGGCCCGGCTGTGGCTGGAAGCCCCGGACGACGCGCTGATGACCGAGTTCCGCGTGGCCGTGACCGAGGCCCCGCAGGCCGGCGGATTCCTGCAGGAACCCTGGCAACAACTGGTGGCCGCCCTGCGCGCCACCACCGTGGCCGAGGCCCGGGCCGAGCACGACGCCCTGTTCCACGGCGTGGGCAAGCCCGAGGTCTTCGCCTACGGCTCTTACTACCTCAGCGGCTTCCTGAACGAAAAGCCGCTGGCCGCCCTGCGCACGGACCTGGCCGCCCTGGGCCTGGACCGCGACCGGGACCGGCTGGAAACCGAGGACCACGTGTCCTTCGTGCTGGAGGTGATGCGCTACCTGATCGCCGGTGAGGACGCCAGCGTATGCAATCTGGAACAGCAGCGCCGCTTCTTCCGCGCCCATGTGCAAACCTGGCTGGAAGCGCTGTGCGACGCCGTGGAAGCCCACCCCCGGGCACACACCTGGCGCGCCGTGGCCGCCATGACGCGGGCCTTCGTGCAGGTGGAGACCCAGGCCTTCGACATGCTGGAGGCCTGAGGTGATGGGCACCACCAGCGCCATCCCCACCGAAGACATCACCGGCCTGGTGCTGGCCGGCGGCCGGGGCAGCCGCATGGGCGGCGTGGACAAGGGCCTGCAGAACCACCTGGGCATGCCCCTGGCGCTGCACTGCCTGCTGCGCCTGCAGTTGCAGGTGGGCTCGGCCATGGTCAACGCCAACCGCAACCTGGGCGCCTATGAATCCATGGGCGTGCCCGTGTGGCCGGACACCCAGGCCGATTTCGCCGGCCCCCTGGCCGGCATGCTGGTGGGCCTGGAACACTGCGAAACCCCCTGGCTGGCGACCGTGCCCTGCGACACGCCCAACTTTCCCCTAGACCTGGTGGAACGCCTGGCCGCCGCCGCACAAGCCGAAGGCGCAGACATCGCCATGGCCGCCACGCGTGAACCGGCTCAGGAGGCCGGTGCGAACGCCGACGCCAAAGTCGATGCCAAAGGCCAGCCCGTAGTGCAGGTGCAACCCGTGTTCTGCCTGCTCAAGGCCAGCCTGCTGGAAAGCCTGCAAACCTACCTGGACAGCGGCCAACGCAAGATCGACCGCTGGACCTCGCAGCACCGCTGCTCCACGGTCGTCTTTGACGACAGCGCGGCGTTCTTCAATGCGAACACGGTGGAGGAGTTGAGGCGGTTGTGGTGAAAGTACCCTAAAGCTGTTTGGAACCGAGCCACGGGAATTGCGTAGGGTATTTTCTTGATCAGCCCAAACCCGCTGATAGACTAATTTAAACTCATCTTCAAAATATATTCAAACTGCAAGTTACGACCATCAGTCTTAACTTTTAAAGGAGCTCGATAATCCCTAGCAAGGCGTTGTTTCAGACGCTGAACCTTCGTATCGATACTTGGGTATCTGCTGCAGATTATTAATCCGGCAACACTAAGCTCTGTCATGCCGTTTTCTCGCATGTAGCGTAATGCACTCTCGATTTGGAGTGCAGCGTGGTCGACATCCGAACCCTTTAGCTCCACTGCTATACGGCCAACATTTTGCTTTTCAACGATCCAGTCACAGGCTACAGTTCCCTTAACTGTACACCCATCGAAACGAATAAGACGATATTCTGATCTTTCTGTATTTAAGAATACAGCAGTAGAACTCCTGGGATCCGATACCTTAACATGTGATGCCTTTATCAGTGAGCAACACGATTCCGGGATCATTCTGCAAACTCCAAATCAAGCAAGCTGGAAAACTCCTGCCCGATCTCACCAGATATCGAATCTAGATAGTCGGCCGCGATTAGGCCATCATCATCAATGATATCGTGTAGATCGCCATTGACAATTGCATACGCTCTGGCGTCACCCGGTCTTATATAATAGACATCAGGGACGATCTTATTCAATAGTTGCAGCTTGTCCGAGTTGAGTCTGCCTGCAAGTGCCCCCGCCTTAATTAGATTATTAATCTTGCTCAAGACGTAAGGGCTATGCGTCGTGATCGCTAATCGGCGCTGGCTTGATGGGCCATTCACAAGCGCTGCCAGGCGCTGAATCAGAGCACTTTGCGCGCTCGGAAAAAGATGGGCTTCGGGCTCTTCTATGTAGAGAAGATGTGAGCGCTGCCGGGGCCTAGCCGATACTCTTCCTACGCTTGACAATGCCAGTACTAGTGGGAGTAGTTCCTGCTGTCCTGATGATAGTGCTGAAAAAGGTACGACTCGACCGTCAATTGACTTGAGTGCAGGTCGGTCACCTTCCCAGATGATGGCGCCACCTAAAATTAGTCCTAGTTCCTCTTCAACACTTGGCGCTCCGCGACGTGTTGAGAAGTGACGGAGTTCAGCCTGAAAGGAACTATACAAACGCCCGAACCGAATCGTGATGGGGTCAAGAGTACGACCCTGGTCAAAGGCCATGAATGCTCGACCTAGCGTGGTAAAGAAAGAACGGCCAGCGGGAATAAATGTCTGATGGTGGATAAAATATTCCCCTAAGTCCTCCTGTAGCAACTTTGTCGCTGCTTCGCGGACTTCGTAGCCCACTTCGACATCCAAGAAAGGTTCTTGACTACTCCGACGAGAAGCCTTCTGGCGAAGTGACCTCGCAAGTTCGGCCGTACGCTTATAGTGCTCTTTAACTAATGGTGAGGTCCAGAGTCTCAGATTGTTCCTTATCGATTCATCGTAAGACGTTCGAGTAAGGCGTAATTTATACTCACCTAATTCAAATTCGATCTTGAACTTGTTATTACCCCAAGCCGCAACTGGAAACCAGTCTGAAAAGAGACCCTTTATGTCTTCTGCGAAGATCTCAAATGACTTTTGATCGAGCAGTCTTTCATACTGTTCCGAAATCAGGTCTAAGAAGAAGTACGTGAGCTTTGAAAGTACACTCTTTCCGCTAGCTTGAGGACCGATCAAGACCGTGAGTCTCCCGAAAGTAAGGTCGGCCTTCTTGATGCAGGAAAAGTTCTCAACTCTTATTCGTAACATTTTGACGCTTCTAAGTTTGTCGTGGTTAAACCGTATTGTAGACCTTGACAAGTTAACGTCGGATTGATGGCGCAGTCAGGACTATGGTCAGCACGAGGTGCCGCATACCAACATGGCCTGTTCGGGAAGCCAAGGTCCGGTTCAGCGAGTTCCTTGCAACGTGCTTGGCGCAGGGGCCTCAGATAGTGACCAAGAGAGGTGCTGAGGTTGCTGCACTCGTGCCCGTGGACGAGTGGCAGCGCCTGCAGGCGGCTGCTCGGCCGTCGCTGAAGGAACTGCTTCTGGCCGATCAAGCGCGGGCAGAGCTGGTGCTACCGAGCCGTGGCCATGCTCGCCGGCGCGCTCCTGCGCCTGTGAGGTGAGCGAGGTGGTCCTGCTGGACACCAACGTCTTTTCCGGGTCACCGAGGGCCACCCGACACCTTGCCGACTTCAAAGCCTTCGGCGTTCCGCTGCTCAACCTGTTCAAGCCGTAGCGTTCCAAGGGAGTTGTCGTGTCAGACACGCCATTTCCCCGGGGCGGCTGCGGCCTTGCCTTACAGGTTTGCGATGAAGTCTTCTGGCGCTACATCAGCCTGGCGAAGCAGGCCTGCCAGTGTGCCGACCTTGAGTTCGCTGTGCATCGGGATGACGCAACCTTTTGAGCCCTTGCGAGCGACCACATGGCTGCCGCTCTGGCGTACCTTCTCGAAGCCGAGTCGCTGCAATGCCCTGAGCGCCTCAGCGCCTGAGACGCGCGGCAACTTAGGCATGCGCTGGGATGCTGAACGTGGTGACCAGGGGATGACCACGGGAGACCATGGGGAACTCTTCGAGGTACAGCGCAGTAGCCTCGCGAAGGTTCGCGACCGCTTCCTCGACGGTCTCTCCCTGTGTGGTGGTGCCCGTCTCGGGGTTGAGGGCGATGTAGCCGCCTTCTTCCGCGGGCGTCAGGACAGCGGTGAACTCCATGGCCGTGCTCCGGTGGGAATGCTTGGTCGGATTGTCGCCGTTGACACGGGACGCGAGGCCTGCCCCATCAAGAGCTACGCCGCCGCCACATCCGCCTCACATGCCCGTGTCCGAAGCTCCCATCGGCCAGGAAAGCCACGACCCCTCTCATGCCACTTGAGCCAGCGGCAGAAGAATCTCCACTGACTCGAAGGGGACGAAGACGGCATCCTGTTCGTTGCGCTCAATCAATCCAAGTTGCTCAAGTCGGCCCACATCGGTGTGAACGTTGGAGTAGTTGCGGTCGGCGGACTTGGCGAGCGCGTACACGCTGCAAGGGCCAACCTTGCGAAGCGTGTCCAGAAGGTCAACCCGCGCAGGCGTCAGATCTGCGAACAGCGAGCGGGCTGACTCAAAGCTGAGGTGGAAGTTGGGAGACTTTCCCCGACGCGCGCCTGCAATCTGCGCGCGGGCAGTACGAACGGCAGAACCGCGGGGGGCGACCTCAATGACAGCCTTCATGGTGATCTCCATTCCTGAACGTCGCGCTCGAAGTCATCCAGCATTTGGTCGAGACAGACGAAGCTGCAGCTTAGCCCACCGCCACATCCGCCATCACATGCCCGTGCCCGAAGCTGCCCTCGGCCAGGGCCTCGCCGCCGGGCGTCACCTTCACCGCGCAGTACTTGAACTCCGGGATCTTGGCCACGGGGTCCAGGGCGGGGTTGGTCAGGCGGTTGATGGCGGCTTCGGCCCAGCAGAAGGCGACGAACACGGCGCCCTCGGGCGTGCCTTCGTCGGCGCGGGCGTACAGGCTCACATGGCCGCGGCGGGTGGCCACCGTCATCAGCTCGCCGGGCTGGATGCCCAGGCGTTCCAGTTGCAGCGGGTGCACCAGGGCCACGGGGTCGGGCTCGATGGCGTCCAGCACGGCGCTTCGGCGCGTCATGCTGCCGGTGTGCCAGTGCTCCAGTTGGCGGCCGGTGATCAGCACCAGCGGGTACTCGGCATCGGGCCGCTCATCGGCCGGGATGATGTCGGCCGGGACGAAGCGCGCGCGGCCGGAAGGGCGCGGGAAGTGGTCGGTGAAGACCACGTGTTCGCCGGGGTCCCCTTCGTGCTCGCAGGGGTAGGTGACGGCGTCTTCCTGCTCCAGGCGCTGCCAGGTGATGCCGCCGATGCTGGGCATCACTGAGCGCATCTCGTCGAACACCCGGGCCACGGCCTGCCGGCAGTCGGCGGAGGTGGCGCCGTAGGTGCTCCAGTCCAGGCCGAGCTGCTGCGCCATCGCCGTCAGGATCCACAGGTCTTGCCGCGCCTGGCCGGGCAGTGAAAGCGCCTGGCGCCCCATCTGCACGGTGCGGTCGGTGTTGGTGAAGGTGCCGGTCTTCTCGGCAAAGGCTGAAGCGGGCAGCACCACGTCGGCCAGACAGGCGGTTTCGGTCAGGAAGATGTCCTGCACTACCAGCATCTCCAGGCCGGCCATGGCCTGGCGGGCGTGGTCGGCGTCGGGGTCGCTCATGGCCGGGTTCTCACCCATGATGTACAGGCCCTTGAGCTGCCCGGCCAGCGCCGCCTTCATCACCTCCACCACGGTCAGGCCCGGGTCCGGGTCCAGCCGGTCGGGCGCCACGCCCCAGGCACGGGCCACCAGTTCACGTGCCCAGGGCTCGCTCACGCGGTGGTAGTCCGGGTACATCATGGGGATGAGGCCGGCGTCCGACGCGCCCTGCACGTTGTTCTGGCCGCGCAGCGGGTGCAGCCCCGTGCCGGGGCGGCCGATCTGGCCGGTCATCAGCGCCAGCGCGATGAGGCAGCGCGCGTTGTCGGTGCCGTGCACGTGCTGGCTGACGCCCATGCCCCACAGGATCATGGAGGCGCGGCTGGTGGCGTACAGGCGCGCCACTTCGCGGATCGTGGCCGCGTCGATGCCGCACACCGGTGCCATGGCCTCGGGGCTGAAAGCGCGCACGTTGTCGCGCAGGGCTTCGTAGCCCTCGGTGCGGTGGGCGATGAAGTCGGCATCGACCAGCCCTTCCTCCACGATCACGTGCATCAGCGCGTTCAGCAGTGCCACGTCGGTGTCCGGGCGGAACTGCAGCACGCGGTGGGCGTGGCGCGAGAGGTCCGTGCGGCGCGGGTCCATCAGGATGAGCTTGGTACCCTGGCGCACCGCGTTCTTGATGAAGCTGGCCGCTACCGGGTGGTTCACCACCGGGTTGGCGCCGATGACGATGACGACCTCGGCCTTCGCCACATCCTTCACTGGGTTGCTGACCGCGCCCGAGCCGATGCCCTCCAGCAGTGCTGCCACGCTGGAGGCGTGGCACAGCCGCGTGCAGTGGTCCACGTTGTTGCTGCCAAAGCCCAGGCGCACGAGTTTCTGGAACAGGTAGGCCTCCTCGTTGCTGCCCTTGGCCGAGCCGAAGCCTGCCAGGGCCTTGGGGCCGTCACGGTCGCGGATGGTGCGCAACCCGCGGCCGGCAACTTCCAGGGCTTCCTCCCACGTGGCCTCGCGGAACCAGGCGCGGGCGGTGGCGGGGTCGAGCGCGGCGGATGCGTTCTTGGGGGCATCGGCGCGGCGGATCAGCGGCACGGTCAGGCGCTGCGGGTGGCGGGCGTAGTCGAAGCCGTAGCGGCCTTTCACACACAGCCGGCCACTGTTGGCCGGGCCATTGCGGCCTTCGACGAAGACGATGCGGTCGGTGGTCTTGTCGTCATCCGCCACGTGATAGGTAAGCTGACACCCCACGCCGCAGTAGGGGCACACGCTGTCCACCTGCCGCGTGACGGGTTGCAGCGCCGCATCCCGCGCCGGGCTGAGCGCGCCGGTGGGGCAGGCCTGCACACACTCGCCGCAGGCCACGCAGGTGGAGGCGCCCATCGCGTCGTCCATGTCGAACACGATCTTGGCGTGCGGGCCGCGCAGCGCCAGGCCGATGACGTCGTTGGCCTGCTCGTCGCGGCAGGCGCGCAGGCAGCGTGTGCACTGGATGCAGGCATCCAGGTCCACGGCGATGGCGGGGTGCGACAGGTCGGGCGCCGGCTCCGCCTGCGCGGGGCGGGACGGGAAGCGCGGCAAGCCCACCTCAAGCCTGGCGGACCAGGCGTCCACTTCGCTGTCCCGCGTGTGGCGGGCCTCGGGCATATCGGTCTGCAGCAGTTCCAGCACCAGCCGCTGGGAGGCACGGGCGCGCTCGCTGTCGGTGCGAACCTTCATCCCTGCGGTGGGCTGGCGGCAGCAGGAAGCAGCGAGTGTGCGTTCGCCCTCCACCTCCACCACGCAGGCGCGGCAGTTGCCGGCCGGGGCGAGGCCAGGCGTCCAGCACAGGTGGGGAATCTCCACGC
>Ga0315907_10004048_pt1 | contig 16722 bp, 14 predicted proteins | sample LakEriMetagenome_3_FD_203525 | JGI IMG/M metagenome (GOLD analysis project Ga0315907, IMG submission 203525) | Freshwater fungal communities from buoy surface, Lake Erie, Ohio, United States - Buoy 12 MA123 | ecosystem: Environmental > Aquatic > Freshwater > Lake > Lake biofilm | place: USA... | reverse complement strand
TTCTAGCGCAAGGGCCAATTGAGCCCGTGGCTTTCCTGTAGCCTGTAACCTTTTTGTCCAAGCCTCTGTAAGCTTACTTCGTTCAGCTTTCATTTTTTCTATGGATTCTGGGGTGCCGTGCTCCTCCCAGTTGTCGTCGGGTCGTCCAGTAGGTTGTGGCATGGAAATCATTACGTATTTGCCTTTTACAGCCGGCAGCCATTTTTGAAATGCCAAGGAATCTGCAAATTCAGGAAGGACAACAACCTCACCTTTTACCCCTCCCTGAGGAGAAGAAGGACTCCAGGCCAATTGGGTACCGGCCAAGGACTTGGTCCAAGGAGCAATCATATCGATGTGGGTGATGCCTCTTTCCCATCCTCTCCATTCCCCCCACTTTTCGTTGCGGGCAGGTATGCCCCAACTTTGGTAGGTGGTGACGGCCAAGTCATGGGCCTTTTGCATTTGTGGGGAGCCGACCAAGCGTGGGCCTACTCCATCCATGATTTCATGTGCAAGAACTTCTAGTTTAGAATTTTCTGTTGCCTCTTTGATGATGGCATCGATGACTTGGTTTTGTGCCTGTACCTGTACAGAAACAAAAAATACAAGTAATAGGTACCAGCTGTTTAGGATTTTCATAACGAGTGTATTTAATTCCTAAAACTAGGAATTAACTTCAATTTTCTTGAAACCACTGGTGGATAATTGTAGACAGTCTCTCAACGGCTAACGGACCGTAGTACAAGGTACCAAGTACCCTGCCTGCCTACGGTAGGTAGGCCTGCGGCAGGCAGGCAAGTACGAAGGCTGCATTCTAAACCTATTCACACAACGCCTCGGCTGTCGTCTGTGGACCGTTGACAGCGTAATCCCATAATTTTTTTCTCCATTTGTCTAAAATGGGATGGATTTTTCTTCTGCTTCCAGTTTCTTTACGTAGAAGTTAGTCTAATCCCTCTCAACATGGCGATAGCCCCGGTTCAAGACGTATTAAAAAAGGCCTTAGAAGGAAATGTGGATGCTGCTTCCTTCACCTGGTTGGAGGAGCAAGTCGAAAAGATCAAGTCTTCTTCTACGCCCAATTCCTTCTTTTTATCATTTTCCCGTGCTTCTCGATTTTTTAAAAAAGAAGGGATTTCATGGAAAGAAGTATCCAGCAGGTCCTTACCTGAGGGTGTGGATACCAGTGCTTGGGACTGCCTTCTCCTGGCTCGAATTTACCTAGTGCTCCAGCTACCCTCCCTGCATGATGCTTGGCTGTCCATCCTGCAGCAAGTCTTTGAAACGGGGGACATGTACGAGCAGCAGTCGCTCTACACAGCCTTGCCTCTTTTACCGAATGCGCAGGAGCTATTGCCTCGCGCCATAGAAGGCTGTCGTACAAATATGTCTCTGATTTTTGATGCCATCGCCTTGCGAAATCCTTATCCGGCACGTTTTTTTCCGGAGGCCAACTGGAACCAACTGGTCCTCAAAGCCATCTTTATGCAGCGCCCCCTCTACCTTATCCAAGATTTGGATCGTAGACGAAACGCAGCTCTTGCCGACATGGCTACCGACTTTGCCCACGAGCGCTGGGCAGCCGGTAGGGCAGTGATGCCAGAAGTTTGGCGCCTGCTGGTCCCTTTTATGGGACCCCAGTACCTGGAAGATCTGCATAAAGTGTTGACTTCTAGCGATGCATTGGAGCAAAAAGCCGGCGCTTTGGCAGTTTACCAAAGCAACTATGCTCCTGCTCAAGAACTTTTGAATGCCTATCCCTTGCTTCGAGAAGCTTGTGCTAACGCTACCTACAGCTGGGAAGACCTAGGAATAGAATTTCAAAAAAATCGGGTTTAATTGCCCATCAACAGCTAAATTCAACCCATTACAGCCCCTAACTACCTATGGAAATGTACATAGATCCCCACATTCACCTGGTTTCCAGGACTACCGACGACTACGAAGCCATGCGCAAAGCGGGCATTGTGGCCACGATCGAACCCGCATTCTGGTTGGGGCAGCCCCGTACCGAAGTGGGATCTTTCAAGGACTATTTTTCTACCTTGGTAGGTTGGGAGCGATTTCGTGCAAGTCAGTTTGGCATCGTCCACTACTGCACCATGGGACTCAATTCCAAGGAAGCCAACAACGTGGCCTTGGCCGAACAAGTCATGGAACTCCTACCCCTATATGCGGGTAAGGAAGGGGTAGTCGCCATTGGGGAAATTGGCTACGACGACCAGACCGATGCCGAGGATCGTTTTTATAGACTTCAATTGGAACTGGCCAAGGAGGTGGAGCTTCCGGTATTGATCCATACCCCCCACCGAGACAAGAAGAAGGGCACCACCAGATCCATGGATGTGGCAGTAGAGCACAACATGGATCCCTATTGGGTCGTGGTGGACCACAACAACGAGGAAACAGTCAAAGAGGTATTGGATCGCGGCTTTTGGGCTGCTTTTACCATTTATCCCCATACCAAAATGGGTTCCGAGCGGATGGTGGAGATCGTCAAGCAGTATGGTCCAGAGCGCATCATTGTGAATTCGGCAGCAGATTGGGGGATTTCTGATCCCATTGCTGTACCCAAAACTGCCGCGCTGATGCGCAAAATGGGGGTACCTGAAGAGCATGTACGCTTGACTACCTACCAAAATGCACTCACCGTATTTGGACTAAGTGGGCAAATGCACGAAGACGATTGGCTGAAGGCTCCTCCGATCGACCAAACCAAAAAACTAGGAGGCAACTCCGTACTTCGTGGTGGACAAGTTCCACGGGTGGAAGGTCCTTCCGATCGTGTAGAAAACTAATCCATCATGGCCAGTAAACTTTTTGCCTACCTTCAACTCACCCGACCTGCTAATGTAGTGACGGCGGTAGCGGACATCTGGGCTGGGTTTGCACTGGCAGGCGCTTGGGATACCCTGATGGTCAACTGGATCTATGGAGACCAAACCTTCTGGTGGAACTTGCTCTGGCTTTCGCTGAGCACCATCGGTTTGTATGGAGGAGGAGTGGCTTTTAACGATATCGCCGATGCGGAATTGGATGCCATCGAACGTCCGGAACGTCCGATTCCTAGTGGACGAGCCTCTAAAAAAGGGGCAATGCTCATGGCAAGTCTATTGCTTTTAGCGGGGATAGCCTGCGCATTTCAAGTCAATCAGCTGGCAGGATTGCTTTCCATAGGGGTAGCGGGATGTGCCTTGCTGTACGATTACTGGGGCAAGCATCAGCATTATTTCGGGCCCATCAACATGGGCCTTTGCCGCGCTGGAAACCTGCTTTTAGGTACGACCGTAGTACCATCCTTGATTCAAACTCAAGGATACCTTGGGGCTTTGCCCTTGGTCTATGTGGCAGCCATTACTCTGATAAGTAGAGGAGAGGTGCATGGCAAAAATAGGAATGCACTGTTTCTCGGAGGAGCCATGTATGCATCTATATTTCTAGCCCTATTTCTTCTGGCTTACCAAAAGAGTCCGGGTTACCTGCAGATTATTCCTTTTTTGGCATTTTTGGGCTATCGCCTTTTTCCTCCTTTGGTACAAGCGATCCGCACCCAAGAACCCAAGTATATCGGGAAGTCGGTCAAAGCCGCGGTACTGTCCCTGATTTTGGTGAATGCTACCCTAGCTACTGCCTATTCGGGTTGGCCTATTGGCTTGTTAATTTTGCTTTTGCTTCCCCTCTCCCTAGGCTTGGCCAAAAAATTTGCCGTGACCTGAAGGATATTTATTCAAATTCTTTCCCAACTTGCCTATTCAAGAATCAAAGACAAGCCATGGCAACTTTGCTCCAGCAGTCCTTCTCTGTATCCTATAGTTATCCGGTAGCATTTACGGAGCATTTGTTTGCAAGTACCCAAACCTTGTTTGTGGATATATTTCCTAAAGGACAGCCAGCAAGGCTATTTTTTGTTTTGGATGAGGGAGTAGTGGCCCATCATCCTGGTTTGATTTCCCAGATCAAAACCTATGTAGCCTCCCATTCCTCGCGGCTTGCACTGGTGGCCGAACCTATGGTAGTAGTGGGTGGGGAAGCTTGTAAAAACCAAACAGAGGCCTACCAACAGGTGGTGGAAGCAACCCACATTCATGGCATCGATCGACATTCTTACCTGGTAGCTTTGGGTGGAGGGGCAGTACTGGATATGGTTGGATTTGCGGCGGCCATATCCCACCGGGGCATTCGACTGATCCGCGTGCCGACGACGGTATTGTCCCAAAACGATTCTGGGGTAGGCGTAAAAAACAGCATCAATGCCTTTGGCAAAAAAAACTACCTAGGCACCTTTACCCCTCCCTTTGCCGTGCTCAATGATTTTGCCTTTTTGCAAACCTTGGAAGAAAGGGATTGGAGATCGGGAATTTCTGAAGCCATCAAGGTGGCCTTGATCAAGGATTTGAATTTTTTTGAATGGCTGGAACAACATGCCGCCGCCTTGGCTAGGCGAGAAATGGAGCCCATGAAAGAGCATGTCATCCGCAGTGCAGAGCACCACATGGCCCACATTGCAAGCAAGGATCCCTTTGAATTTGGATCCAGTCGTCCCCTAGATTTTGGCCATTGGGCAGCACATAAATTGGAGAAATTGAGTCAGTTTCGAATTCGACATGGAGAAGCCGTAGCCATAGGCATAGCCCTGGATTCGGCCTATTCTTTCTTACAGGGACGCATCCAAGAAGCAGATTTACACCGTATTTTTAATTTATTTCATGCCTTAGGGCTTTCCCTGTATGTGCCCGAACTTCAAGAGGAAGCCTTGCTTCAGGGACTTAAAGAATTTCAAGAGCACCTGGGAGGGACCTTGACGATCATGTTGCTAGAGGGCTTGGGAAGAGGAGTAGAAGTACATGAAATGGATCAAGAACTTATCTTGAAGGCCCTGCAAGTGCTTAAAAGTTGGGAAAACACTCCTATTTTTTCAAAGAATTAGCTAATTTTTATCCATGAAGATTAAGGATTTCCACCTGAGTTATTGCAGCAATATCCATGCAGGAGAGAGTTGGGAAGCAACCTTTCAAAATCTGAAAATTTACATTCCAGAAGTAAAAAACCGTTTGGGTCACAAGGGGCCCTTTGGCATAGGACTTCGTCTTTCCAACGAAGCCTCTTTGACCTTGGAAAGCCCGGATCGACTTAAAGAATTTCAGGAATGGCTGCATAGGACAAATGCCTATGTGTATACGCTCAATGGCTTTCCCTATGGAGGCTTTCACCGAACCAAGGTGAAAGAGCAGGTGCATGCCCCTGACTGGACCACAGAAGCCCGTCGCGATTATACCATCCGTTGTTTTCGGATTCTAGCCCAGCTCCTTCCCGAAGGAATGGAAGGAGGAATTTCTACTTCTCCACTTTCTTACAGGCATTGGTTTGCCGATGAAACTGCAAAAAAGGAAGCCTTTCAATCGGCCTGTATCCATCTCCTGGAGGTGGTAGAAGTCTTGGTCCAATTGCATCAAGAAACGGGAAAACTACTGCACTTAGACCTGGAGCCTGAGCCGGATGGGCTTTTAGAAAATTCCAAAGAGCTTATCCGTTTTTTCAAGGTTTGGTTGCTGGGCAAGGGAAAAATTAGCCTTGCAAAAAAATGCGGTATAGAGGCAACTGAGGCAGAAACACGGATACTCACCCATCTGCAGGTGTGCTACGATGTCTGTCATTTTGCCATAGTTTACGAAAAGCCCGAGCATACGTTTAAAAAGTTAGCAGAGGCAGGCATTCGTGTAGGCAAAATACAGCTTTCAGCGGCGCTCCAATTGCTCATCCCCCAGCTGGCTAAAGAACGATTCAGTTTGGCCAAACGCTTGGAGGAATTTGCCGATACCACCTACCTCCATCAGGTAGTGGGAAGAAAAAAAGGAAACCTTTTTGCTTCATTTCCCGACTTACCTCAAGCCATAGCCAAACTTGAAACTACTGAAGACTTAGAATGGAGAGTCCACTTCCATGTTCCCATCTTTTTGGAAAATTATGGAACGTTTCAGTCCACCCAGGAAGACATTCGGAAAGTCCTTACTTATGCGCTAAAAAATCCAGGACTTACTCGGCATTTGGAAGTGGAAACCTACACCTGGGAGGTCCTTCCCGAAGATACGCACCTTACTTTGGGGGAGGCCATTTCTCGAGAGTTGGCCTGGGTCAGAGAGCAACTGCAGTGATTCCCCTTGGTACGCTACCTAATTTCCCATGAAAAAAACCGTTGTTCTCGATATTGTTGCCCTCTCTCCAAGAGTGATTGGTGAGCATACCCCATTTCTAAAACAATGGATCGCAGCAAAACACCAGGCCGTGGTCGAGCCCGTGCTTCCTGCAGTGACCTGTTCTGCCCAGTCTACCTATCTCACAGGGAAGTGGCCGGCTGAAAACGGCATCGTAGGCAACGGATGGTACTTTGAGGAGGAGTGTGAAATCAAATTTTGGCGGCAGTCCAATAAGCTAGTCCAGGGAGAGAAGGTGTGGGATTTGCTTCGCAAAGAAAATCCCAAGTTTACGGTAGCCAACCTGTTTTGGTGGTACAACATGTACACCACGGCAGACTATGCCGTCACGCCTCGTCCTTTGTATCCTTCAGATGGGCGCAAGCTACCCGACTGCCATTCCCAGCCTATGGATTTGCGGGACCGTCTGCAAGCGGAGCTGGGGCCCTTTCCTCTCTTTAGCTTTTGGGGACCTGCGACGACCATTGCTTCCAGTCGCTGGATAGCGGAGGCAGCCAAGAAGGTAGACCAATGGCATAAGCCCACACTGAATTTGATCTACCTCCCTCACTTGGATTATGCCTTGCAGAAGTATGGCATTGACTTTTCCAAGATTGGAAAAGACCTGCGGGAGATAGACGACCTGGCCAAGGACCTGATTACCTACTTTGAAAGCCAAGGAACGCAGGTGCTCTTGCTTTCGGAATATGGCATCACTTCCGTGTCTAAGCCAATTCACCTCAATCGAATTTTTCGGGAGAAGGGCTGGATTCAGGTGAAAAATGAGTTGGGGCTGGAAACCCTTGATGCGGGAACTTCGAAGGTTTTTGCCGTGGCGGATCATCAGGTAGCCCATGTACACGTACAAGATCAGACCCTGCTTTCCGAGGTGAAATCGCTTCTTGAAGCGCTGCCAGGGGTGGAAAAGGTACTGGATGCCCGAGGAAAAAAAGAGGCTCATTTGGATCATGCCCGTTCAGGGGATTTAGTGGTCGTAGCGGATGCCGATTCCTGGTTTACCTACTACTTCTGGCTAGACGATGCCAAAGCCCCTGACTATGCGCGCTGTGTGGACATCCATCGAAAGCCAGGCTACGATCCGGTGGAACTTATTATGGACCCCAGTATCCCCATTCCTATGCTCAAGGTAGGGACCAAACTGATCAAGAAGAAGCTGGGATTTCGCTACGTGATGGATGTAATTCCTTTGGACGCCACCTTGGTCAAGGGGGCACATGGGCGGATCCCTGAATCTCACTTGGATAAGCCCCTTTTGGTTTGTGAGCCAACCTTAACTCAAGACGAGCACATCGCCGCCACCGCCGTGTTTGACTTGATACTGAAGACGGTTCAGGGGAGATAGAACCAAGGAAGGTGTTATTTGATTTTTTCCATCAGAAAAACCCCCATTTCTCGCTGCCCTAACACATGGACTGTTTTCGGAGATTCTAGAAAGCGGAAGCCCATACCTTCTAGTTCTCCCAAGCCTTGCGGCTGTAGAACATAGCGTTCGGAACCGTCCGGCAAGGCGTACCTACCCTCCCCTAATTCCAGACTTTCTTCGAGGATTTTCCCAAAGCCGGTGCACATGCGCATCCAAAAAATTCCGCCTGGCTGGAGTACCCGGTGGATTTCAGCGATCATCTTCCAAAAATGTGCATGTCCTTCAGCAAAGTGGAGGACAGCCGAACTCAGCACGGCATCAAAGGCAGCTTCATGGAAGGGAATCGCAGCTCCATCGCCTACTTGAAATCGGTGGATGTCTGTTTCTGGTTGAATACTTTTGGCCAGAAACCGGCAATACTGAATGGCGACTTCGTTTGGGTCGATGCCAAAAATCGGATAATTTTTATGAAGGAAATACACCGCATTGCGCCCTTCTCCACAGCCCACATCCAAGATTTTCATGTTCTGAGTAAATCGACCTTTAAGGAGTTGGTCGAGTAGGTAGAGGTCTACGTTGCCCAGAAGACGGTTGAGTTCATTGATTTCCATGTTCTAAAAGGTCTAGGGCCTGTGCCGCTTTGATTCGCCCCACTTCTATCAATTCAGCAGCACGATGAAATTCAAGAGTTCCGGCTTGTTTACGAGAGACCTTAATTTGAACGTCCACGGGATAATTTTCAAGAAGCAGCTGGCAATACCGGTCTTGGAGAAGATCGAAGGAACGAGTAACTAGCTCTAGGGCTGAATAGGATTGCTGGGTTTCTGTTTTTTTCTCTTCTGGGAAATACTGCTTCATTTTGCCTTGAAACTCCCTAAGCCAGCTGGGAAGGGGAAGCCCTTGTTTTTTGGCTTGGACGGGCGAGGGAAGGAAATGTGCATCTAGACCATTGGTATCTACTACGACTACCATACGTTGGTGTGGGTCAGATAGCAAAGAGATGGGAACAGGGTTCAGCACTCCTCCATCGATGAAGTATCTTTTTTCGACTTTTGCGGGTAAAAATACCGAAGGAATACTCCCAGAAGCACGGATAGCTGTATAGAGGCTTCCCTGTCTGAATACCTGTTCTTTTCCAGAGTTGACGTCTACTGCATTGCAAGAAAAGGGTACAATTAAGTCTTCAATAGCATGATCCGGAATCACTTTTTTCAAGGCGTGGAATACTTTTTCTCCTTTGATAAAGCCCCTACTCGAAAAGGTGAAATCCATCAAGGAAAAGACATCCAAACGGTCCAGATTGCAAATCCAATCCTTAAATTCGGAAAGCTTTCCCGCCGCAAACATACCCCCCACCAAGGCTCCAGCGGAGCAGCCAGCTACCTCGCTGATTTGGTATCCCCGGCGCTCCAATTCCTCAATCACTCCAATATGTGCCAAACCCCTCGCTCCACCGCTGCTCAATACCAATGAAACTGTTTTCTTTTTTGACATATATTTAGGGTATAAAAACTAGTATTCCAGAACCTATTCCCCCTACGAAACTAAACAATATGGCTGAATTTAAACCTTTTCATCTCGCTTTTCCTATCCGTGACATCGAAGAAACCCGTCAATTTTATGGAGATCTGCTGGGTTGTGATATTGGTCGAAGCACCGACAAGTGGATTGATTTCAATTTCTTTGGGCACCAACTTTCGGCACACATCAAGCCAGAGGAGCTTGCTAATACCAAAACCAATGAGGTGGATGGAAAAAATGTTCCTGTCCGCCATTTTGGTGCAATTTTAGGCTGGGAAGAATGGCATGCCTTGGCAGATAAGCTTAAAGCTCACGGTATGGATTTTGTCATTGAGCCCTACATTCGATTCAAGGGCGAGGTGGGCGAACAAGCCACGATGTTTTTTTTGGATCCTTGTGGAAATGCTTTGGAATTTAAGTCCTTCCAAGATCCCTCACAGATTTTTGCCAAGTAATCCCCTTGAATTCGCTATCCTTATCCGCTCGACTGGAAAAAAAACTCCTGCTAGAAGGCAAGGAATTTTTTTTCTTCAACGGGACCTCCTACCTGGGCTTGGATGGATTGGAAAGCTATAGGCGGATGGTGGAAAGCAATGTACAGAAGTGGGGGATGCATCATGGACTCAGCCGAACCAACAATGTGCGTCTTTCCATATACGATGCGTTTGAAGATTTTTTTTCAAATCAAGCCGATGCAGAAAGTGCAGCACTTTTCAGTTCGGGCTACCTTGCAGGCATAGCAGCCAGCCATTACTTTTTTCCAAAAGTAGATCAATGCTGGGCAGCGCCGGATACCCATCCCGCCATCTTGCCTTGGGGGGTTCAAACAGATTCCTCTTTGAGTTTTTCCCAATGGATGCACGCCTGCCTGGAGCGGAGTGCTCAATTGCCTTCCCAAAAGATTCTGATCCTAGGTAATGCAGTAGATCCGCTCAAGGCAGAAATTCACGATTTCGCTTGGGTCCTTTCTATTGCTGAAAAACATGAGGTAATGCTACTGATTGACGATAGCCATGCCTTCGGGGTATTGGGAAATGGCCTTTTCGGTACCTATTCCCAATGGAAGCACAAACGCATTCAACTCTTGGTTTCTGGTTCTTTGGGAAAGGGCTTGGCCACGCCCGGAGGAATAGTCCTGGGATCGGAAGACCTGATACAAGGGATCAAATCCCAATCTATTTTTGCAGGAGCATCTCCCCCTTCACCGGCCTTGCTCCAAAGCTTGTTGGATGCAGGGGAACTTCTACAGGAGCAGCAGGGAAAGTTGAAGGAGCTGATTTCTTTTTTTTACCAACATAGTAGTCAACTGTCCCAAATCCATGGCAACCCAAACTTTCCCGTATTCGTGTACTCGGAGGATGCGTGGACAGAAAAATTGCAAGAGCAGGGGTACATCACCTCTTCTTTTTCTTATCCTACTTCCAAGAGCCCCAAAGTCAATCGAATCGTACTTTCGGCGAGTCATTCCCAGGATGAGCTAAGTGCTTTACTCCAAATTTTAACCCATCTCGCAGCCTCCTTATGAAGAAGTACTTGATATCCCTGCTAGCCTCCATCCTTTTTTCAGCGTGTAATTCGGAGCCCCCAGTACCTTTTGTGGAGGGATTAGAAGACTACCCAACTTTGAAAATGGTGCTTGCGGATACCGCCACGTATCAGGTTCAAATCCTATACACGCAGATCGACCGCAACGAGCATGGGAATCCACTGTTTACCACCTACCCCTTCAACGTGGATGATTCCCGCTATTACTACCCGGCTTCCACGGTAAAGTTACCCATTGCACTGCTGGCTTTGGAGTGGTTGGAGGAGCAACAGGTGGAAGGCTTGACCTTGGAGACTACCATGGTGACCGACTCGGTACGCCCTTCCCAACTCCCTGCTTGGTCTGATTCGACTGCTCAGAATGGCCTGCCAAGCTTAGGGCACTACATCAAAAAAATTCTTCTTGTCTCCGATAACGATGCCTCCAACCGACTGTATGAGTTGCTAGGGACGGATTACATCAACCAAAAATTGAAGGAAAAGGGACTTGGGAATTCGGTGATTACCCAGCGCTTGAGTTTTCCCATTTCTCCAGAGGAAAATCGTCATTTTAATCCCATACGATTTTTGGATAATGCGGGCAAAATCCTTTTAGAGATTCCTGCTCGACAAGCCGATAGTGCCTATGTGGTACCAGGCTTACCGAAGTTGGGCCAAGCTTACTACAAAAACGACACCTTAATGCAGGGAGGGATGGATTTTTCTTACAAGAATAAGTTTTCCCTTTCGGATTTTCATGGGGTGGTGCAGCGGACCATCTTCCCAGAAGCCTTTGTTGGCATGGAAAGGTTTAATTTAAATGAGGAGCACCGAAATTTTGTGCTCAAGTACATGAGTATGCTGCCCCGAGAAAGTATGTTTCCCTCCTACGATACTACTGAATACTACGACAGTTATTCCAAGTTTTTCAAGTTTGGGTCTGACAAAGCTGCTATTCCTTCTCACTTTCGCTTGTTCAACAAGACCGGATGGTCTTACGGACACCTGATTGATGGCGGCTATTTTGTGGATTTTGAGACGGGGGTGGAGTTTTTTGTTTCGGCCATCGTCTATGTCAATGAGGACCAGATTCTCAACGACGACCAATACGAGACGGAGGAGGTAGGATTACCCTTCTTTGCAGAATTGGGCGAGTACTTGTACCAACGGGAATTAAAAAGAAAGAAGCAACTCCTTCCGGATTTGAGTAAATTCAAAATGGGTTGGTGATTTTTTATACAAAGTAGGACAAACCCATCCTCCTTAGTATACGGTTTCAGCACCTATAAGCGCCACCATGGGCCTGGGGTAATTTTGGAAGGTAAAGGTGCGAACATCCCAGGGTTGATGCACCTCAAATCCCGCGATGGACCGTAATTCTGGGATCCAGAGACGCACAAAGTCTCCATTTCGGTCATAGGTTTTCGCTTGGCGAAGGATATTGAAGTAACGGTTTTCTCTGGGATCGTTGCCTACTCCGCCCACATACATCCAATTGCCCCAGTTGGAGCAGGGATCATAATCGATCAATTGGCTTTCAAAGTAGCTTGCCCCCCAAGTCCAATCTATCCCCAAATCATTTACCAAGAAACTTGCGACTAGCTGTCGACCTCTGTTGGACATAAATCCAGTAGCTTGGAGCTCTCGCATGTTGGCATCCACAAATGGAACTCCTGTCTTCCCTTCTACCCAGCGCTGAAATTGCGCTTTATCCCTTCTCCAGGAGTCCATTTGATTTCGGATACCTTCTTTTTGAAAGATTTTTACTCCATGTTTTTTGGCAATAAATCGAAAATAATCTCTCCAGATTAACTCAAATACTAACCAATAGGTACTTTCATTTTTAGTTCGTGATTTTTCGTACTTCTTCACCTCGGTAAAAATCGTACGGGGGGAGATGCATCCCAAAGCAAGCCAAGGGGAGAACTTTGAACTGTAGTCCATGCCTATCAATCCATTGCGCGTCTCCTTGTAGCCCTTCAAAAGGTCTTTTTCCCAAAAATAGGACTGGAGTCGCCTCCATGCTGCGGATTCTCCTCCACGTATCTCAAGTCCCGAGTGCACCTCTGCCTTGGGGTGATCCAGTCCGTAGGTCTGTATCCCGGGAAGTGTAGTGGTATACGTACGTAATACTTCCTTAGGGAAATTTATCAGGGTAGGCTTAGCAAAGGGGGCCCTAGGGGCGCTTAACTTTTCTACCTCTTTTCTAAATTGGGTAAATACTTCAGGGAGCTGCTTGATGGGAAAGGGCAGGTCTTCCTTGTGGTACAAGGTGCTTTGCCAAAAACTCTCACAAGCAATCCCCATGGAGAACGCTTTCTTTTCTACTTCACGATCCACGGCCCTCTCTTCCGCAGTGACTTCCTTGGAAAAGAAAATGGCAGAAGCCCGAATTTCTTGTGCAAAAGAAAGCAACACGTCTTCAGGTTTCCCTTGAAGCACCACTAGATCTGCGTCAAGCTCTTGTAAGGAAGCTTTGAGATCTTTTATGGACTCTAATAAAAAGGAAATGCGAAAATTACCCGTTTTTTGAAATCCCAGAGAAGTTTTTTCCAACATCCTTGGATCCAAACAGTAAACGGGCACGACATCTCCTCCTTTTTGGATGGCCCTGACCAAGGTCTCGTTATCATCGAGACGGAGGTCATTGCGTAGCCATACCACAATTCTAGAGCTCTTCATGATCGGCAAACAGACTGTGGAATTAAAGTGTTTGAAAAATTTTGATAAAACTTTTTTTGGGAAGTTTTAGAAATCAAATGATTTTCAGCGAGGCTAGAAAAGACCTAAAGGTTTAGCCAATAATTGAGTTTAAATACCAGAGAACGCTGTTTCGGAAGGAAGCTTTCTGGGAAGTAATTGTCCGTATAAACTAAGAAAAAGTCTGAAACAGGGGCATAGCGCCACTGCAAGCGGGTATTGATATTCAGGTTGTCGATTTGACTATTGTATTGCACAAAGGTGGTCCAAAACAAAGATTTGGAAAAAGTTAGATCAATCCTCGGCCCCACGAGGACCAAATCTGCATCTGTTTGAGGATAAGGAAGTCGAATTCGGGCATAGTTGAAATTCATGGAGATGTTTGCCCTATAGCCCAAGCGAACCCCCGTTTGAGAAGTTATTCTCTGAATATTACCTGTAAAATATTGCCCAAATTCTCCTATCATTCCAAAATTGATCTGTTTTCTTGGATTAGTTCGAAATTCCACCAAAAAATTCCGGTAGGAATAATCTGTTCCTGCTGCCAAGGGTTCTCCCCCAGATCGGGTGGGATCAAAATTGGAAAATAAATACACATAGCGGTTTCTCTGGGTGATTTCCAATTCTGCCAAGGAATTGAATCGAATCAGGTATCCAAAATTGATATCTCGATCGGTAGTTCCCAAGGTTTCGTTCCATAGTCCCTCAAATTCTACTTTTGGACCGTGGCGGTTGATGAGTTTGGATTTGGGATAAAACAGGTAGGTGATGTCTGGATTAACCCGTTTGAAATCTACCCTAGGCACAAATCCTACTTCTGGGTTGAAGGACTTGCCCATGTCTTGGAAGCTGAGGGTCCAGTTCCAGTGCAAATCTGAGAACAGCAGGTACGCATTGAAGGAGTAGGGTTTGTCCACCTCCGCTGATTCAAAGGTGCGGTGATAAAATACCTTCCCAGTCCACTTGCCATTAGAGGAATTGAGGTTGTAGTCTAGGCCAAGGAGCCGATTGTAGGCAGTGGGGTCAAATACTTGTTGGTATTCGTCTAGTCCCAAGGATTCTTTGTTGACGTAGATCAATCCGATATTGGAGCGTTGAAACATTTTCTTTTGCACGGCTAGGACCGTGAAATTTTTACCTACAATTCCTGCCTCCTCATCGGTGGCTGTTTGCATGTTCATGGCTCCCACCCTCCAATTTTCATTGAGTTTTCCACTAAGCCTAGCCCCATAGATGATTTTGCTCTGCACATTTTGTCCTGTAGCAGAGTCGATATCTACTCCTATTCTTCTGGAAAAGAAGGGACGTGATCGTGGCTGTCCAAAACTGTCAAAGAGATCTCCATTTTCGAGGAAAAACTGCCTTCTTTCAGGGAAAAAGATTTCAAATCGGTCTAAGTTGGTCACCTGCTGATCTACTTCTACCTGTGAAAAGTCAGGATTGAAAGTCAAGTCCAAGTTCATCGCCGGACCAATACCTATCTTTGCATCCCCTCCTAAGGCTGGAGAAAGGGACTCTTTGGTGTTTTCTAGAAAGTTGCTAGAAGTTCTGCCTGCCACGTAAGGGATTACCGATACATTTGCCCCCTTTTTTTGAAGAGGTTCTTCAAAAACTAGTTTGCGTAGGAAGGCTGTGGTGATGAAGGAAAAATTTCTCGGAATGGGCGCCCAAGTAGAGCGCTCACCTGTATGACTATCGATGCGGTAGAAATTCACATTCCAATTTTGTGTGCCTTCTTTAAATCTGAGGGTAGAAAGGGGAATGATTACTTCTACTTGCCAATGATTTTCCAATATTTTGGCCTCAGCATACCATTTGTTGTCCCAAGCCAGATTAAGGTCATCTTGGCGCGAGCCACCATTGGAAAGTAGAGCCTCACGCTGCACCCCGTAGGGATTCACCCCAAATTGAAAAGCATTGGTTTTATCATTGAAGGTATCAAAGACAAAGCTGATCCCATCGTTTTGTTCGCCTCGGTAATCTCTACGCAAGGAAGTGGAGACGTATTTCCTAGGGCCTTTATTTTCCATGATAGCAGCCAAGTAAAGATTGGTATCATCAAAGGCTACCTTGACTCTCGTAGGATAATTGCTCAGCGAAGTATCGGAGGGAAAGTACTGCATAAAATTCCCATTCCATCCTTCTGGGTCTTGCCAGATAGCTTCGTCAAGGATGCCGTCTAGGGTGATGGGCTTTTGAAGTTTGTAAGCAAAAGCATTAGGTAAGTTACTATTCTGAGCCTTTAGTGGCTGAGCAAATAAAAATAGGACAAGTGAAAAAAGGTAAACGATGCGATTCATGAAAGGATTCTCAAGGGTACAAAGATACCGAATTTCTTTAGGGGCTTAACAGGAATTTTACCAATGGTCTTGAATTGGCTTTAATAGGCATGTACCTAGATCATTCCGACCCTATTTTCTAGGGTTCCAATTCCCTCAATGGAAATGGAAACAAGGTCTCCCGCTACTAGGGTAAATTGGTCTGGAACTATCCCCGTCCCGGTCATCAAGAAAGATCCTGTGGGAAATGAATTGGATAGGTAGAGCCAATGGGCAAGTTCCTCTGGAGTTCGCTTCAATTGCGCCAAGGTGGTTTCCCCCGAAGCGGCAAGGCTTCCCTGCCGATGCACCTCCAAACTGATCTTGGTGGAAGCGGGCAGCGCCTCTTCTTGAATCAACAGGCAGGGCCCGAGTGAAGCACAACCCTGGTACACTTTGGCCTGTGGAAGGTAGAGGGGATTTTCCCCTTCGATACTGCGGCTACTCATGTCGTTTCCGATGGTGTATCCTTGAATTTTTCCCGAAGGGGAAAGCAACAGGGTCAGCTCGGGCTCAGGTACATCCCAACTTGAGTCGGTGCGGATCTTTACTAGATCTCCAGGGTTAGATACCCGGCTGGCAGTGGCCTTGAAGAAGAGTTCGGGTCGCTCGGCTACGTATACTTTGTCGTAAAAGGTGGCTCCACCCGCATCGCTGGACTCCTCCATTCGAGCGGTCCTACTCCGAAAATAAGTCACCCCCGCAGCCCAAACTTCCTGAGTTCCCATCGGAGCTAGTAGTCCTTCAGCGATGCATGCCTCGGCTTTTTCAAGGCTTATTTGTTCCCAATTGCTAGCTTCTGAAGCTAGTAATTTGGGGAGCTGCTCCCTGCCGAGCAACTGGTCCCAATCGAGTTCAGGTCCTAAGTAATGGGTACCATTAAGTTCCAAAAGTGTTCCTGAAATCAATTTGTACAATCGCATCGTAAAGTGGTTTGTGGTGGATGCTTCAAGTTAAAAAAAAGCAAGGAAGAACCGACTTTTGGAAAAAAACTTTTCCCATTTAACTTTGTTGTCAGATCATAAGGGGTGCCTTAATACAACGGGCTGAGATCATACCCATACTACCTGATCCGGGTAATGCCGGCGAAGGGAAATGAACA
>Ga0315907_10004047_pt1 | contig 16722 bp, 20 predicted proteins | sample LakEriMetagenome_3_FD_203525 | JGI IMG/M metagenome (GOLD analysis project Ga0315907, IMG submission 203525) | Freshwater fungal communities from buoy surface, Lake Erie, Ohio, United States - Buoy 12 MA123 | ecosystem: Environmental > Aquatic > Freshwater > Lake > Lake biofilm | place: USA... | reverse complement strand
AACCCGCGGGTGGTCAAGCGACGAACAAAGCAGTACTTGCCGAGAAAGGGGAATGAACTCATGAACAACAAATACTGTTGGGCGCCTATAATCATTAAGTGAACAGCATTGGGGACAGACCACGATTGTTTTCTGCTATCCTGTTGTTTCTCACACCTCAGGAACGTCCCATGCCCCGCCGCGCGCGTCTTGCTCTTCCCGGCATCCCCTGGCACATCATCCAGCGCGGCAACAATCGCGCCGTCTGCTTCCATGGCGAGGAGGACTACCAGTTCTACCTGCATTACCTCAACGAGTTCGCCGACAAATTCGGCTGCGCCATCCACGCCTACGTGCTGATGACCAACCACGTGCACCTGCTGCTGACACCTGCCAAAGCCGATTCGGCGGGGCTGATGATGGTAAATTGGGGTCAGACACCATTTATGCCTGAGCTTGGACGAAATCAACGCCATGTTTGGTGACGAGCGCGGCCGTTGCTGACCCATCAGGTATTGCCACGTATTCATAAGCGGGGGCGCAATATGGTTACGGTATGTTGTGGGCCGGCACCCACATGAAATGCTCAGGCTAATCGAAGTATTGAAGCTTCTTTGATCGTGGAAGCTTCTTGACCTGGGCTTCGGCACGCGAGGCTTCCGTGCGATCCGAAAACTCGCGGACGGCGAGCACTCGAATGGGCGGGTGGCTGCGCGTATAACGTGCGCCCACACCCGCCAAATGTTCGTTGAAGCGGCGCTCAAGGTCGGTGGTGATGCCGGTGTAGAACGTCGTGCCACTGCCCACGCCCTCACATTCGAGCAAATACAAAACCCAGCAAAGACGGGCATCTTCAGGCATTTTTGCGTCTAAATATCCGTGAATAGGCGGGTTTCATGTTTTGGGCACTTCTATAAACCTGCTGCGCGGGCGAATCTCGCGCCTGCGGTGCTCGCCGTACACTGGGTACGTGACCCGTGTTTGCCAAACCCGTCGGCACGAACTTCGCCCACTCGCGACGGTTTCGAGAAGTTACCTTTTTGATACTTCTAACCTGAATATTTCATGGCTCGCCCGTTCACCTACTGACCCGCTTTCGAACGCGCCCCCACGAAATGTTCAGGCTAAAAAACCTCAAATTCGGCGTCATTCCTGCTCAGCGATAAGCCTCATCGGCTCGAAGCCGCTGGTTTATTGTTGATTTTTGTTGAGGATAGCGAGGCGCGCTTCAAGGCGGGCCACATCGTCGCGCAGGGTTTCGTTGTGACGTGCGAATTGTTCAAGTTCGTCGTGATGAATAAATGCCTCGCGTTCGTGGATGAGGTATTCCGCAATGTTTTCCGTAAACCGCTGGCCCGCGTCATCTCGCCAGGCGCGTAGCGATTTGGCGGTACCGACCACACGATGGGAGACGATATCGGCGAGCTTTCCACGTCCGAGCAATCGGCTTAGGTCTTCTTCGATGTCCCACTCGATGCCATGTGCGACGGTCGACAACACCTGCGCTAACTCGCTATCCCCTTCAAAGGCGACATCACGATTCGCGCTTGGGTGTTGGCGCAATAGTGATGGAATACGTGCGAGAGGAATACGAAAGGTCACCTGTGCGCGCTCGTGTGCGCCCTCGCCGACTGGCTCAATGGTTCCGTGTGGCGTCAGACGCAGCGATGCCAATACCGGACCGACATGGACATCGATTCGGGCGAGCGCATGATGCGCCAGGCGTTGGCGTGCTGTGGGGTAGTCCGACAGCACGCGGTTGACCATCTTGGCAGCCGCAAAATTGATCGGTGACAGAGAGGGTAAAGAAGGCAAAGATGGCCGAGAAGAATGCGTCACAGCAGTATGATGACAAAGCTCATCTCTTCCCTCTGTTGATTGCGCCTGATTAATTGAGTTGCTGAATACCAGCCAACCGCCAAGTCGATTGCTCATCCGACAAGTCTTTCGAGACGTGCCAGACTTCGTCAAAGCCTTCGGCCTGACCGTCATCTTCACGAATAACTCCGGTGTAACGAAGAGAAGTAAATTGGGGTCAGACACCATATTTTTGTAAAGATCAATCACCGTGGTGACACGCCAGGCCCACATGATGATAGGCACCCAGACGATACGTCCGTCCGGGTCAACCATGTTTTGCCCATTCTGCTCGGCGTAGTTGTATTGGTTCTGCCCTTCGCCCAAGCCCATCGGGTCCTGGCTGATGTAGCGCCCGCTTTGCGGGTCAAACATGCGGTTCCAGTTGTTGTAGAGGCCAGTTTCGGTAGCTTCATACTAGCTAGGCCGGCGAAGGGGCTGCTCGAACAGCGCAAACGGTGGGCTCGCATTGGCGGGTGTACTGGCGGGCGCTTGCAGAATCGCGTCTAAATTATCTAATCGGAGATTTCAACCTCGTCCACCCGATATATCCCTTTAGGTACAGCGGAAGCAATTTCTGTTATCAATGTTTCATCGACGACCCAATCGTTTCCCCAATGAGCTATCCGGAATGCGTGACGCCCCTCGATGGCTCCTCTCTTCAAGACGGGTCTCTTGAGTATCCAGCCAACTGCCCTCGAGCGGTCACCTGAATAGTCGTCTGGCCAAGGGATGTAGTCCGATTTGGCTGCATTCAAGCAGTCGACGCGAGAAGCAATATTCAACGTCCGGTATTTGTCGCTTAGGTCGCTGCCTATTCTTGCGCCTAGGATCTGTAGCTCGTCACCGCAATAGTCACACATCCGATCAGCTAGCGAAACGTCGACAACTGGGATGTACAGTCCACTTAGATTGAACCTAAGGGGTGACCCGTCAGACAGCAATTTGTAAGCAAATTCATATGGCGGCACCTGTATTTTTTCGCCTGCGACTAGATGAAGAAATGGCTCCCACGGTTCACCTTGGGAACTTGTAGGGTCACTAAGCATCCAGTATCTATCGCGCGCCTTGCCATCAACCCGATCAAAAATTCGGAAGTACTTCATTACTTCCGCTTGCACTGGCACAAAGATTGGTAAAGCTCTGAGTCCCGTTTTTCGAGGTCACGCCGAATGTTCTCCATTTCATCCCAAAATTCTTTCGGATTTCTTGCTCGACTGAGTAGGTCGTAGATCATCTGGTGGTAACTATTTCGGTGTCGCCCTTTATGGTCAGGCAACTCAATAAGGTTTGCTGGGTTGTTGAGACCACGAGGTACGTTGAAGCGCTCAAACATGGTTCGGAAAATCTCTGTCCACTTGGTCTTATGCTTGTTAGCGCAAATATGGTGCAACTCGTTATGCACCAACACCCCTTCTTCTCCTACGAAGAAGGTATGTGCTGAAGCCACTTCTAGATTGTATACAGGGATGACGACTGTTTGCTTCGCGACCGCCGTGACCGTGCGATACCCAATCGGCGTGGCGTCGTTTAGTGCCGCTGATTGAATATCAGCCTGCGCTGTGTTCGCGCGGGTTCGCTGGCGCTATTGGGGCCAAAAGATTTGACTCGGCGTTTTGGGGACAAGTCGCGGTTTGCGTGAATTCTTCCATCCATGAAAGACCGCTTAGCCTGAACGTGATTTGTCGTCGGAAAGAGCCTCATAAGTGCCGGCTTACCGCCGGGAAATCGGCGGAAATGGCAAAATGAGTCGAATAAGCGACATAATCGACTCATTTCGTGAATTGATTATTGAAATCTATCGGTGGGTCGATTAGACTAGTTAAATCCATCAAAAGTTGAGTCGAATAATGCCCGCAGAACTACACCTTTGGGTCTGGCAAAGTACTGGCTGGCCTCCAATTAAGGTGGACGTTCAGGCGCTGAGCGCGACGCTGGGCCGCACGAGAAGTGAGCTGGGTAAGCTTCTCGGGAAGATAGAGGCTGTAGGTAAAGCCGACATCGCGCTCAGTGCCCGCGATATTTGGACGCAAGATGCGCTTGCAACCGCTGCTATTGAAGGAGAAGCACTCAATTTAGACGCGGTGAGGTCATCAGTCGCGAAGCGCCTTGGTGTCGCTTCAGACTACAAACCCGCTGTTCCGCGCGATATCGAAGGTCTCCTTGATGTCATGGAAGACGCGGCAACCAAGTGGGATACCGATTTAACAGAAGAGCGCCTGTTTAGCTGGCACCATGAGCTTTTCCCGCAGGAAAAGAATTCGTTACGGCAAATTACGCCAGGTCAATACCGAGTTGCCCCCGAGCCGATGCAAATCGTGAGCGGGCGAATGACGCGGGAAAAAGTTCACTATGAAGCCCCGCCGTCGGTATCAGTCCCGATACAAATGCGTAAATTTCTCACCTGGTTCAATGCGACGCGGGATGATGGCCAGACCGACGGGTTGGTACGCGCTGCGCTCGCGCACTTGTGGTTTGAATCCATCCATCCTTTCGAAGATGGAAACGGTCGTATTGGCCGAGCAATCTTGGATATGGCGATTGCCCAAGATATGAGGAGCAATTTTCGGATGCATGGTTTATCGATTGAACTACGCGACCAACAGCAACAGTACTACGATGCGCTCAATCGCGTTCAGCGCTGCGAGGCAGATCCCTCTTCGTGGACTATCTGGCTGCTAGATTCGTTGCGACTTGCTTGTCAGTCGTCTTCAAGAGTCGTTGACCAGGCGTTGGATCGAGCTAGGTTCTGGTCACGCCACCGTGATGTTGACCTAAATGAGAGACAACGCAAGGTCCTAAACAAAATGCTTGAGGCCGGACCAGGTGGGTTCGAAGGCGGCATGACGCCGAAAAAATTGCAGTCAATCGCAAGTGTGGCGGGCGCTACTGCCACCCGCGACCTTGTGGAGCTCGTCGAAAAGGGACTGATGGTGCGGAGAGCGGCAGGCCGTTCCACCCGTTACGAATTGGCGCTTGAAGGCTGGGAATGGAAACCCATCGCGCCCAGGTCAAATAGCTCCACAAAAGCAGACAGCGTTTGACACAGTTCAGCTTGCAACAATATTGATTCGCAACATTCGCGCGGAGTTGGCGAGCTACACATAAACGACACAAGTTTGCACCAGTGTAAATCACGTGCTATAAAGCTGCCGGGTGCGCGAAAAGAAACAGGTTTGTTGCACAGCTTGCCTCGCAGACGTTGGCACCGAAAAAGAGTCGCAACATTTATAAAGAATTTTTCGTAACGTTTTCAGTGGCTTGACGTTTAGGGCAATTGCCGGAGCCCGATTTGCGACGATTCTTGGGGCACAACATCTACCCCAAGGGAAAGCTTCGTAGTGCGGGCACGAATAAAATAAACGGCTTACTCACGTAAGCCGTTTTTGCTTGAGGCTCGGCTCGCAACGGCTTTGTTTCAGCGCGAATATGCGCGTTGAAGTCTAGTTTGTGGCTATCTAAGAAGCGGGAGCCGGGCAGCGCTGAGAAAACATGATCCATTGATGAAACCTCGCGGCTTTACGCTATTGGAAATGCTGGTTGTGCTGGCGCTTATCGGCGTCATGGCAGGCATCGCATTGCCGAATTTCTCTCGTTTCTTGGACAGTTTTTCCGTCAGGAACCAGTGGGCTGGGGTTGAGCGCGAATTGGCGGACATACCATATCAAGTGTTTGTGTCGGGATCGTCCTTCCAGCTCGACAGAAGTTCGGCTGGAAAGCGGCTTGCATCTCTTCCCGAGGGTTGGGGGGTTGAGGTCGCTACCCCGATCTTGTATCGCTTCAGCGGCTGGTGCGAGGGCGGACGCCTCGCTGTGATTTCCGCCAGTGGTGAACGTCGCAACTACCAGTTAGCCGCGCCGACCTGTAGCCCAACGGTGATTGCGGGATGAGTTCCATTTACTCGAATCAGTTGCAAACCTCGGACGTCCGTGGCTTCACGTTGCTTGAGGCAATTGTGGCGCTGGTCTTGTTGAGCACTGCAGGGCTGGTCTTGTTTTCGTGGATCAATGCCAGTTTTGACGGGCTGGCGCGGATTGAGCAGAGCAATGCGCGAGCCGCCGCAGAACTCAACGCCATGGAGTTTATGAAAACCGTGAACCCCATGCAGCAACCTGAGGGCCAGACTCAGCTGGGTGAGGTGCAGTTGAAATGGCGCGCCAAACCTATAACTGAATTGGTACCAAATCGTACCGATAACCGGGACCCAGGGCCGTTCACCGTCGCCCTATACGAGACCGAAGTTTCGCTGGATGGACGTCCAAACATGCAACCCTACACGATCACGCTCCGCCAGATGGGCTACCTGCGCTCGATGGCCGATCTGGAAGAGTTGCCGAACGTGGGTTCACCCTCTGGTGCCGGGAAAACGGTAAAATAAGCGCCTTTCAGCCCGCATAGCTCAGGGGTAGAGCAACCGCCTTGTAAGCGGTAGGTCGTCTGTTCAAATCAGACTGTGGGCACCATTTCCATGAGTGCAATCAAATATTTAGCTTTGCAGCCAGTTGAGTATCGCTGACTGATTTTGCTTTATTTTGACGTCGCTCCGCTATTTTTTCGCTACTTTTTCTTCTTCGCCGCAATTGGGGCCTTAGTTCGAACAATAGCCCGCCGATCATAAATCGCGCCTACCCACATCTCCGATACTCGATCAGCGTCGACTCGATAGTGTTCCCGATACCCTCTTGGGATATCCAGAATTCTCTCAATGGCCATGAATATCTCGTTTCGAATTTGTAGGTTGTCCAACACGTCCGCTGATTCGCTCGGGTGGAGTTCGCCGACTCTTTCCTTTGCTTCTATGCTTACTGTCAACTTGCGGGAGACATCAATAGCTCGTCGCAGTGCCGCTTCTCGCATTGCAGACAGTTGTTCTTCTACAAACTCAGCGCGTGATACGTAGTAGCGCTCATTCTGAACTTGTCCGATTTTTGCGTTTAGCCGCTTGACGCGAGAACGCAATGAATCACTAGACTCCCATCGAATATCGGATTCGTCGCAAAGGTCCCTTAGTTGTGCCTCCACAGGGCCGCGAAATCCTCCGCGATCGCCTCTGAGCTTTTTGGCGAAGTAGCTTTCCCCTCTAATTTCCTCGCACCCCGCGCGACGAAGTCGGCCGTTTAGCACCGACTGAAGCTTGATTTTCGACCACTTCTTTTTCTTGAGCAGTGCAACCACTGCATCTCGCTGCGCCGCCATTCTCATTTGAGCAGCCAACAGTTCGGCCTCGCTTTTTTTGTTCATAACCTTCCATATTTTGGCATTCTGGTTGACCGAAATATTCTGAGAAATTCAGCAAAGCCTGACCGCTATTCGCTATAGAAACTCACGAAACTCATTGCATCTCACCGAGGAGTATATCGTGCATATTTTGAACAAACGTGAAGTTGCTGAATTGCTAGGGTTGACTGAGTCAACCCTCTCCACATCGATGGTGCGCAACCCTGCGTCAGTACCGCCCTGGTTCAAGCGTCCCGGTGGTCGGAGCCCGCTGTGGTTCAAGGAAACCGTCGATGCGTTCTTGATCCGGTGCGCAACCGGTGCGGGCGCAATGCCCTCCGACGTCCCCACCCAATCGCAAAAGCGGTGACCCGCAGTGCTAACTGCCACTGCAACCCCTCACCCCAAAAGGCGAGTGCGCACTTATGCATCGTGCCGAAGCCGCGCGATCGCTGCGCGATTTAAAAATCCAAATCTAAGCGGAGCCCACAAATGACGTTCCACTTTTCGGTACGGACGGTTAGCCGAAAGCGAGGGCAAAGTGCCGTGCGAAAAGCCGCGTATAACTCGCGGTCTTCGCTCAAGGATCAGCGCGGCAACTGTCTGTTTAATTACAGTCGCAAGCAAGACCTTGTCCACGGGGAAATCATTGCACCACTTAATGCGCCGGACTGGGCGTACGATCGTGAGGAGCTTTGGAACATGGCCGAAGCTGCGGAGAAGCGGAAGGACGCGTGCGTCGCTCGCGAATTCGAGTTTTCAATTCCTCTTGAGCTCAACCCTCAACAGCGCCTGCATCTCGCACTCTCTTTCGCCAAGGCAGTTTCTAACCACTATGGCGTTGTGGCGGACCTCGCGCTGCACCAAGACTCGTCGCGCGATTGGGCGGGCGGACCGAAGCCCTTTAATGCTTGGCATGCGCACGTCCTTCTTACTACCCGCTCGATCGATGCAACCGGGTTCACCAAAAAAACGCGTGAACTTGATGATCGGAAATCTGGGGCGGTTTTGTTTTGGCGCGAAAAGTGGCAAGAAATGGCCAACTCTCAACTGGTTCTCGCGGGCTTTTCACCAAGGCTGGACCACCGCTCGCTAGCCGAGCAGGGGGTCATTGATCGAAAACCGACAAAGCATCTTGGCCCGGCAATTGTTGCTCGGGAGCGCCGAGGCCATCGTACAACCCTCGGCGACGCGCATCGGGCCTTGTTGAGTGCCTTTGTTTCCGGTTGTTCTGACAGGGGAATCGTTGCGCCGATGATCGATACGCTTTCAACAGTCACTCAAGCGCTGGCAATCAGGGCGAAGCGCCAAGAAGTCTCGGACCAACTTCAAAACCGTGCACACCAACTTCTCGCTGTCAGTGACGTGCGGGCAACCGTCGAAAAGCTCGCGGCGGAATTGTCGCGAACCGCTAGGTCGGTTGAGCAATCCCATAGAGCGGAGACACCCAAATGAAGATCATCCAGTCGGATCTGGGTTGGTCGTGGCACAACGACGACGGAACTCAAGTGGTACCAGCACAATATTTTTTTACACAATCCGCAGCACAACTTGAACTGGAGAGAGTTGAAAAAGAGATGGAACGTATTGCGGCCGAATTTAGGCCGTCCGAAGACGATACCGAAGACGGCTTACATTCCCCCTCGTTTGTACCCCTATACCCACCGGAGGCACCATGACACCTAATCTGAATCACGAAGACGCAGCGCACTTGCTAAACATTATCAGAGGAGAGCAAGTCCAAAGCAGCTTAATGTCGGCGCTCGCAAAACAACACGCAGAGCAAGTAACTAAGCTGGTTCTGGAGGCGAAATCCGCACACAAGGCTATGGGGGAGCTCTACAAGCACCTCTGCCAGAAAATCTCCGAAGCCACTAAAGATGGCGCAGAGAAAGCGGTCGCACAATTTTCGCTCGACGCGAACAGCGCTGCACTCAAGGACGCGAAAAATATAAGCGAAGACCTAAAGCGCTCCTCTGACTTGCTCAGCGAGGCTGCCGTGTCGCTTGCACAGGTAAAGAAACGGAGTCGTATTCGAACTCTTTTGCTTACGGCGCTGTTAGCGGCTATTAACATCGGCGTTGCGCTCGGCGCTGCAAACTACTTTGCGGCCACGACCGACAAAAGGGTTGAAGCTACCGTCACCTATGACGCTATTCTCGCGCGAGGAATCGAATTTACATTCCAAAGCAATGGCCTGGCAATCTCCCTCCCGACCGGAGTGCGCTACTGCAGCGCTGCGCAAGCGAAAAATCGGCCTCAAAACGCGTGCGTGTTTGTTCCGCAAGCCCGATAGGGGAGCCAGTCTAATCACCTAGGAGAGAGCCCATGATCGAAGAAGTACAAACAACAATTTCACTACAGAAGAACAATGACGGAAGTTTCAGCCCAACTATCAACGGCGCAATGATTTGCTGCCCAGACGGACACCGACTAGCCTTTAAAACTAGGCAGGCCGCCGTTGCTGCAGCGCAACTTCGGATGAGCGAGGACGAGCTATCAAGGGTAGAAGCGGCGGGAAACGAACATCTTCACCGTGAATCGGTTGAGGCGCTGCGGACGCAAATCCAGGACTGCAAACTGGAGGTAGAGAAAGCTGAAAAAAGGCCGGAAGTTGAGCGGGCGGGACTTCAAGCGCTGGCGCGGATTTTCAATATCGCTCACGGCACGTCTGGACAATGTGAGCACGCTGCTCGATTTCTGCTTGCACTCTACAACGGCGCACGTTTTCCTTTTGATTTCACGCGGCTTAGATGCCTCGACACTGCGATTTTTTATGACTGTATGGCCATCCTCGAAATGGATTCAAGACCACAGAAAAACGTCCACCTTTATTTTGAGAATGGCGCCTCGAAGTTCGAGGCTCTTGCCAAACGTTGGCGCATGGAAGAGCAACTAACTGAATAAGAAACAGTTTAAAACGGCCTCCAAGGGGACTGTCGATGCGCAACAGACCCCTGCCGTATGGCGACCCCACGCCGCGACCTCTGGCGAGCTCGCAAGATTATTAAAGTGAGCTCTTAAGAAAAAATTGGAGAGCTCTCTTGTGTTTTTCCGGTTTTTGTGAAAAACTCTCTCCGAGCTCGCAGAAATTCATCTACGAGCTCGTTTATCCACTGAGCTCGCAGGGGCTGAGCGCAGCGCGCTCTTCCACCCCACAGAGCTCTAACTAAGGAGATTCACCATGTTCGTTCACGTTCCAGCCATGCGGGGAAAAATCGGCGCTCGCACTTACTACGCTTGCTTGATGCCGATGAGCGCAATTCCCAACCTCTTCAAGTTCACTGATTGGGCGGGGTTCACGCCTGAGGATCGGGAGCAACGCGTCCTCAACGAGAAGCGTGTTCCCGAGCTGCGCGATTACATCAACGATAACGAAGACGACTATCTCTTCTCTTCGATCACTGCATCTTACAAGTCGCAGCCAACTTTTGACCCAGTTCCAAACGGGGCTGGACTTGACGGATCGCTTGGAATCTTGAAGCTGAAGCTGGGCGACGAGCTGATCATCAACGATGGCCAACACCGCTGCGCGGGTATCGTTGAAGCACTTAAGCAGAACCCAGCTATCGGCGACCACACGATTTCAGTGCTTCTCTTCCCGTGGGAGAGCAAAGATCGGGTGCAGCAGATGTTCTCCGACCTAAATCGTTTTGTGACGAAAACATCCAAATCGCTCGACATTCTTTACGATAAGCGCGATGTGATTTCCGCCGCGACGCTTGCTTCGCTAGAGCAGGTGCCCGTCTTTAAAGACCTCACCGACAAAGACGCAATCTCGTTGAAGGCCAAATCAGCGAAGCTCTTCACGTTGGCCGCGTTGTACGATGCCAACCGCGAATTGTTGAAGGGCCGCGAAGACGACGAAATACTTTCCAACGTCAAAATCCTGACCGAATACTGGAAAGTGGTGGCTCAAAACATGCCTGATTGGGTAGCAGTGCAAGCTCATCATAAAGAAGCCGGTGAGCTTCGCGCCGAAAAAATCGCGTCGCACTCGACGGTTCTTCGCGCTTTGGGCGGTTTGGGACAAGAACTCATGAAAGACGATACGTGGCAAGAACGGCTTACAGGCCTTCAGAACATAGACTGGTCCAAGAAGAATAAGGACTGGGAAAATGTTTGCATAGTTGCGAATTCGGTCGTATCCAACCGACAGGCCCGCGCTGCAACGAAGGCCTATGTCAAGGGGAAGCTTGGGATGCCGTTAACCGATGCAGAGCAGCGTTCTATGGGGCGCGTTGCAAATGCCGCCACTTTGGAGGACTTGTAATCATGGCCAAGAAAAAAGACATCCATGTAGTTCCTCACGGAAACCAATGGGCGACTCGCAAGGAAGGATCGGATCGAGTTGGCAAGGTCACCGATACCCAGAAGAACGCGATTGAGAAAGCTCGGGAGCAAGCAATCCGAGAAAAAGTGGAAGTAGTCATCCACCGTAAAGACGGTTCGATTCGAGATAGCGATAGCTATGGGAACGATCCCAACCCGCCGAAAGACAAGAAACACTGACTCAAGGCCCCGCCAACGCGGGGCTTTTTGTTTGGGCTTGGCAACTTCGCGCATTAATTTGTGGGGCGCTTTTGCGGGTAAGTCTGCTTGAAAGTATGGCCATCAGCGAACGACCCTAGAGCGCTTCTGGGTGTGTCAAACACTGCCACGCCCAGAACAAGTCTCTTTCGTGAACTACGATCCCAATCGATAGCTCCAGCGCCGCGCACATAGGTTCGCAGTCCGACGGAAAAAACGGCAGAATGACAGTCACATGACCCCCGCAGATTTCACCGCCAAGTGGCGCGACAACAAACTCTCCGAGCGCGCGGGCGCACAAGCCCACTTCCTTGACCTCTGCGAAGTCCTTGGTGTTGAGAAGCCGAGCGACCCTGATAACTACTGCTTTGAGCGAGGCGCAAAACGTACCGGCGCGGGTCGTGGTTGGGCGGATGTCTGGATGCGTCACAACTTCGCCTGGGAATACAAAGCCCCTAACGCGAATTTGGAGACGGCCCTCAAGCAACTCATGACCTACGCGTTGGCACTCGATAACCCACCGCTGTTGGTGGTGAGCGACCGGCTGCGTATTGAGATTCATACCCACTTCACCGGCACGCCGTCGGAGCTGCATACCATCGCACTCGCCGACATCGGCACGCCCGAGAACCTGCAAAAGCTCCGGTGGCTTTTCACCGACCCGGAAAAATTCAAGCCGCAGCGCACTCGCGCCGCCATCACCTTACAGGCCGCCAAACTCATCGGCGATCTGGCGTGGCAGCTACAACAACGCGGCCACGACCCGCATCAGGTCGCGCATTTCTTAAACAAGATCATCTTCTGCTTGTTTGCCGAAGACGCCAAAGGCCCCGCGAGCGAGCCGCTGCTGCCGAACCAGATTTTCTCGACCGTCTTGAAAAACGGTCGAACCGACATCAGCCGTTTTGAGCGCCAGCTAAAAAATCTGTTCAAGGCGATGTCGGATAGACACGGCGAATTCGGCGAGCACGTCATTCAGTGGTTTAACGGTGGCTTGTTTGACGACGATCTCACCCTGCCGCTGACGTCCGACGACATCGACAAACTGATCAATGTCTCGCTGCTTGATTGGAGCGCGATTGAGCCCTCCATCTTCGGCACCTTGTTCGAGCGTGGGCTCGACCCCGCCAAACGCAGCCAGCTCGGCGCGCACTACACCGATCCCGTGTCGATCATGCGCATCGTCAACCCAGTCATCGTCGAACCGCTATTGAGTGAATGGCAGATTGAGAAAGAATCAATTGCCGCAAGCATGGCGGTGTTCCATGAATTCGAGAACAGCAAGAAGTCGGCAGAGAAAGCCAAAGCCACCAAGGCGCTCAAAGACGCCACAGCGCGCTACATCACGTTCAAAGAAAAACTCAAAGCGTTCAAAGTGCTTGATCCCGCCTGCGGCAGCGGCAACTTTTTGTATCTCGCATTGCAGGCGCTGAAAGACATCGAGCTTCGCGTCGGCCTGGAAGCCGAAGAGCTTGGGCTGGAGCGCGGCTTTCCGGAAGTTGGCCCGCAATCGATGTACGGCATCGAGATCAGTCCTTACGCAGCAGAGCTTGCCAAGGTGACGGTATGGATTGGTGATATTCAATGGATGCTCAAACACGGCTTCGCGCCGAGCAAGGAGCCGATTCTCAAAACGCTCGATCAGATTGAGTGTCGGGATGCTTTGGTGAACAACGTAACCACGAACACAGTCGTGAACGGGCAACCAACCAAACACGAACAAATCACACACGCACAGTGGCCGGCGGTTGATGTGATCATCGGCAATCCACCATTTCTTGGCGACAAGAAGATGCGCGCTGAACTTGGTGATGCGTATACCGAAGATCTACGCGAGCTGTACAAGCATTGGGTTCCCGGCGGCGCAGACTTGGTTTGCTACTGGTTTGCGAATGCACAGCACGCAATCGAAACGGGAGGCTCAAAACGCGCGGGGCTAGTTGGGACCAATTCGATTCGTCAGTCCACCAATCGACCCGTGTTAGAACGCATCGCGACAAACGGCGAAATCTACAACGCGTGGAGCGATGAAGAATGGGTGAATGAAGGTGCTGCAGTACGCGTGTCCATCGTAGCTTTCGCAAAAAGTCATCCTTCGAAGCTGCTAAACGGCATATCTGTTGCGGGCATCTACGCTGATTTGACTTCCGCCGACAGCGGCATCGATTTGGGCAAGGCGTTGACGCTCGACGCAAACACCAAGGTAGCGTTTCAAGGGCCAGTTAAGGTTGGGTCGTTCGACATACCGGGCCAGCTGGCACGCGAATGGCTCGCCGCACCGAACCCACATGGCCGCAGCAACGCAGACGTCTTGCACCCGTGGGCAAATGGGCAGGACCTAACGAAGCGAGCAAGCGATACGTGGATCATCGACTTTGGCTCGGATGCCGGTGTAACTGAGGCGGCTTTGTATCAGCTGCCTTTTGAGTATGCGAAGGCGTCCATCAAACCTCAGCGCGACGCGCAGAACGATGTCTCGCGAAAACAAAAATGGTGGCTCCACGGACGATCTGGCGCGGATATGCGCTCGGCGTTGCAACCGCTATATCGCTATATCGCCACTAGCCGTGTCGCCAAGCACCGATTTTTTGTATGGCTACCGGTCGCCGTATTTCCCGATTCACGTTTGTATGCGATTGCAAGAGACGACGACACGTCTTTTGGTGTTCTTCAATCAAGAATTCACGAACTTTGGTCATTGGCGAATGCGTCAATGCACGGCGTTGGCAACGACCCGACATACAACGCCAAATCATGCTTTGAAAATTTCCCGTTCCCAAAAGGCCTGACCCCCAACATCAAGCCTGAGCAATACACCAATCCCCACGCTGCCGACATCGCCACTGCCGCCAAACGCCTCAATGAACTCCGCGAAGCCTGGCTAAACCCAGCCGAGTGGGTCGGTGTCATCCCCGAAGTCGTCGCAGGCTACCCCGACCGCATCATCCCCAAGCCCGAATTCGCCAAAGCCATCAAAGAACGCACGCTCACTAACCTCTATAACGCCCGCCAAAAAGGCGAAGTGCAGTGGCTCGAAGATGCCCATCGCACGCTCGATGCGGCAGTGGCGAAGGCGTACGGCTGGGACGACTACACGCCGGAGATGCCGGACGAAGAGATCTTGCGCCGCTTATTGGCGCTGAATCTTGAGCGGTCCAAAGCACCTCTATAGGCACACAATTCGCCAGCGTTTTCAGGCTACCAATGATCTGGCTTCAGAATAGCTTTCTTGCGGGTGGGAACTACCGGCGGCATTTGTGCGGCAGTAAGTTCAGCATCCAAAATATGTTTTCTGGCCCAGTGCGCGTGGCGCGTTAATGAAACGCTCGGCCTCCTGTGTTGACCTGAAGCCGCGGGCAACGGCAAGATGAGCCCAACCCGAGTGCTGGTGTCGTGTCGAATTGCGTCCACAACTGGCGCGAAATCAGAGTCATTCGTCACAAGGACAACCTGATCAACAGCTCCTGAAATCGCATCTTTGTATGCGTGCAGTGTCAGGTTGACGTCTGTTTGTTTCTCATTGAGCGTCCAGACATGCGCCGTCCTGGCGCGGTCGAGCTTCGCACCTGAAATCACTAAAGGCAAATTTACTTCCTCCGACGAGTGCCTCCCCTTTATGACTTCAAATTTACCCTGATGTCGTGTTTCGAGAGCGCGCCAGAATGCTGATTGCGCTTCGGGACTTTTCTGACCATGCCTTGCAAAGTTGGCAAGCACAGGTGCCGTGAAAAATTTCACGCACAAGAGTTGCGCCGTCGGGTCTTGCGCGTGAAGGATATTCTCTACTAGCTTCACAACGTCCAGCCATTTGTGGCCACTGTGGCGCAGGAGACTGTAGTAGAGGTTGAAACCGTCTATGTAGGCAATTGTTCTCAAATTCAGCGCCAGAAGTGAAAAAACCGCCTTGCGGCGGTTTTTTCGCCCTAAGTGATCTTTTAGAGCATCACAAAGGGAGAGTAGTAAGACAATATTATCGAATGGCAGCAACTAAAGCAAGCGCTTTAGTTAGGTTCCTCAATCCCGCCCCAACATCGCCTAGAGGCGATGTTGGGGCGGGATTGAGGAATTCAAGGAAGGCTTAACTATCTGATAAATAACAATTATTTACGTTCAGAGCAATACGCGCTTGGGCTACGCGGCGGGCACTTTAGTCTCAAATTTCTCTACGGGCCACTTTGATTTGCCATAGTTGGTGTATTGACCCGAGTATTCGATTGCCGAAAACACCAAAAGATTCAGAAGGGCATAGACCGAGTTGCATTGCCTATATAGCTCGCTTACATCAACTGCGCTCATCGCGACATTTGAATGCGTAGTCGTATTCCGCAGGCGTTGCCAATCGTTGATCATGCCCTTCGATATCGGCAACTTGGTCTGTAGTTCAATCAACTTGTCTTTCGGCCGAGCGTTCTTCATTGCATTAAGAGCACCCCTGACTCTTTCTACGAATCCCTTATCAAGCGTCGTCGACTTATCGACACGTTTCATCAGTATCTTTAGATTTTTAAGTAGAGTGTCGCTGGGCCGACCAACGTCAGGGAATTCCGTGTTTAGAACACCTTCAACGGCAATAGCGACGAGCAGAGAAACTAAATCCAATTGATTGCTACTTGAATTGATCAGGTTATACATCTGCGATGAGAGCGGGTGATAGGTTGATGAATCATCCCATTCAGCCGCGTGACCGAGGTATGCGTGGAACAGCCTCCAATAATCATGTGCACATTCTGGCCGCGACGCAGGAACGGCTGGCGACAAAATGCCTCGTCTGTACTCACGCTTTGGATTGATTTCTACGTAACGGATGCCGTCGGATTGCTTCGATACGATGCAGTATGAAATCGGCGTTAGGGTAACGAATCGTAACGCCTCAATAATTCTCGTTTCGTAGGCCGGCGGGAATGCCTCAGACTTCGAAAACACCGAGAGCGTGGCTGTTCCGTGAGAGATATCTACCTTTGAAAAATTAAAGTCAAAAGGCGGATTGGACGTGGGTGCGGCTCCAAGTTGCATTGAACGCAGACGAGTATTGCCGTGCTGCGAGGGTGTAAGGAATTTTGTGTAGATTAAATTTTTGCTAGGCTCCCTACTATGTCAAGGAGCCACTATGTCTACGAGCAAGTCACCGAAGTCCAAAAC
>Ga0315907_10004043_pt1 | contig 16729 bp, 13 predicted proteins | sample LakEriMetagenome_3_FD_203525 | JGI IMG/M metagenome (GOLD analysis project Ga0315907, IMG submission 203525) | Freshwater fungal communities from buoy surface, Lake Erie, Ohio, United States - Buoy 12 MA123 | ecosystem: Environmental > Aquatic > Freshwater > Lake > Lake biofilm | place: USA... | reverse complement strand
TTGATTAGAGATTGGTCGTTGGTGAATGATAGCAAAATTGCTGAATTAAATTGAAAATAAACATGTACCTACAGGTATTATTTTAAAAAAAATCAACAATTAATCCTGGAATTCATATCCGATATCCGATCGGAAATACATATCCTGGAAATCGACTGATTTCAGGGCTTCACAAGACTTCTGAGCTGCCAATGAAACATTCTGACCAAATGAGGTGATCGCCAAGACGCGCCCGCCATTGGTAACGATTTCTCCATGCGCATTAGCGGTGCCGGCATGAAAAACGATCGAATCATGATTGCCCAGTTTCTCCAAACCGCTAATGGTGTATCCTTTGGCATAATCACCCGGATAGCCGCCACTTACGGCCATTACGGTGGCCGCTGCTCTTGGATCCTTTTTCACCATGATTTCGCTCAAACGCTGCTCCCATGCGGACAACAGCACTTCCACAAGATCGTTTTGCAGTCGTGGAATCACCACTTCCGTTTCAGGATCTCCCATACGGCAATTATACTCGATCACCATAGGTTCATCATGCACTTTGATTAAACCAAAAAATACAAACCCGGTATAATCAAGCTTTTCCGCTTGCAAACCATTTACCGTAGGCTCCACAATTCGGTTTATTACCTTTTCCATAAACGTTGTATCGGCAAATGGAACCGGACTAATTGCCCCCATCCCTCCAGTATTCAGTCCTTTATCCCCTTCGCCAATCCGCTTGTAGTCTTTCGCTTCCGGCAGTAGGATGTATGATTTACCATCAACCAATGCAAAAACACTAAGCTCAATACCATCTAGGAACTCCTCCACTACTACCTTTTGACTGGCAGCGCCAAATTTCGATTGCTGAATCATTTGCTCGAATTCTGCCAACGCCTCTTCATGTGTTTGACTGATGATCACTCCTTTTCCTGCCGCTAATCCATCCGCTTTTAATACAATTGGGAGAGAATGAGCCTTTATATAGGCTATTCCTTCTGCATATGTGGTGGCGTCAAACTCACGATAACCTGCCGTTGGAATGTTATGTCGCTGCATAAAGGCCTTGGCATAGGCCTTACTACCCTCCAGTTGGGCTGCTTCCATCGCCGGGCCGATAATCGGTATGTGTTGAAGTGCTTCTGTTGATTTGAAATAATCCACAATGCCTTTTACCAAAGGCTCTTCCGGACCAACCACCACCAATCCAATACCCTCCTTTAAACAAAGTGCTTGAATAGCTGCAAAATCATTAAAAGATATGTTGATATTCTCTCCGCAAAGAGCAGTTCCGGCATTTCCAGGAGCGATGAAAAGCTTTTCGCAATGCGTACTTTGACTAAGTTTCCAGGCTAAGGCATGTTCGCGGCCTCCAGAGCCTAATAAGAGGATCTTTTCTGACTTCATTTCAAAAAATCTAATGATTGCGAAGATATTTCTAAGCCCTCTGAAATGCTAATTTTTTTATTTTGTTTACTTTCATTGCATTAATAACAAATAGAATGTCAACGAATACTGCTGAAAAGAAACATCCTAAAGGATTATATGTCCTGTTCGCCGTAGAAATGTGGGAACGATTCAACTACTATGGTATGCGCGCCATACTGATCTATTTCATGACTCAGGCGCTCATGTTCAATAAACAATTTGCCTCTGAACTGTATGGCGGATACACCAGCCTGGTTTATCTCACGCCCCTGATTGGCGGTTATATGGCTGATCGATTTTGGGGAAACCGAAAATCAATCGTGCTTGGTGGGATCATAATGGCTATCGCAGAATTCATTTTATTTTTCTGTGCCAGTACGTATCAATCCGCACCCGAGATTTCTACCTGGTTATTTTATCTTGGACTGGGAACGATCATAGCCGGTAATGGATTTTTCAAACCAAATATTTCCTCGCTTGTAGGGCAACTGTACCCAGCAAATGATAAACGAACTGACTCTGCCTATACGATTTTTTACATGGGTATCAACGTTGGTGGAATGCTCGGACCTTTTATTTGCGGACTTGTAGGCAATACCGGCAATCCTGCAGATTTTAAATGGGCATTTTTAGCTGCAGGAATTGGAATGATCCTTTCTGTAATTCTTCAAAATACTTTTCAGGATAAATATATTGTAGGACCAGATAATAACCCAATTGGAGTAGAGCCTGAACATATGCTGGAAAGTAAATCATCCATTCGCTCTCCATATTCATTTACTTCAATCGTGGGCATAGTATTTCTCATTTTAAGTGCTGTTGGGTTGTTGTATGTACACGGACAAAAAATATTTGATCTGAGTTATTTACTTTTAGTAGCCCTTGCTGTAATCTTATATATTTTATTTTCGGATAAGGCCCTTACCAAAGCGGAGCGTAATAAAGTGATCGCCATATTTGTGGTCTCTTTCTTCGTAATCTTTTTTTGGAGCGCATTTGAGCAGGCAGGAGCTTCATTATCGTTCTTTGCTGCAGAGCAAACAGATCTGCATATAGATGCCCTAGGCTTTGACGTGCCACCATCATGGTTCCAATCTTTAAACTCCTTTTTTGTAGTGGTTTTTGCTCCTATTTTAGCGGTTCTATGGTTACAATTAGGGAAAAGAAATAAAGAACCCAACTCGCCAGCCAAAATGGCGATCGGACTATTCTTATTAGCTGTTGGCTATGCATGGATCGGATTAGGTGTAAAAGATGTGGCACCAAACGTTAAGGTTAGTATGATCTGGTTAACCGGTATGTATGCTCTTCATACTTGGGGAGAACTTTGTTTATCACCCATTGGATTATCGCTGGTCAATAAATTAGCTCCTATTCGTTTTGCCTCTTTACTGATGGCTGTTTGGTTTATGGCCAATGCCGCTGCAAATGTAGTAATGGGGAAATTAAGTGCTTTATACCCTCCTGGTCCTGCTGAATTTCAAAAAGCAGCAACAAAAGGTATTGACCTACCGGGCATCTTGAATGGCACTCATCAGATTACCGATGCAGAGATTTCAGTATTGAAAACTTTAGAAGTTCCGTTCAAGTTTAGTAGCATTTTAGGTTATCAGATTACTAATCTTTATGAATTCTTCATGTTGTTTGTGGTGATGGCTGGAGTAGCTTCGATGATATTGTTTATGCTGAATAAATGGCTGAGAGGACTGATGAATAGTCAATAATCATTGGTCATTAGTGACTAGAACAATTCGCAAATCCGCTAATTCGTAAATCCGCAAATCATATATATGGAAAAGAAATTTCAACCCTTCGTTCTTCCAGAAACAAAGATGAAGGAGTTTACCATCAAATCCGTTTTGGTAGGCTCTGCATTCGGGATCATTTTTGGTGCTTCAACCGTTTATCTGGCATTAAAAGCCGGACTAACCGTTTCTGCCTCTATACCCATTGCGGTTATGGCCATTGCGTTGAGTAAATTATTTTTAAAGACTACTATTCTTGAAAATAATATCATCCAAACCACTGGATCTGCAGGAGAAAGTATTGCAGCAGGTGTGGTATTCACACTACCTGGATTTTTATTTTTAAGCGAAACCGGCAGTGCAGACTATTTCAACTATTTCACGATCTTAACGCTTGCGATATTTGGCGGTATTCTCGGAACCTTGATGATGATCCCCTTGCGAAAAGCATTGATCGTAAAAGAACATGAAACGCTACCCTATCCAGAAGGAACGGCTTGCGCATCAGTATTAAAAGCTGGAGAGAAAGGTGGGAACTTCGCGCGAGTTGCATTCATTGGTGTAGGAGTAGCAGCTGCTTATGCTTTCTTGCAAAAGATCCTGCATGTGATCGCAGAAACACCTGAATTCATGACCCGACAGGCAAACAAATTTTTCCCATCGGCTAAAATCAGTGGAGAGATTACACCAGAATATTTGGGCGTAGGTTATATCATTGGGCCAAAGATCGCAGGGGTATTGGTTGCTGGTAGTGTGTTAACCTGGTTCGTATTCAATCCGCTATTGGCATCATTGGTACCACCGGACATGATCGCCAATCAGTTGATCAAACTGGGTTATTTAAAGGATATAGCAACAGCAGGCGGACCAGGAGCATGGGATCCAGTGCATCATACATTCGGAGATTTTGCTACAGCGCTCTATAGAGCATATGTTCGTCAGATTGGCGCAGGAGCCGTAGCAGCAGGAGGTTTCATTACCCTGTTTAAGACAATACCTACCATTATCTCATCATTCAAAGGAAGCATGGGTTCGTTGAAAAAAGATGGGGCAGAAACTGCCGTGTTGAGAACAGAGAGAGATCTGTCTATTAAAATCGTGGGCTTTGGATCCGTAGCGTTGATTGTATTGATGACCATCCTACCACAAATTCCAGGTGATAGCATTTGGAGTAAATTATTATTAGGCATTTTGGTAGTAGTGTTTGGTGCATTTTTCGTTACCGTGTCTTCACGCATTGTTGGATTGATCGGATCATCCAACAATCCAATTTCTGGTATGACTATCGCTACGATCATGGGAACCTGTTTGGTTTTCATTGCCGTAGGTTGGACAGGTAAAGTATTTGAACCCATGGCCTTGGTAGTGGGGGGCATGATCTGTATTGCAGCAGCTAATGCCGGTGCCACATCACAAGATCTTAAGACCGGATTTATTGTGGGCGCTACGCCGAGAAATCAGCAACTAGCGTTATTTATTGGAGCGATCGTTTCATCACTTGCCATTGGGTTAACCGTGAAAGTACTGGATACACCCACACAAGAAATGATGGCTCAGGGGATTAAGCATGCCATTGGTACAGAAAAATATTCAGCTCCGCAAGCAACGTTGATGGCTACCCTTATCAAAGGAATTTTATCATTTAATCTTGATTGGCAGTTTGTATTAGTAGGCGTTGCCATTGCCATAGTGATGGAACTTTGTGGCATCAAAGCATTAAGCTTTGCTATTGGAATTTATCTTCCATTAGCCACTACTCTACCGATCTTTATTGGTGGCGCAATCAGAGGTATTGTGGACCGCAAACAAGCAAAGAAAGGTGAGGTTAGTCAAGAAGAAGAAGATCTGCGTAATGGAAATTTATTTGCAACAGGATTAGTAGCTGGTGGTGCATTAGCAGGAGTGATCGTAGCATTCCTATCCGCAAGCGATAGTATTTATAGTGGATTGAAGAAGATCAGTATTGAGCACACCTTGGTGGAAAGTATTGGATTAAATGGTTACTATCTCTTAGGTACAATAATTTTCCTACTGATGGGTTGGATGTTATACAAAAAGGGGTTGGAGTAGCTATTGTAATACATTGCTTCCAAAATAAGGTCTCAATACTTCAGGAATCACAATACCATCGGGGGTTTGATAATTTTCTATTATCGCAGCCATAATACGCGGTAGGGCCATAGACGAACCATTCAACGAATGAAGTAAGCTGATTTTGCCTTCACCATCTTTGAAACGGATCTTCATTCGGTTGGTTTGAAAAGTTTCGAAATTAGACACCGAACTTACTTCCAGCCATTTTTCCTGGGCGGCACTATATACTTCAAAATCATAAGTCAATGCAGAAGCAAAACTCATATCGCCACCACACAAACGAAGAATACGATAGGGCAACCCTAATGAAGCAACAAGTTTCTCTACATGGGCCACCATCTCGTCCAAGACTTCATAACTTTTATCCGGATGAACCAATTGGACGATCTCTACTTTCTCGAACTGGTGTACACGATTCAACCCACGTACATCTTTACCAAAACTTCCTGCCTCTCTTCTGAAACAAGGAGAGTGCGCTGTCATTTTTATAGGTAGATCAGACTCCTTCAAAATTTCATCTCTGAAAATATTTGTAACCGGAACTTCTGCCGTTGGGATCAAATAGAAATTATCCGCCGGCATATAATACATCTGGCCCTCTTTATCGGGTAATTGTCCGGTCCCATAAGCCGAAGCCTCATTTACCATGTATGGTGGAATAAATTCAGTATAACCCGCAGCTGTATTGAAATCTAAAAAATAGGCAACTAACGCACGCTGTAATTTTGCTCCTTTCCCTTTAAATAATGGAAAACCACTACCCGCGATCTTTACACCCGTAGCAAAATCAACAATATCGTATTTCGTGATCAGGTCCCAATGCGGTACAGATCCTTCTTGTAAATTTGGCTTGATCCCAGCTTCTTTCACCACTTCATTATCCTCCGCCGCTTTCCCTTTTGGAACTAATGCAGAAGGCAGATTCGGTAATTTAACCAGGGTATCATGCAATAACACATCTACTTCAGCAAGCTCGGCCTCCAGTTTCTCGATCTCGGATTTCATGGCCGCTACTTCCTGCTTCTTTGCTTCCGCCTCCTCTTTCTTGCCCTGTGCCATCAAAGCTCCGATCTCTTTAGACGCTGCATTACGCTTCGCCAGTAACTGCTCATTAGCGGTAAGAATACCTCTGCGCTTATCATCAAGCCCAATGATCTCCTCTACCAAATGCGGCTCAGAGAAGTTCTTGTGGGCTAACCTTTCTAGCACCAGATCTTTTTGCTTACGAATAACTTGCAGTTGCAGCATGTCCTAAAATTTTGGCAAAGATAATCCGTAGCCAAGATATCGTAATTTTGAATATGCAAATGAGTGACGACTTACAGGTACGCTGGTGGAAATTGGAGGAGAAAATGATGGAACGCTTTGGGAAAAAGCCGGATATGGAGACCATTCTCTTCCTGATCGGAATCCAGGAGTTTGGGGATATCAAGGAAGATTTTACGAAAGAACAGAAACAGGACCTCATGCATGTTGCCGTCTGCAGTCTCCTCAGTGTAAGTGGCTATTATGAACTCGAAAGTGTGGATAAGGATGGTTGGCCGCATTTCCGGCAGCTCAAATCCTTACCTACCTTGCCCTTGAAGGAACAGGAAGATTTCCTGAAAGACCATGTTTTACTCTATTTCCAGAACCAAGGTTTATTATAAAGAATGAAACAAATCCTGATTTTAACATCCATACTCTTATCGATCCAGGCTATCGCTCAGCCGGTAGCCCCAGTAAGAGCCCGCGACCGCAAAAAGGATATACTGATGATCACTGACAGCGGTAAGATCATCCTCCGGTTATATGATGAAACCCCTGGACACAAGGATAATTTTATTCGTCTGATCAAAACAAAATTCTACTATGGTGTAGCGTTTCACCGGGTGATCAAATCATTTATGATCCAGGCGGGAGATCAGAAATCCAAAACGGATACAAGTAAAAAGCTTCCTGATTACACTATTGCTGCTGAGATCAACACTGAACGCTTTCATAAACGTGGGGTATTGGCCGCCGCCCGCATGGGTGATGATGTGAACCCGGAAAGAAAAAGCAGCGGAACTCAGTTTTATATTGTGCAAGGGAAAACATTTTCCAATGCCGGACTGGATTCAGTTCAGCAATACCGACTAAAAGGGAGGCCATTGCCTGCTGAACAAAGAGAAATCTATAAAACTATAGGAGGTGCCCCACACCTAGATCAGAGCTATACCATTTTTGGAGAAGTAGTGGAGGGTATGGATGTAGTGGATAAAATCGCCTCTACAAAAACTACCGGCAGAGAGGGAAACGACAGGCCCCTTACTCCGATCCGCATCCAAAAAACCAAATTGATCAAACGGGTACGCTAAAAACGGTTTTCTATATTAAATTATTTCATTCATCTTTGCCATTCTAAACGATAACTAATGAATTTTCCAGCAAATCTTCGCTACACAAAAGACCACGAATGGGTATTATTAGAAGGAAATACAGCAACTGTAGGTATCACTGATTTTGCACAAAGTGAATTGGGAGATATCGTTTATGTTGATATCAATTCAATTGGCAGTCAACTTGAGGCAGAAGCTGTTTTCGGAACGGTTGAAGCCGTTAAAACAGTGAGTGACCTTTTCCTGCCTGTAAGTGGAACAGTTCTTGAAAAAAATGCCGAACTAGATACAAATCCGGAAGATGTCAATCAGGATCCATATGGAAAAGGTTGGATGATCAAGATGACCGTTAACGATCCGTCTGAAGTGGAAAAACTGATGGATGCTGCAGCCTATCAGGCATTGGTTGGATAAGATATGGTAAAAGATATTTTGAAAACACCCTGGCCCTCCATTCTGTGGACGGGCCTTATTTTTATCCTTTTGTCGATTGATACGGGTTCACTGGAATCGGCTTCACGTATTCCTATCCCCCATTTCGATAAGATAGTTCATTTTGGGATCTTTGGTCTATACGCCTGGATCATCCTAAAATGGAGAGCTTCGGTTTCAAGAGCTGGGATTATCATTGCGATACTATCTTTTTTTGTTAGCTCTTTATATGGGACAGCAATGGAATTTTATCAGGAAAAATTCACCGCACGTGAATTTGAACTGGGAGATATTTACGCAGATACGATTGGTGCTTTAGTTGCCACTATTGGATTTATGGCAACAAAAAGCCCCTATGGAAATAGGGGCCGCAACCAAAACTAACTGCTTATGAGAAAAATTTACTGTTTTATTTTACTATATCTATAAGACTCAAAATAAATGCCAGGGGTTACCGATATTTTGTTAAAATTCATTCAGAGAAACATTCAATTTCACAAAAGTTACAACAATAAAACGATACCCAAGCCAATCGGGTTGTCTAAAAATTGCTAAGGAAATGTGAAAGGATGTTAAAAATTAGTTCTCCTGAGTTAGCTTTTCAGCATTTTCGGCGAATTGAAGCGCATCGATCAGTTGGCTGATCTCCCCATTTAATACTTCCGCCAAATTGTAGAGGGTCACACCTATTCGATGATCAGTTACCCTACCTTGTGGGAAATTATAGGTTCGGATCTTTGCCGAGCGATCGCCGCTACTAACCAAACTTTTACGATGGCGTGCAATCTCATCCTCCTGCTTTCGCACCTGCTCTTCATAAAGCTTAGTACGTAGCATTTGCATGGCTTTTTCGCGGTTGGCCAGCTGAGTACGCTCTGTCTGACAAGTAACCACTAACCCTGTTGGAATATGGGTTAAAATAACTTTAGTCTCTACTTTGTTTACGTTCTGCCCACCCGCACCACCAGATCTTGCTGTATCCATCTTCACATCACTATCTTTAACTTCCACATCAACCTCCTCTGCTTCCGGCATAACCGCTACCGTTGCCGCACTGGTATGAACCCGGCCGCTTGCTTCTGTATCTGGAACACGTTGTACACGGTGTACCCCACTTTCAAACTTAAGTGTTCCATATACGTCGTCACCCACTACTTCAATTTGAACCTCTTTAAACCCGCCAACGGTACCCTCACTCTCAGATAATAGGGCTGTCTTCCACCCTTTTTTCTCGCAATAACGGAGATACATTCGCAATAGGTCTCCGGCAAATAATGAGGCCTCATCTCCTCCCGTTCCCGCTCGGATTTCGAGGATGGCATTCTTTTCATCCTGCGGATCTTTAGGGATCAACAGGTTTCGAATATGCTTTTCCAGCTCGACCTTACGCTCTTCAAGGCCACTGACTTCCATTTTGGCCAGTTCTCGTAACTCTTCATCATCCCCGTTCAATGCCTCTTTATTGAAATCCAGATCATCCAATAAACGCTTATACTCCTCATAGGCGTTAACGATCTTCTCCAGGCTTCTGTACTCCTTACTTAGTTGGGTAAACTTACGGTTATCACTCACCACCTCCGGGTTGGTTAAAGAAACACCCAGATTATCAAACCTTCCTTTTATCGCTTCCAGTTTATCTAGCATACTTTTGTGCTGTTAAAAGAGGGCAAAGTTACAAAATACAACCATGGCATACCAGAAACTAAGGGGAGATCATTTGTTTAATGGGAAAAATCTTTTAGGATCCGATACTGTCCTGATTCTTGATGAGCTCGGACATAAAGTAGATATTATTCCATTGAGTGAAGCCGGATCAGATGTGCAATACATACAGGGAGCAATTCTACCCGGAATGGTGAATGCCCATTGCCATCTGGAACTTTCCCATATGAAAGGGAAAATCCGTGAAAAAACAGGATTGGTTGATTTTTTACTGGAGGTGGTTAAAGGGCGAGGATCAGGTACTGAACAAATCGAAAAGGCAATGGCAGAGGCCTATACACAAATGGAGGCAGATGGCATCCGTATTGTTGGAGATGTCTGCAATACCGCCCAGACGATTTCTATAAAAAATACCCAATCGATCCGGTTTCACAACTTTATAGAAATGATCTCATTAACAGAAGCACAAGTTGCATCACGTGGTGAATTAGCTATACATCTAATGAATGAGTTTAACGCAAATCAACCCTGGCCTTCCTCGCTCTCCCCCCATGCCGCTTATACTGTTCACCCTGCCGCAATGCCATTTTTGAATGAGCGAACTAAAGACCAGATCATTACCATTCATAATCAGGAAACAAAAGCAGAAAATGAGTTGTTTGAAAAAGGTACTGGTGATTTATTGAGACTTTACACAATTTTCGGACATGCCTCATCACCACTTCCCTCAACCGGAACAACAAGCCTTCGCAGCTATCTCCACTTTTTCAATAAAGGGCAAAAAATCATATTGGTCCACAATACCTTCATGTCAGAAGAGGATATTATTTGGGCTGATGAATTGGCTCAAAAAAATGGCATCAAATTATATCATTGTTTTTGCGTGAATGCCAATTTGTTTATTGAAGATCGATTACCAAACATTCCATTATTTATTAAACATAATTGCGCCATTGTTCTGGGAACAGACAGTTTAAGCAGCAACTGGTCTCTCCAAATTTCAGATGAGATGAATACTATACTAAATAAATACGATGGTATTTCCATAGAACAGTGCTTAAGCTGGGTGTGTAATACAGGATGGGAATTATTTGGTCTTAAACCGGTGTGGATAACCGGATCAAATCTCATAGAGCGAATGCAGCACAGGCAGTGATCGTAAACTGCCAAAACCAGATTGGTGAAACGTATAATAAGACACAAAAGCATCCAGTAAAACTTTACGCTGCTCTCGGTTTAGTGAAAGTTCTCCAAGTGAATCTGGATGAATGGTTCGTAACAATTCTGCTGCACAGGTGCTCATGGGCATATCTAAAAAAAACGGATGGGCGGGATGATTGGGCAAGAACACACCTTCTTGAAGATCCAGTATATACTCGGATTCAGAATAATTATCGTTCAGCCTGAATCCAAAAAAATGAGCAAGATGGGTTAGAAAAAATAGAGGAAAATTTGCAGTAACCATACCTTTAGATCTATCCAAATGAATAAAGGCATCTTCCAGAAAATTAAATAAATCGGGATTGGCTTCGGGTTGGGTTAAACATTTTTGAATAACCTCACTCATAAATAACGCCACAGTATTCTTGTGAATATTTTGATAAATATCTTCATACACTACAGCCCACTTAAATTCCTTGATACGTTGTAAAGTACTACGATCATTATGATATACCACCATGTCCAGTAAGGAAGATGGTTGAAACATATTGGCTCGATAAGGCTGCTTAGATGAAAAAGTTCTGACGCCATTTACCATGTACGACTGTAAGCCAAATAGTTCAGTATATATTGAAACGATTAAACTCGTATCTCCATATTTTACGGATCTCAATACTAACCCTTTTGTCTTATGCAGCATATTATCTTATAAAGAATATTTTGGTGGTTAGTTTAAATACATTTTTTTCATCTGAGATCAATACCAAATATACACCACTGGAAACTTTATTACCTTTTGAATCACGGCCATTCCAGATCGCTTGTCCGCCTAATGATCGGGTCTGATAAACTAACCGACCATCCAGTTCTGTAATCTTAACCAATGCATGCTCAGGCAAGCCTCTAATCCCGATTGTACCTGCAAATCCAGGAGGTACAGGATTAGGAAATACCAATATTTCCTTATTCTGTTGAATAGGTTCTGTTGCTGTACTCCTGAAAGAACAGATACCCGAAGCGGATGCCACAAATACTTCACCGGTATTTGGATCTATGGCCAAAGAGTTGATCTCATTCGATAAAAGTGGGCTGTTGGCAACCGTGAATTGATGAATGATCTTTTCTCCATCTGCATTTACTAACCATAGTCCATTTCTGGTACCTACCCATTTTCTATTGGCTCCATCTACAGCAATAGCACGCACATCTTCATTTTGGAAAAGATATCCGGCAAAGCCATCTTGCTGTATTATTGGCCAGATTGCTTCGCAAGTAGAAGATGTTGCCTTATCCGTACACGTGATAACACCAATTCCCTTATCCGTACCTACCCAAATAAAACCATTTCGATCCTTGGCCGTACAGTTTACAGTATTAGAGGGAAGATTACCATTTCCTTTTCCATAACGATAAAATCTCCATTGATCATCGTTGGCATTATCGATATTTTTCCCTGAGTTCAACAGGAACAAACCATTGCCTTTAGGTGAAATGATCCACTTTTGATCTTCGTCGTCAATAGTAATACCGGCCACTGCATTTTCAGTATGTAAAAAAGGAATTACAAAAGATCTCCAGGAGCCATCTTTTTTTCTAACATGAATATTTTGAGCAGCACCAAAATTTGAAACCCAAACATTCCCGTTTTCATCAACAGCTAATCCGCTTACTCTGTATGATCTAGGATCACCTGCAGCCGGTTGCAAAGGAGAATTTTGTTTATGGATAATCAGGTCTTTACCATTTTTTAATTCCACCAATCCCCCACCATAAGAACCAAAATAAACGGAACCGGATGGAACTGCAGCAACCGTTATAAAATCAAGTAAAGAATCCAGCTTTGGTGTGACATAAAGATTTATTCCCTCCCACTGCTGATCCTCTTTAAGATGATAGATACCATTTGGGTTATACTGATAATTCCAGGCTGAATTTACAGCACCAGCAGTGGCCCATAATTCTCTTCCTGAAAAAATCATTTCACCACTGGCAATATTTATAGGTGAATTCGGAAAGATACGTTCCAATGAATTTCCCGTCAGCTTACTCAAACCATTATACAAATCAGCAATCCAAATAGAAGAGCCCTGAGCTACAGCCTGAAGTGGATATGACAATCCTTGTGGCGTTACCACTCGTTGAACTATTCCATCTGCATTTAACTCGGTTAACCGACCTGCATCGCCAACTCTGGATAAGACCATCAATGCTCCATTGATAAAATCCATTCCAGTTATCCCATTTATCTTATTTATATAAATGAGCCCATTGTTTACTTTAAATAGGGAATCTCCTTTTCTGGCAAATACCATATTTGAGTGGGTGGCCAACTCGTCAAAACTACCTTTCCCCAGTTGTACCCAATTACGGTAATCGGATGGATCTTGAGTTAATACTGAGATCTTCAACCCATCCTCAGTTGCTGCAATACGATGTGAAGAAGTAAAAACTAGATCATGCACGGAAATCTCTTTGCCAGCACCACCAATACGCCAGGTATCAAGGATAAGATATTTTGAAAGATCCACAACAATAACACCTAACCCGGCGGATAGATAAGCCTTTCCGGAATGAATCGTTATGCTTTGTACAGATTTATTTCCAGGCACGTTGGAAATACGGATATCGGGTATATTGATCACTTTATTCTTGACCAACACATCAAGATTACTATTTTTATACACCAGTATGGTGCTTTTGGATATGGGATCATAAGCCATCGCAGAAACGCCTGTTTCATTTAAGCCATTTATCCGCGACCATCGTTGAAAAGATCGATCAGATTGGTCATAGTTGAATAACCCATAAGGAGTAGCACTAATGACCATATCCCCATCAATTGCCACATGTGATGCATTATTCCAGGGAAGATGCTCCCGCCAATACCCTATCGGAGGTATTCGCTGAGCCTGTAATCCAAAAGGCAAACAAAAAAATAGTATCCAAAAGACCCTCCGCATGGTTCAAAATTATAGTTTAAAATATCGTTTCTTTGCGGTTATGTGGAAAAATCTAGGCAAATGGATACTTAAATACAGGCTTACCCTGCTGTTATCCCTAACATTAGCCACCCTTGTAATGGGTTGGTACGCCTCTAAAGTTCAGCTTAGTTACGACTTTGCAAAAGCAATACCAACAGATAATCCAAGATATCAGGAATACCTTTCTTTTAAACAAAAATTTGGAGAAGATGGCAACCTTATGACGGTTGGCTTCACGAAGAATAATATCTTCCAAAAGGATTTCTTTGCCTCACTCCAAAAACTACATGCTGACATTAAGCAAATTTCAGGAGTGGAAGATGTTCTTGATGTTACCGCTGCTATCACATTAGTCAAAAATGATTCTACACAAAAACTTATTCCTACCCCAATATTTCCGGTAACAATAAAAAATCAGAACGAACTCGATAGCTTAAGAGCAGTCTTCCTTAATCTACCTTTTTATCGGGGACTGATGTACAATGCAGAAAGCAATGCATGGCTTTTGGGTATTCGTATCCGAAAGGAAATTCTGAATTCAAAGGAACGAGATAAGATCATGCCACTTATCATCAATAAAACACTTGAATTTGGAAAAACAAATAATATAGAAGTGCATATCAGTGGACTTCCGGCCATCCGAAGCAATATGGCGGTTCGTATAGCCAAAGAAATGCAGTTCTTCCTTTTAGGTTCATTAATTCTTTCAACGATCATTCTCTTTCTATTTTTTCGATCAATCAGCTCTACCCTTCTTTCCTTAATGGTAGTGGTCATTGGGGTGATCTTTTCGTTAGGATTGATGGTTTTATTTGGATATAAAATAACCTTACTGAATGCTTTGATTCCGCCTTTAGTGGTGGTGATAGGTGTACCAAACTGTATATATTTCCTCAACAAATACCATACATCTTATATCAGTAAAGAACATAAACATGATGCATTGGTAGAGATGGTAAGTAAAATGGGTATTGTAACCTTGTTTTGTAATATTACCGCTGCAATCGGATTTGCTGTTTTCGCATTAACTAAAAGCGCTGTTCTAAAAGAATTTGGAGCCGTTGCCGGATTGGCGATCATGGCTATCTTCTTTATATCTTTTATTTTACTTCCCTGTGCCTTATCTTATTTACCCGCACCTAAACGGAGACATCTTCATTACTTGGAAAATAAATGGCTTGCTGCTATCCTTACTCGCATTGAATTATGGGTATTCAGTCATACTAAAATGGTCTTTATCATTTCCACTATTCTACTTCTATTCTCTGTAGTAGGTATTACCCGATTAAAATCAGTTGGATTTATAGTTGATGATCTACCACAAACCGATGTGATTTATCGTGATTTAAAATTCTTTGAAAAGAATTTTGAAGGAATCATGCCATTGGAGATCCTCATAGACACTAAGAAAAAGAATGGATTGTCGGGAATGAAAGCCTTATCTGTTTTTGAAAATGTTGATGCATTCAGCAAGGAAATTACAGATCAACCGGAAATGGCAAGGCCTCTCTCACTTGTAGAAGGAATGAAATTTGCCAAGCAAGGTTTCTACGATGGAGATAGTAATAATTATGCTATACCCAATAGCTTCGATGGAGCTTTCCTAGCTGATTATTTAAGACCCAGGAAAGATTCAGTCAACCCAAATGAAGGGGGATTTCAAAAGTTGATGCTAGCCTTTATGGATAGTAATAGACAAATTATGCGGGTATCAGTGAATATGGCTGATGTTGGATCTAAGCGCTTACCAATCATTTTAGATTCACTACGTCATAAAGCTGACCAACATTTTGATAGCAGTAAATATAAAATAACGTTCACTGGAACGAGTATTACTTTCCTCGAAGGAAGTCGATTCATCATTAATGGTTTACGAGATAGTATTATATGGGCATTCATTCTCATCGCATTTTGTATGTTGTACCTGTTCAAATCTGTACGTATTCTATTGGCATCACTTATTCCTAATATTATTCCATTAATGTTAACGGCGGGTGTTATGGGCTGGGCAGGCATACCACTAAAACCTTCAACAGTATTGATCTTTAGTGTGGCTTTAGGAATTGCTATTGATGTTACTATTCGTTTTTTGATCAGCTACAAGCAAGATCTACCTAACTATAATGAAGATGTGAAAACGGCCGTAATGCACACGCTCAGAGGAACGGGTATTAGTATATTATACACTTCAATGGTTTTAATTGCAGGATTTGTGATCTTCATGTTCAGTGGATTTGGAGGAACACAAGCATTAGGATTTTTAACATCCCTTACACTACTGACCGCTACATTAACAAATCTGGTATTATTACCCGTGATCTTATTGAGCCTTTCAAAAAAGGATACTAAAAGTAGCTAATGCGTTACTGCTTTAATACTTCGGCAAGCTTTTCATGTAACGCTGTACCTCTTAAGTTCTGAGCTATGACTTTACCTTGAGGATCAAGCAACACATTAAAAGGAATGCCCTCAATGCTATATAGAGGAACAACCGCACTATTCCAATATTTCAGATCACTCACCTGCGTCCAGGTTAAATTATCTTCCTGAATCGCTTTCTGCCATAACGTTTTATCCTTATCCAATGAAACACCAAGTATAGTAAAGTTTTGATCCTTAAATTTTTGAAACGCACTTACTACATTTGGATTTTCCTGACGACATGGGCCACACCAACCAGCCCAAAAATCAACTAAAACATATTTGCCTCTCAATGAGCTTAATGAAATCATTCTCCCATTCTGATCTGGCAAACTAAAATCAGGAGCAAGTGAGCCTTCTTTAATAGCAGATTGCTCATTTTGGATATTTTTAAAAAAATCACCTACTATTTTACTTACCATCGTATGTGCTTGAAAGCGCTTTGAAATAGAGGTCATAA
>Ga0315907_10004042_pt1 | contig 16732 bp, 28 predicted proteins | sample LakEriMetagenome_3_FD_203525 | JGI IMG/M metagenome (GOLD analysis project Ga0315907, IMG submission 203525) | Freshwater fungal communities from buoy surface, Lake Erie, Ohio, United States - Buoy 12 MA123 | ecosystem: Environmental > Aquatic > Freshwater > Lake > Lake biofilm | place: USA... | reverse complement strand
TTGATGATCCCAACATTGACTCCAACGCCTTGGAGTACCTACAAATCAACAACGAGTTGAAGAAACTCGAAGCGAAATCCGATGAACTCAAATCTTCTCTTGAGGGTGTCTTCGGTCGTACATTGTCCGGTGTAGAAATTAACTGGACAACTGTGGCTCCACGCCAAACGATTGATGAAAGTGAAGTGCTTGCTAAATTGGGTTTCGTTCCAAAGAAGACAGCCGGAAAAGAATCAGTACGGTTGTCGATCAAACACACGGAGGTAAAGTAATGGCCGAACTCGGCTTTCAAGTATCAACAAAGACAGCAGATGGAACCATCTTTGTCATTGCTGATGCAACATACACAGGCTTTGCACAGAAGTTAGCAGAAGCCTTGGATCCTGCTGGTGCAGATGCGGTTCTATCAGCGATGCAAACCGCCTTTGCTGGACAGCCAATGAATACTGCACAGATTGCCCAAGCATTGGGTGGAACTGTGATCTCAACAGATAAATGGGGTGGTGCTGCCAATCAGGTAGCTTCAGCCCCTGCTTCTGGCCCTGTTTGTAAGCATGGAGAACCAGCAAAGTTAGTTCCTGCTGGTGTATCTAAATCAAGTGGAAAGCCTTATCGTGCTTTCTATGCTTGCCAACGACCACAGGGTCAGCAATGCGACTACAGAGCGAACGCTTCTTAGCCCAGTTGGTGGAGCCGGGTACACCAAAGTACCCGGCATTCACCGGCAAAGAACCCTGTGCCTCCATCGGATCAGAGATGTTCTGTACCGATGAGAAAGACTTCAGTCACTATGAAGTTCTTCGAGGTGTCTGTAGTCAATGTCCACTCCTGAAGGCTTGCTTCAACTGGGCATTACATAATGAAGACTTCCACTATTGGGGAGGATCTTCTGCACATGATCGAAAACATATTCGTAGGATTTACAATATCGAAAGAAAGCGAAGCATAGCCGCATAATGTTGAACCTACTTCAAGCAGTACACAGTACAAACTCATCAGCGAAACCATTGCCCGATGTGTGGGAATCATTGAAGAGCTATGGGATGAGGTTCCGTCAATCACAATTATGCCTAATCGCTGGGCAACCAAACTCCGGTAAGAGTCTTATGGCATTGGTCTACGCTCTCAAAAGTGGAGTGCCAACGCTTTATTTCTCTGCCGATACGGATCCAATCACACAGATGTTTCGTACCGTTGCAGCTTTGAGTGGGATACCACAACAACAAGTAGAAACGAACCTAGATCAAGACTCACACTTCTTCGATCTGATGTTGCATGAGAAAGGCTCACATATTAGGTGGGTCTTTGATCCGTCACCCGACATCGATACGATTGAACTAGAGATCCTTGCCTATGGTGAGGTCTACGGCATGGCACCGGCACTTGTCGTGATAGATAACCTGATGAATTGCGTGTCCGTTACAGGGGAAGAATGGTCAGGCATAAGGGCAATCATGTCCGAACTTCATCATGTTGCTAGAAAGACAGGTGCCTGTGTCCTTGCTCTTACACATATGTCTGAGCAAAGAGACTACGAAGCAGATAAGCCAGCACCACGAAGAGCAATCTTAGGTAAGGCATCTCAGTTGCCTTCGATGATTTTGTCCATTGCAATGAACCCTGAATATGGGCAACTCAAAGTTGCCGCAGTCAAGAACCGATTCGGTGAACACTCAGCAGATGGCACTAAGTATGCAACCCTACTCATCGATCCATCGAGGGTACAGATTGCAGACGGAGATGCACAAGGTCGAGCTGATGTAAGACCGGGATTGATTTACTGGCGTGGACACGAAGCAATCTAGGGCAAACAAACGCAAGGGGTCTCAATGGGAGACCGACCTTGTTGAGTATTTCCGATCATTGGAATTGATATCGGAGAGGTTACGACTCTCTGGTAATTATGATGAAGGGGATCTCTGGTTTATCGCCAAGAAGATCTACTTCATAGTCGAAGCAAAGAATGAAAAAGGTTTCAAGCCCGGGCCTTGGATGCAAGAAGCGGTGCTTGAAAGGGATAACTGGAAGAAGCGAAGAAAGAATAGTGGGAAGGTTGTTCCTCTGGTCATTGCCAAGCGTAGGCAAAGCAATGTCAGTAAAGCGTTTGTCATAATCCAACTAGATGAATTTATGGAGTTAATAAATGAATGAAGTCCTAGCAAGTGTACTTATCGTGACAGCAGGTGTATCCCTTTATCACTTCCTTGAGTGGGGTTACTACAAGATCGAAGACAAGTTCTACGAATGGAAGCATCAGGAAGAGATTGCAAAGTTCGAGGAGTACATCAAGAGTATTGAGACCATCACCAAGGCACCAGCAAAGAAGACAACAAAGAAGAAGTGATGAAGCAACTTACATTTGTTTCTCTCTTCGCTGGAGTAGGTGGGTTTGATCTTGGCTTTGAACAAGCAGGAATGAAATGCGTTGGTCAGGTTGAGATTGATAAGCATTGTCAGAAGGTGTTGCAGAAACATTGGCCCGATGTTCCTCTTCACGATGATGTAACAACAGCAACCGATTGGGCAAACGAGAAAGGATTGGTAGGAAATGTCGACATCGTATGCGGAGGATTCCCATGTCAAGATGTCTCAGTCGCTGGCAGAAGAGCTGGTATCGCTGGGGCAAGAAGTGGACTCTTCTGGGATGCCATTCGATTTGCTAGGGAAGTCAAAGCACACACGCTCATCTTGGAGAATGTGCCGGGATTACTTTCAAGCAACCAAGGCCGCGACTTCGGAGTCGTTATCTCTGAAATGGCCGACTCAGGGTATCGCCACATCGAGTGGAGAGTTTTGGATTCGCAGTTCTTCGGAGTTCCCCAACGCCGCCGTAGAATCTTCATTGTTGGAAGTTCTCGAGAAGACATCAAATCCCCGATACTTCTTGAGCAGTAAGGCTTGCGAAGGGATCCTTCGTAGAGCCAATCGTAGGGGCAAGGTACTACCGAAAGCGTTAGAAGATGCATTGGTTCACCAAAGCCAGCAGAGCCAAGACTAAAGATGATTACGAGACTTGGGTTGAAGGAGGGGTGACACCTACATTGAATGCATTTGAAAACAATGGAGATGTTAGAGCCACAGTCCTTGTCTACACACCATCATCATTCGGTAATTACAGAGAAGGAGTTGGAACTTTGAGAGCAGATGGAGGAGACCTTGGCGGTGGATCAGAAAGCGTTATCGTCTTTCATCCCCATCGATCTGATGGAGTCAGACTCCAAGGAGACACAGTAAATACATTGACCAGTTACATGGGAACAGGAGGACTGAACACACCAATGGTTCATGCTATACAGAACACAGTCATTGGTAGATCAGATACTGCTGGGCCTAATGGTCGGGGTCATACTGATGAAGGAGAACCTATGTTCACCATCGATACCACCTCACCACACGCCATCGTTATCAGAGAACGAGAAGGTAAACCCGGTGGTGGCAAGGGTGCAATGTTCTCTGAGAAATCATTCACCCTCAAAGGTGTCAATGATCAGACAATCTTCAGTCAAACTATCAGGAGACTAACCCCTCTGGAATGTGAGAGGTTGCAAGGATTCCCTGATGGGTGGACTGATGAACAATCAGATAGTCAGAGATACAAACAGATGGGCAATGCGGTCACAGTAAATGTAGCCAAGTGGATTGGCGACAGAATCGTAGACTCATATGGCAAGTGATCCCGAACTACTGAAAGCTGTTATACGCCATTACGGTGGTGAAGTCCGTGATGGTTATTCAAGGGCAGTCAAGTGTTGTTTCCATGACGACACTCGAAGGTCGGCAGTTATGTCGACCGATGGAGAGAAGGCTGGGCTTTACTTCTGCCACACCTGTGGCATAGGTGGAGATGCATATTCGTTGTTGATGTGGAGAGAAGGGATAGATTTTCGTGTTGCTATCGATAGAGCGGCTGACATTGCTAAACGATCTGGCATCGACTTATCACAAAAAGATAAGCGAAGAGACGGTGGCTTACTTACAGGGTCGAGGGTTCGGAAAAGAACTGGCGGAGACTCATCTGCTAGGCACCGTACCAGTCGATTGTGACCCAAGCCATGTGCAATTTATCGGTTGGTTATCCATCCCATACAGAGTTGTCAATGGGGTGGCAGGATTCAAGTTCCGAAGAGTCGATGGATCTCCGGGCCCTAAGTACATGGCTCCAATGCATCAGCCAGCAAGACTCTTCAATGCCATCGATCTACAGAAAGCTTCAGATGTTGTTGCAATCTGCGAAGGAGAACTCGATGCAATTATTGCCAGCCAACTGTTGCCTTCAGTTGGAGTACCGGGTGTCAAAGCGTGGCGACCACACTTCAACAGGTTATTCGGAGGATACAAACGAGTACTTGTCCTTGCAGATAATGACGAAGGAAAGAAGGATGGTAGCAATCCGGGTATGGAACTCGCCGAAAAGGTATTACAAGAAGTCGAACACGCAGAACTGATACCATTACCACAAGGCTCTGATGTCAACTCTGTTGTACTAGAAGAAGGATTAGAAGGACTACGAAAGAGGTTAGGGCTAGATGAGTGACCATGGAAAACCAAGAGACAATAGAGACTTTGAAAAGATTATTAGAAAGTCATGGCCTAACGGTGGTAAAGGTAAGCAATCAACCTTCGGGCCTAGAGATAACAGTTCGAGTTCCTCCGATCCAGAGATGAACCAGTTCGTCACCGATGTGTGGGATATCATCGATGAACTTGGCAATCTTCTGATAAGCAAGCAAAGGGATTACGGCCCGGGCAATATCAACAATGCCTTCGGTGGCCCGATGAATGGTCTGCTTGTTCGTATGGGTGACAAGTTTGAACGCTTGAAGAACCTGTTTGCATTCGGTGATGGCAAGCCACAGCATGAACCAATCGAAGATTCATTCAAAGATCTAGCCAACTACGCCATCATTGCCATGATGGTTCAGCGTGGAAAGTGGCCAGCGAACAAGCTATGAAGAAGCTCCTCTTTTTTTTGGTTCCGATTCTTGTAATTACATCGTTGTATTTTGCAGTCAGGTTTGTGATTGATGCAATCCTAGAGATAGAAGATGGTGATTTACTCGATGAGTGATCGAGCCAAAGAACATCTTGCCGATCTAATCAACATCTCTTCTCATACTATCCACCGCAGATTTGCTGGCTATGTAGAGTATAAAGACTTGGTTCAAGAGTTGAATGTCTATGTACTTCAACGACCCAAACTTGAAGAAGATCTTGATGCTTCTTACACAGTCAGCAAAGATGAAACCAAGTGGGTTGCCCGGAAGATTATGGCTAGGTTCCGCCGTCATATCGAAAAGTATTCTCGTAAAGAGAAGGCAACAATGCTTGGCTATTCAACAGGTGATGAGTTCTTCTACGACACCGCCAAGGTAGCAGAACTTCTTCCTGTTGCATTTCAGTTTGATTCGAAGGGTGTAGTTCTCGTTGACAAGGTAGACGATGGACAACCACGCCGCTCACCAGCACCCAATGAGGGTGGCAATCTTCTTGCCATGGTGATTGACATTCGATCAGCACTTGAACTACTTGATAAAGATGAACAGTACATACTCGACCTCAGATACGGAGCTTCCCCAATGACACTATCTGATATAGCCAAAGCGATGGGAGTCTCTGACTCCACAGTAGATCGCAGGATTCAGAAGATACTTCGAAAGATTATTGACCACCTTGGAGGGCCAACGCCGTGGGCGTAAAGATCAACCTCGAAAGATATGAGGTTGTAATGGCGGTGAACACAGCAGTAGAACGATATGTATCTACGATGAAGAACCAACAGATGCGTGGTCTTGGTGACCTCGATCCATGGCAGCGAATACTTCTTGATGTCGATGGATGCGGAGCAGAGATTGCTGTCGCCAAATACTTAGGTGTCTATTGGTCTGGTGCATTCGGTCAAGGTGGTGTTGATATTGAACCGAATATAGATGTGAAGTACACACGACATGAGCAGGGCAGATTGTTAGTCAGACCAGATGCAAAGGATGACATCAAGTTTGTTCTTGTCCGTGGTGGTATGCCGAACTACGAACTCATCGGTTGGATTATGGGTGCCGAAGCAAAGAAGGAAGAGTGGTTGGATAAACCTGACTGGCGTAGACCTGAGATCTATTGTGTACCTGAGGATAAGTTGAGAAAGTTTAGAGGTTACTATGGCTAGGTATGATTACGAATGCCCGGGTTGTGGCAATGTTGTTGAGATTGTCCGTGGGTTCAACGATCCTGAAGAAGATTATGATTGTCCAACTAGAGAGTGTGGCAATACATTGGTGAGAAAGTATTCAGCTACACCTACGATATTCAAAGCTACTGGCTTCTACTCTACAGATAACTTCCGTAAATGAAAGAACCCCCTCCGAAGAGGGGGCCTTTCCCTAGAGTGGAGGATCAGATCCACTACATTTATCGTACCACTATTTGCCGTATTCCGCCTTCAGGAACTTGCCACAGTATGGCCACGGCTTCGATCCTCGGTCAGCATAGATGTGTAGTGCCACATGGAACTGCTCCATCAGGGTTGCCTTCTTGGGTGGTGTGCCGCTATCGCCGCCGTGAGCAACCCAAGTCCGGGGATATTCGATTTGGAAGTAGCCTTGGAACTGCTTCTTTGTTCCTGCTACTGCGTTCGATCTGCCGCTACTCTCACACATAGCCAGCTTCTGCCATGCCGGTGGCAGATGATCGAAGGTCATATCCTCGTAGTGAATCACGACTGGAATGTCTTGAACCACGAGGTTTGTTTCAGCTTTGGTTTCAATGGTCTTGAGTGGGGGCGATATGAGTACCGCCCCCAACAAGAGACCACCGATGATAAGTCGGTGCATTGTTTACCTTTCTCCTCCAAAGAGGATTGCCCCTGTCCATACAAGGAAGGGAATCGTCATCAGTATGGGTGAGTCTTCACTCATACCAAGTGGGAAGGTGAAGAAGGAAAGGAAGAAGAGTACATACCCCATCAACCCTCCTGCTTCATCTCACAGGTGATCACCGATAGATCGAACTCGGCATCATCCCATTGTCCATCACCTTGTTCGACCCAAGGTTCATCGAGTTGCAATCGCAATGTGTTCTCGATGTCATCGAACTCTTTCTGTGTTAGCGGTCTGTTGGTTTCGAATACCGCATTGAATGTGTACTTCATTCCTGACCCTCCTCTTTCCATTTGGTTGTGTCTATGACTCTGATTGTTTCTTCACCAAGTTCGATGGATTGGCGGTCAGTAATCCACCATTCCAACCCATCGAGTCGGCGAGATAGGTCTCCAAGAAGGAGATTGTTATCGCTTGAATAGATGGACACGATGATTCTCTGTAGCTTTTCAGTCATTCTTCTACCTCGCAGTCTGTATCATCGTGGACTTTTCTATCCCATTTACTTTCCCTGATAGGAGTTATGTGTTCAATCCATGATCGAAGTGAACCTCGCAATGCAGAAAGGTCGCTATCACCTAGACCTTCATCATCTAACAAGGTAAGAGTTCCAATCAAAGCCTTGGCTTGGGCTTTGGCTATTCTCTCAAGTCGTTTTCCGTGGTTCATTTGTTCACCTTCCAATGGATGGCAAGTGACTTGCTGAATGATTCCCATTTGCAATCGCAGATGCCACAGACATCTGAGTACTTGCAATCAGGTTGATGCGGATCGTAGAAGTACTCCATGCATTCGATGCAGTTGTTGTTCTCGTCATAAATGTTCATGCCAAGACCTCCTCAATGACCACCGAATCTTGAAGTTCGCCGCCGACAAGCCTTGATTCGATTTCGAAATCACCGGCATGGAACTTATCGAGTGCTTCCTCTCGACTCGAAGCCTCCAGCTCGAGGTCATACCAGCGTTCATACACATACTTCACTTTGAACTTAGGCATTACTTGATACCTCCTGTATCTGTATTCCTGCCAACTTCAACCAATGGTTGTAAGCATCTTCTGATAACTCATAGCGACAATATGAATCGCCAATCAACTTGTGAAGTTCCTTCACTTCATTGTTTAGGTCAGTCATTACTTGGTCTCCCTTACTACGACACAGATGTCTTCGCCTTCTTGCCAAGCAACTTCAGTCACTAGGTAAGAGAGTCTGTTTATCCAGCGATATCCGTTGTAAATCCAATCGCTATCTCCCTCAGAGACCCAAGTCCAAATCTGTTTAGGATCGAAGGTCTTCAACTTCTCAGCATCGTCATGGAACCAAGAGCCATCTTCGCTGGCGATTGGTTTGTACTTTGCTTCCCATTCTTTGTAGTTCATATCGAGGAAAGTTTCAGCTTTGTTCATTACTTTCCCTCCTCGAAGTAGCACTCGACCATACTGCCCCAGCAGTAGTGGTCTCCAACCCACCAAATGTGGGTCATTACATAATAGATAGCGATGATCCCGAGAAGTATTGCTACTGCACGAACTCGCTTTCCTCTCTTCGTTAGTTTCATATCTGTTCCTTTTCTCTAGTGGTCTGTCTCATCAGATGGGGTTGACCAGTTCCCCATGACCTCCCCGAAGGGAGGTTTCGACTTACGATGCTTGATTCCAATCGCAGTTCTTGCAGTAGTGCCACTTCGCTTCCCAATCAGAGACCCTTGCTTGGCAATCTGGAATCGCCACTCTCTTCCCATCCTTCATCACATAAGAGATGCAAGTTCTTTGAATCGAACCATCTGAGAAGAACATCATGTCGAACCATTGGTCGCCGACCTTGATGTTCTTGCGGTCAGTCATTCGAACTCTGTCGGGTTGGCAGATGTCCATGTGCTTTTCATAATCAGCATTCGTTGATGCTTCTGCCCAACAAGTTGAGCAGATGTAAGTCATTCCAGTTTTCATTTTCCAATCCTCCAAAGGTTTGCCTTGGTTGTTTCGACTAGCGTTTCGATTGCAGTCTTTCCTTCTGCAACCTCAGTTGGAGTCAGGTCAACCCATTCCTCTATGCCTTCCTCGACATCGGGTTCGAACCCAATGGCATCGGTGGTCAGGGTCAATGCCTTCTTCATATCTTCTGAGTAGACATAGACCACCATGCAGAACCCACCAGTCTGTTCGACTTGGCATTTGATGCCAGCATCTTCGAGAGCAAGAGCAAGTTCATTGCTTCCATCACTTTCAGCAACAGAAGAACATCGGCAGACATAACAACCGCCGTGTTCCATCCGTAGGAAGTTCCCATTCATATCGTGAACTTCATAATCAACCATGTGTGGATGTGCCACGAAATCTTTGCAAGGTGCAACAGATTCGTGGAATCTTTTTTCCTGTAGCTCGATTTGCATCTCTAACCTCACGCCCCCTTCTTCGATCCGTGGAGGAGTCGGTCTTCGTAAGCGGTGAGGAGTTGGTCAACTCCATCTTGTGCATCCCCGAACTCTGCAAGGAAGTCGCATTCCTCGCTGGAGTAGATAAATCGGATGTCGTAGCAGAGGGAATCTCCGTCATGGGTGGACTCCCCGATTTCCTTCTCTCCTCTGTAGATGTGGAGAGTGTGTCCAATCATTCCTCGAGAGTTCTCGAAGAGTCGGACTTTCTTTACTTCGTACATTCTGACCCTTTCTCTAGTGGTTTGTCTCATCAGTTCGGGGGGAACCACCCCACCGAAGACCCCCGAAGGGGTTTCGACTAACTCGCCATGTCCTCCCTTGTTTGTCGGTCGGTGTATGCCTTGACCTCGTAGAGGGTTTTCATGGGATCTTCTTCGGTTGCTTCTGCTATCTGTTCGACAAGATAGAGAAATGATTCAGTTTCTCCGAACTTCTCGAAGATTTGAGAAGCCAATCGGTGAACCAACTTCCACGAAGCGGATTCGTTTTCTTCTTCGAAGTAATGAAAGACATTTGAATCATCGAAGGAGAAGCAGTCACAATCTTCTTCATGCTTTGCACATGATTCCCCTCCATCGAAGAACTCTGAATATCTTTCCTCTGCTTCTTCGATTGTTTCGGCTTGAATGTCTAACGATTGGCAGACAATGAAAGCGGTGAAAGTTTTCATCGTGAAACCTCGACTAATCCTTTGCTATTCAATGCCCTTCTAACGATTCCCTGATGGCGTGAAGTAGTCACAGAAAACTTCTGTTTGACCATGTACCAACCAGCAGAAGAGTGCCAAGCGATTGGGGTTTTGTAAGACATGACCACGAAGTCAATCGAATCTCGAACTGCTTCATATTGTTCAATCTCTTCAGGGTTGAGCATTCCGTAGGTGTTGCTTCTTCCATCTATTGCCCACAATGCAGAAGCAAGAAACGCTTCTCGATTTTGGATTGCTTCGGATGCTTGGTCTTGGTTCTTGAGTTTCATTCTGATTCCTTTTCTCTAGGTCTCGAGGATGCCCTCGAGGGTTCCATTCTCCCATTTTCGGGGTCAGATTGGAAGCATTTCGGGAAGGGTTTTCCTGTAGCTCGAAGTCCAGCTCGAGGGGTTCCAAGCGTGGAACTGCTTCCCCTTGGGGTCTGCCAAGCGTGGAGGGTTCTCGATCCTTGGCGTGGATGCTTTGCGATCCGTGGCGATGGTCTGCCCAATGGGTCAAAGGTTGAAGGTCTGCCCTGCCAGTTCTGCCCCCTGCCCCTGACCCCTGCCCCCCCTGCCAAGTACTGGAGACCCTAGGCGGTTGGTTAGTTGGGGAACTTTGAAAGGTGCCTAGTTCCTGAGGGTCTGCCATGCCCTGCAAGTCTCCACAAAATGCCCCCAAACTGGTCGCCGATAATATGCATTATGTAAACTAGCTGGTTCGACACGCCCCGGCAAAATGACCCGAGTGCTTTATATGCCACCACCCTGTGTATATATGTACCCACTCTAAAATTTTTGATAGGATCCGAGACAGTAAAACCGCAGGTCAAAGCCATATTTGACTGCATTGGATAGACTGTGAGGTAAATCACACCCCTTAGGGTGGGATAAACACCCCTTATCCCGGCTTATACATAGTAGGAGGATAATTACCGACCAAGGTAATTAGACGACCTACACGCCCCTAGGGGGGCGTAGGGAGCTTCTAGCGACCGAAGACCCCCTAACACACTCATAGTTGAGTGTGGACAGGTCTGTCGTTTTCTGTATCCACAGGTTTATCCACAGACCGTGGATCCAATGAAAAGACACCGAGGAATCCAATGAATAAACGGCAAGAAGAAGCCGCCAAGACTAAAGCGAAGGTGCTTGGCTACATCACCCAAGGCTATACAGTCGAAGAAGCCATGAGGGCTGTCGGCAAATCGGTCAAACTCTGGGAGTACTACCGATCCACCGATAAAGAGTTCAAAGAGAACGCCGACAAGATTCGTGCCGCCAGAGTAACTAAAGGCCGTACCCAATCTGAGGAATCTCTCACCAAAGGTTTTCGTGATTTCCGCAAGGAGTACCTAGACTCCGAAACTTTCGACCACCAGATGAACATCATCGATCTACTGGAAGGTCGTGACCCAGCGTGGATCCACAGCTCCATGCAGTATGAAAAGGGTCGCCCCCAATATGTCTTGGTCAATGTTCCGCCTGAACACGCCAAGTCGATGACTACCTCGATTGACTACCCGGTCTACCGGATCTGTATGGATCCCAATGTCCGAATCATGATTGTCTCGAAGAGTCAACAGAAGGCAACAGAATTTATCTACGCCATCAAGCAAAGACTTACCCACCCCGGCTGGCAAAAGCTACAACTTGCCTACGCTGCTGGTTCTGGCTTCAAGTCCAAATCTGCTACATGGCAAGCAACACAGGTTTACCTCGGAGATGAACTCCGTGACTCCGATCAGAAAGACCCTACCCTTCAAGCCATTGGTATTGGAGGTCAGGTCTACGGTGCGAGAGCAGACCTGATTATTCTCGATGACTGCGTAACTATGAGTAACGCTCACGAGTATGAGAAACAGATTCGTTGGATCCAGCAAGAAGTTTTAACTCGTCTTGGGCCCACCGGAAAGCTTTTAGTTTTAGGAACCCGAGTGGATTCCATCGACTTGTATAGGGAACTCCGTAACGGAGAACGCTACCCAACAGGTCAATCTCCGTGGACATACCTAGCCATGCCGGCGGTTCTTGAGTTCGGTGAAAGCCCGAACGACTGGAAAACCCTCTGGCCAAAATCAGACCGCCCATGGCAAGGTTCCGAAGAAGAACCAGATGAGAGTGGTTTATATCCTCGCTGGGATGGACACCACCTTTCAATGCGTAGATCAGCCCTCGATCCGAAAACATGGTCGATGGTTTATCAGCAAGCAGATGTTGATGAAGATTCGACATTTAATGTCACCTGTGTAAAAGGCTCCGTAGATCGTATGAGAATGATTGGGCCTTTGGTTTCTGGAAACCCCGGACACCCAGAGGAGACAGAAGGATTTACCATCGTTGCAGGGCTTGACCCAGCAATCGTTGGTGATACAGCGGCCGTAGTAATGGCTATAGATCGCCGCCGTAAAAAGCGTTATGTACTTGATGCGGCAACTATTACTCGACCTTCGCCACAAGCGATCCGTGATCTCATCACAACATTTACTGATAAGTACAAACCTTCCGAATGGATGGTTGAACGAAACGCATTTCAGGGCTACCTGACACAAGATGAGAATCTACGGATGTGGTTAGCCAACCGTGGAGTGATGCTCCGGGAACATACAACATCTCGCAATAAGTGGGATGTCGGCTTCGGTGTGGCAGCTATGGCACCTCTCTTTGGATCAGCAGATCCTCAAGGGAAGCACCGTAGAGATAATCTAATTCACCTTCCATCGGATAGAAACGAAGGCGTTAGATTACTAATCGACCAACTTGTCACTTGGTCACCAGAGACAAAGAACAAAACCGACTTGGTTATGGCACTTTGGTTCTGTGAGATTCGTGCCAGAGAGATCTGTCAGTACGGAGATTACGGTGGCAAGTTTATGAGAAATGAGTTTTTAACTCGATCAGACCAGAATCGTCAGATGGTTGTAAACCTAGACGAGTGGGCTGCTAGTAGAAGAATCGGTTAAAGGAGACTAAATGCTTACTCCACAGGAAGTAGCAGCAAAGGTACAACGGCTAAAGCACCGTAACATGGATCGTGATCGCCGTATGTCCGATGTACTTGCTGTACGCCAAGGAAAGATGCAGGATGTTTTCTTTGGTCAATTCTCTGATGAATATCCAAAACCACTTATCGCAAACATGGTGGATATCGCAGCTCGTGACCTAGCGGAAGTCACAGCCCCACTCCCTGCAATCAACTGCTCTTCATCTAACATGACTAGCGATGCTGCAAGGCGTAAATCGGAGATCCGTACACGCATTGCAAACCATTACGCTAACAAATCAGACCTACAACTACAGTTCTATAAGGGTGCAGACTGGTATTACACCTATGGATTCTGTGCAGGTATCGTTGATATTGACTTTGAAACCGATACTCCACGCATTCGTTTGCTCGATCCATTCGGTCTTTACTATGACAAGGATCGATTTGGCAATGTAACTTGCGTTTCTCAAACCATCATCATGGATGTTGAGTCAATTATCTACCAGTATCCAGAGCATACAAACAAGATTAAGCAGAAGTATCGTGGTCAGAACGCCAATGTAGCGATGATTCGTTACCACGATAAGTACCAAGACATGATCTTTATCCCAGATCTTGACAATCTGGTTCTCTCAAATACCCCAAATGTCATCGGTCGAGTACTCGTTGACATTGCAGAACGCCCAACTGTTGACGGTCAAGCTCGTGGTCAATTCGATGATGTGCTTCCAGTACAGATGGCTAAGGCTCGTTTTGCTCTTCTACAACTAGAAGCAGCGAAGAAATCAGTAGAAGCACCGATTGCTATCCCACCAGATGTCCAAGAATTTGCTCTTGGCCCTGATGCATTGCTTCGTTCTAACACTCCAGAAAGAATCCGCCGAGTTCCAATCGAACTTCCTAGTGGAGTATTCGCAGAATCATCTAATCTTGAACGAGAACTCCGCATGGGATCTCGTTATCCAGAAGGTCGTACAGGTCAGATCGATGCATCTATCGTTACTGGTCGTGGTGTACAGGCTCTTATGGGTGGTTTTGATTCACAGGTCAAGGCTGCACAAGCAGTATTCGCTAGATTCCTAATCAATCTCATCGGTATTGCATTTGAGGTAGACGAGAAAGTCTTCCCTAATGATCGAAAAGTTATTCGTGGAACCGATGACGGTACACCTTTCGAACTAAACTACACACCATCTCGTGACATCAAGGGTGATTACACCGTAGATGTTCAGTATGGTCTCATGGCTGGACTTGATCCTAATCGTGCAGCTATCTTCGGATTACAACTTCGTGGTGACAAACTCATCAGCCGTGATTTCCTACGCCGTAATCTTCCATTCTCTATCAATGTCACACAAGAAGAACAAAAGGTTGATATCGAAGATCTTCGTGACTCTCTACGCAACGCCGTATCGCAATATGCAACGGCTATTCCAATGCTTGCAACACAAGGTGGCGACCCAACAGAAGCGGTTAAACGAATCGCTGACATTATCCAAGGTCGTCAAAAGGGTGAAAGTTTGGAGCAGATTGTTTCTAAAGCATTTGCTCCGCAGGAACAGCCAGCGGCGACTGCGATGGCCCCCGGTGCTTCGCAACCATTACCCCCTGAAATGATGGGTATGGTTCCGGGAGCGGCCCCGGCCGCTGGCTCCCAAATGGTGGCTGGCCCCGGTCAGTTCTCAAGACGGACAGATCTAGCACAAGGCGGATCTCCGCAAATGTCACAACTATTAGCAGCCCTAACTGGGGCCGCTTAAACGAACAAGGAGGAAATATGTTCGGAGTCAAGAAAGGCAAAGTAGCCCCAGCACCAGTCAAGGGCCCTATTCAGGGTGCTTCGTCTGCAAAGGGAAAGTCTGCAATGCAGAAGCTTGGTGAAACAGGCAAGCCAGCAAAAGCTGGTGGAAAGAAAGTTAGTTAATAACGCTTAGAAAGGTCGGGCTATGGATCACGATCAAGAGTTTGATGACATAGACGATATGTTTATCTTAGCCCGACCTGCTAAGAAAATAGATTTTTTATACGCTTTTGTTGCATTGATGTACAACATCAGCGTTTCATTTACAGAATTTTTCTCTCTTCTCTCAAGAATCGTACATTCACATTCCGTGAACGAAGCAAAGAAGCGTTATATGTGGGAGAAGTTGTCCAAAGATATTGAAAAAATGGAGGCTAAGAAAGATGGCTGAGTACACAGGAAGACAAGCAGCTCAGTACATCCCGGGTGGAGCATATGGTGAGGGTTCAGAACTCATGTCATTGCAAACTGCACCGGGTGTAAACCTTGCAGCCTCTGAAGTTTCTGCTGAACAAATGGGTGCAGTTGCTAACGCTGTTCCAGTTCAGAGACCAACACTAAGTCTTACAACACCTAATCCAGACAAAGATGTTCCTATTACTGATGGTGCATCGTTTGGCCCGGGTCGTGGCCCTGAAGTTTTACCAACTCCACCTTTGGCACAAGACCCAACTGCTCAACTGATCATGTCGCTGGCAGAACTGTATCCAGATCCAGATCTCACTCGACTTGCCCAGCGAATTAAGGCAGAGGGTCGTGCTTAATGGCAGGAGTCGGCGGAGTTAAAGGTACAGGAAGTCTGCCGAGTGTAGTTGGAAACATTCCACTACCCGGAACTCCTGAATATGATGTTTACAGAAGGCAGCAAGAGAGCCGCTACCTCAACCCACAATTTGCACAGCAAGTTGCTGGAATGGCAAAGGCATATCCAAATGCTTCGCCGGGTGTAGTTATAGGTCTTGCTAAATCTGGTGCAATTCCTTATGGAAACACAGCTACTGCTGCTGCAACCATGGATGGTGAAGCACTCATCGATCAACAGCGTGAAGCAGCCAAGGCTGCTGCTGCTAAGTTGCGTGAGCAGAACAAGACACCTAAGGGATCACCTGCCGACTTTCTTGCACCACTAACTCGTACAGCATTCATGCTTTTGTCTACACCATTCGAAATGCTCGAAGCAAGCGTTCGTAATGCTGTAGCAGGTAGACCATTTTCAAATACTTTTGACGAGACACAAACTGGTCAAGCACTTAATCAATTCTTTAGAACTGGTCGTGTTGATGTCGGTACTGGTTTTCTTGGAACAGATGTAACCTCTGAAGTAGGTAAGGCACTCCTTGCAGCAAAGATTGCTGCTGGCCCAAAGATGAAGGGTGGAGTTCCTTGGACTTATTCCACAGGACTTACTCAAGCACTCTTTGACGATCCAGAAACTAAGGCTGCTAGAACTTTCCAAGCAGTATCTGGATTCGTACTTAACCTTGCTGCTGACCCATTGACTTATGTTCCCGGTGTTGGTTTACTCAAGATCGGTAAAGAAGCAGGTAAGTTTGGTGTAACACTTCGTATTGGCCCTAAGGCAGCAGCTCGTGCAGCCGAAGCCAAGAAGGCTCCAATCAAGGCTGTGGCTCGTGAAGCAGAAGAGATATTGCCAGAACTTGCAAAGGTTCGTGCAGGTAAGAAGGCTGCATCTGGTGATCTTCGTATGCTCGAAGGTGACTTGATCAAACTTCAAGATGATTACCAAGCATTGCTTCCAGAGTTATCTCGTAATCGAGATCTTGTATACCAAGCAAAGTGGGATTCAGATCTACTCGATGCTACCTATGGTGACCTCGCTGGAAAGCGTAACGATCTTTTCTCTGCTCTCAAGTCTGAGACTTCTCGATCTGAAGCACTCGTTGGAGATAAGCGTAAGGCTGAAGAGTTAATTGCATTCCGTCTTGAACTCAA
>Ga0315907_10004038_pt1 | contig 16742 bp, 12 predicted proteins | sample LakEriMetagenome_3_FD_203525 | JGI IMG/M metagenome (GOLD analysis project Ga0315907, IMG submission 203525) | Freshwater fungal communities from buoy surface, Lake Erie, Ohio, United States - Buoy 12 MA123 | ecosystem: Environmental > Aquatic > Freshwater > Lake > Lake biofilm | place: USA... | reverse complement strand
TGGACGCCGCCCTGAGCACCGGGCAGGTTCCGCCGTCCGATGAAGTGGGCCTGGTCGAGGCCCTCGTCAGCATCGCCTCGCGCCTGAACGAGCACGCGCGCGTGCTGCGCTGGACCGAGCGTTACGCTGCCATCGGCGGCACGCAGGACGCCGTGCGCATGGTGCGCATCCAGAGCCAGTTGGCCACTGGTGATGAAAAAGGGGCGATGGCGGCGCTTAGCGCCCGGTTGGACGCGGCGGACAAGGCAGGTCAGACCCCGCCCGAGTCGCACCTGCGCACCTTGCTGTCGCTGCAGCAGAAGGCCAAGGATGCGGGTGCCCCGCGCACGCTGGAGCGCCTGGCCCTGGCCTATCCCCGCCCGGAGTACTGGATGGACTTGGTGGTCTCGGCGGCGCGGGATCCGGCCCTGCCCGACCGCACCTTGATCGAGCTGTACCGCCTGCTGCGCCTGGTGGGCGGCGTGAAGCAACTGGAACTGGGCGAAGAGATGGCCCAGCTGGCCGCCCGCCTGGGCCAGCCGGCCGAGGCACTGTCGGTCCTGGACGATGCCTTTGCCGCGGGCCAGATGGGCAAGGGGGGACAAGCCGCCGCCCACCAGACCTTGCGCGAGCAGGTGCGCAAGCAGGCGGCTGCGGAAGCTGCGGATCGCGCTGCCGCGGAGGCTTCAGCCCGCACGGCGCCCAACGGCAACGGCCTGGTGGACCTGGGTTGGGCCATGGTGGCCGGCCTGCCCCTGGGGGCGGCGCCCGCGCAGGCGGAGCCAGGCTTGGCCCTGATGGAGCAGGGCTTGGCCAAGGGCGGCCTGCGTCGGCCGGTGGAAGCCCGCCTTCACCTGGCCATGGCGCAACTGGCCGCGGGTCGTCGGGACGCCGCGCGCCAGACGCTGAAGGCCCTGGAGGCCGAGGCTGGTGCTGATCCTCTGGCCGCCCCGGTGCGGCTGTGGAGCCAGTTCGCCCACGCGACAGCCCTGTTGCCCACGCGCCAGTAAACCTGGCGGCCCGCGGCTGCCGCCGCTCGGTCAGGCTTTCAGGTACTCCGCCTTGGTGCTGAGCCAGCGGGCCACGTGCGCGCGGGCGGCGGCAGGGTGTTCGGCCATGAGGCGCGGTGCGATGCGGCGCGCCTGCTCCAGCAACCCGGTGTCGCCGTTCAGGTCGGCAAAGCGCAGCAGGTCGGCGCCGCTCTGGCGCGCGCCCATGAACTCGCCCGGGCCGCGGATCTCCAGGTCGCGCCGCGCGATCTCGAAGCCGTCGGTGGTCTCGGCCATGGCGCGCAGGCGCGACTTGCCGGTGTCCGACAGCGGGCCGGTGTAGAGCAGCACGCACACGCTGGCAGTCGAACCCCGCCCCACGCGTCCGCGCAGTTGGTGAAGCTGCGCCAGGCCGAAGCGCTCGGCATGCTCGATCACCATCAGGCTCGCGTTCGGCACGTCCACGCCGACCTCGATGACGGTGGTGGCCACCAGCACGCCCATGCGCCCGCTGCTGAACTCGGCCATCACGGCCGCCTTCTCGGCCGCGGGCATGCGGCCGTGCAGCAGCCCCACCTGACAGCCCGGCAGCGCAGCGCCGAGCACGGCGCTGAGTTGGGCGTGCGTCTCGGTGGCGTTCTGCAGGTCCAGGGATTCGCTCTCTTCGATCAGCGGGCAGACCCAGTAGACCTGCCGGCCCTGCAGCAACTCGTCGCGGATGCGCGCGATGACTTGCTCACGCTTGCTGTCGGCGAACACCTTTGTCACGATGGGCGTGCGCCCGGGCGGCAGCTCATCGATGGTGCTGACGGCCAGGTCCGCAAAGTAGGTCATGGCCAGGGTGCGCGGGATGGGCGTGGCGCTCATGGTCAGCAGATGGGGTTCCAGGCGCGCGCCTGGCGAGGCCGCTCCCGAGCTCGCCGTCCCAGGTCTAACCTCCACGGCGCCAGGCTGCGGCGCTGGCGGGGCACCAGCCGGGGTCTCCACCAGTTTGTGGCGCAACTCCAGCCGCTGTGCCACCCCAAAGCGGTGCTGCTCGTCCACCACCGCCAGCCCCAGCCGGGCGAAGACCACGTCGTCCTGGATCACGGCGTGCGTGCCCACCACCAGCCCCGCCTCGCCCGAGGCGATCTGCGCCAGCATGGCTTTGCGGGCCTTGCCCTTGCGGCTGCCGGTGAGCCAGGCCACGGTCACGCCCAGAGGCTGCAGCCACTGCACCAGCTTGTGAAAGTGCTGCTCGGCCAGGATCTCGGTGGGCGCCATGAGCGCACATTGCCAGCCGGCGTCGATGGCGCGGGCGGCGGCGAGTGCGGCCACCACGGTCTTGCCCGAGCCCACGTCGCCCTGCAGCAGCCGGTGCATGGGCACGGGCCGGGCCAGATCGGCATCGATCTCGGCGCAGACGCGGGCCTGCGCAGCGGTCAGGGCAAAGGTCAGGGCGGCCTGCAGGCGCGCATGCAGGCTGGAGGGGCCGGCCGCCGCGGACATCACCGGGGCGCGCAGCCGTTCCCGTGCGGCCACGGCCTGCGCCTGGGCCAGTTGCTGCGCCAGCAACTCGTCGAACTTCAGCCGTTGCCAGGCCGGGTGGCTGCGGTCTTCCAACGTGGCCAGGGGCAGGCCGGGCGGGGGCTGGTGCAGCAGCCGCACAGCCTCCTTCAGCGGGGGCAGGCCGGGGGGCACGGCGGCCGGCGGCAGTACCTCGTCCAGCGGCGCGCGCCCCAGCGCAGAGGTGATGGCTTTGCGCAGGTAGACCTGCGGCAACTGCGCACTGCTGGGGTACACCGGCGTGAGGGCGGACGGCAGCGGCGCGCCCGGCTCCACGGCCTTGAAGGTCGGGTGCACCATCTCCCGCCCCAGAAACCCGCCGCGTACCTCGCCGCGCACGCGCACGTGCTGGCCGCTTGCCAGGACCTTCTGGTGCGAGGGGTAGAAGTTCAGGAAGCGAAGCGTGATCTCGCCGCTGTCGTCTGCCAGCCGCACCACCAACTGGCGCCGGCTGCGCAACTCCACCTGCGCCTCGCGCACCACGCCCTCCACCTGCGCGGTCTGGCCGTCGCGGATGTGGGCGATGGGCTGGAGTTGCGTCTCGTCCTCGTAGCGCAGCGGCAGGTGCAGGGCCAGGTCGATGTCGCGCACCAAGCCGAGCCGCTCCATCGCTCTCTGAGGCGCGGACTTGGCACGGGGCGCGTCGGGCATACGGCACATTGTCGGCCGCAACCCCAGCCGCACGTCTTGCGGCAGGCCCGCGGCAGGGCCGCCGTCAGTCGTGCACGATGTTGCGGTCCTTGATGATCTGGGCAAACCGCCGGGCGTCGGCCTTGGTCACGGCGCCGAACTCGGCGGCTGACATGGGCGTGGGCTCGGCACCGATGCCGCGGATGGCTTCCACCGCCGCGGGCAACATGAGCGCGCGGTTGATCTCGCGGTTCATGCGCTCGATGATCGCCGCGGGTGTGCCCGCAGGGGCCCAGAAGCCGTGGGTGGTGCCGGCATCGAAGCCCTTCAGTCCGAGCTCTTCGAGCGTGGGGGCGTCGGGGAACATCGACAGCCGCTTGGGCGAGGTCACGGCCAGCAGCCGCAGCCGGCCGGAGCGCACGTGCGGGAAAGCGATGCCCGGGTCCAGCAGGTAGTCGATGGTGCCGCCCAGCAGGTCCTGCAGCGCTGCGCCTGAGCCGCGGTAGGGGATGTGCACGCTGAAGAAGCCGGCCTGTGACTTGAGCATCTCGCCCGCGATGTGCGGGCTGGTGCCGTTGCCGGGGGTGCCGTAGGTCAGCTTGCCGGGGTTGCGCTTGGCGTGGGCGATGAACTCGGCATAGGTCTTGTACGGCGCGTCACCGCGCACCACCAGGAAGAGCTGCAGGCGGGCGCCGGCAGCCACGGGCACGAGGTCCTTGTCGTGGTCGAACGGCATCTTGGGCGTGACGTAGGGCACGATGGACGCGCCGCTGCCCGAGCTGCACAGGAAGGTGTAACCGTCGGGCGCGCTCTTGGCCGCGGCGTCCGAACCGATGATGCCGCCGGCGCCGCCGCGGTTGTCGACCACGATCTGCTGGCCCAAGGCCTGCGCCAGCGTGGTCGTGACCGAGCGCGCCACCAGATCGGGCGAGCCGCCGGCCGGGAAGTTCACGATCATCCGGATCGGCTTGGCCGTGGGCCAGGCCGTGGTCTGGGCTCGGGCCAACCCGAAGGCGCCCAGGGCAAGGCCCGAGAGTGCGGCAAGGCCGAGTTGGCGGCGGCGGACGTTGTGGTGTGAGGGCATGGGAGGTCTCCAGAAGGGGGTTCTTGGGTTACGGTCTTTGTATCGGCGCATGAGGCGCATCCAGGCACCGGTAAGACGGCACAACCAGGAGCGCGCCGACCTGTGGCCCGCATGTTCAACGGCGATTCTTGGCTGCGCACCAGCAGAAGGTCAAACCCAGGGGCTTGATTCGGGCCTGTCGGAGGCCATTTGCGGTGAAAACCCTGAGGAAGCGCCGCGACACCTGGCCGGCGCCTATCCCCGGGACCCCAAGCCACTGAGCCGCTCACCGCTGAAACGCCTGCCCGCGCGGGGCCTCAGACCCCGGTCTCGATAATCCGTCCAATGCCTCTTTCCCGCGCCTCCCGTCTGGCGAGTTTGACCCTGTGCCTGTGGGCCGCTCCGCCCCAGGCCGATGCCGCCTTCGAGTTGCCGCCCATCGACCGCATCGTGCAGTACCAGCCGCGGCTGCCGCTGCAGGTGGTGACGGCTGACGGCGTGGAGATCGCCCAGTTCGGTGCCGAGCGGCGTATCTACGTGCCGCTGGCGCGCATCCCCAAGCGCCTGCAGGATGCGGTGCTGGCAGTGGAGGACACCCGCTTTCGGGAGCACAGCGGCATCGACCCCAAGGGCATGGCACGCGCCGTGCTGTCCATGATGACGGGCGGCATGAAGCAGGGCGCCTCCACCCTCACGCAGCAGCTGGTGCGCACGATGCTGCTGACCCAGCGCTTCACGCCCGAGCGCAAGGCCAAGGAGATCCTGCTGGCGCTGCAGGTGGAGAAGGCCCTGTCCAAGGACCGCATCCTGGAGATCTACCTCAACGAGATCTTCCTGGGCCAGCGCGCCTACGGCTTTGCCGCGGCGGCACAGACCTACTTCGGCAAGCCGCTGGAGCGCTTGAGCATCGCAGAGACCGCCCTGCTCGCCGGCCTGCCGCAGAACCCGCATTACGCCAACCCGGTGGTCAACCGCCAGCGCGCCGTGGCGCGGCAGCAGGTGGTGCTGGAGCGCATGCGGGTCACGGGCGTCATCACCCAGGCGGAATGGGCCGCCGCGCGGGCCGAGAAGCTGGACATCCGGTCTCCGCTGGACGTGGCCGTCCCTGCGGGACACGTGGCCGAGATGGCGCGTCGGGCCGTGGTGGAGCGCTTCGGCACCGAGGCCTACACCCAGGGCCTGCGCGTGGTGACCTCCTTGCGTGCGGCTGAGCAGCGCGCCGCGCGCGAGGCCGTGCGCCGCGCCGTGCTGGAGCACGACCGCCGCACCCCCTGGCGCGGACCGGAGGACGTGGAGGAGCTGCCGGCAGGTGACGGGCCGGCGCTGGAGCAGGCTGCAGCCCAGGCCTTGAAGGCGCACCGCGACGACGAGCAGTTGCGCGTGGCCATCGTGCTGCAGGCCACGCCGCGCGAGGTGCGGGTGCAGCTGGCAACCGGCGAACGCCTCACGCTCACGGGCGAGGCCCTGCGCCGCGCCGCGCCCGGGCTCGCGCCCAAGGCCCCGGCTGCGCTGGCGCTGCGGCGTGGCGCCGTGGTGAGGGTGATGCAGACCGGCACGGGTGGGTCGGCTGGCGCCAGTGCGGCGTCGCCGCGCGCAGGCGCCCCCTGGACCCTGGTGCAGTGGCCTGAAGCGCAGGCTGCCTTCGTCGCACTTGACCCGACCAGTGGTCGCATCCGGGCGCTGGTGGGCGGCTTCGATTTCGGGCGCCAGCCCTTCAACCACGTCACCCAGGCCTGGCGCCAGCCCGGCTCCAGCTTCAAGCCGCTGCTGTATTCGGCGGCGTTGGAGCAGGGCGTGATGCCGGCCACCGTGGTGGACGATCTGCCCTTCACGGCCGCCAACGGCTGGAGCCCGCAGAACAGCGACGGTCGCTTTGACGGCCCGATGACGGTGCGCCAGGCGCTGGCGAAGTCCAAGAACCTGGTGAGCGTGCGCGTGGCGCAGCAGGTGGGCGTGGGTCCCGTGCGGGAGTGGGCCGGCCGCCTGGGCCTGGATGCGGCGCGTCAGCCCGACAACCTGACCCTGGCGCTGGGCACGGGCAGCGTCACGCCGCTGCAGATGGCGCGCGCCTACGCCACCTTCGCCAACGGCGGCTGGCGGGTGGACCCGGTGCTGGTGGAGCGCATCACCGACGCCCAGGGCCGCGTCCTCTTCGAGGCGCCACCCCCTGCGCCCCTGGCCGAGGAAACACGCGTGCTGCCGGCGCGCAATGTCTTCGTCACCAACAGCCTGCTGCAAGACGTCACGCGCGTGGGCACGGCCGCCCGGGCGCAGGCGGTGCTGGGCCGCACCGACCTGTACGGCAAGACAGGCACCACCGACGACGCGGTGGACGCCTGGTTCGCGGGCTTCCACCCCAGCGTGGCGGCCGTCGCCTGGGTGGGCTACAGCGAGCCGCGCAGCCTGGGCGAGCGCGAGTCCGGCGGGGGTTTGGCGCTGCCGATCTGGATCGACTACATGGCCACCGCCCTCAAGGGTGTGCCCGAGGTGCCGCTGGAGGCGCCTGCGGGCGTGCTGAGGGTGGACCAGGACTGGGTCTATGACGAGTGGGCCCTTGGCGGCTGGCTGCAGCGCCTGCCGGCAGAAGCCGATAGGCTGAATGGGCTGCGCCCGGCTGGGCCCATCGGCCCCAGGGTCGTCCCCACGATGGTCCCCGCGCCCAGTCCCGCGCCCAGCCCCGCCTCCGAGCCTGCCTCCTCCACCCGCCCATGACCCTTGCCCTCGCCGACTACGACTTCGCGCTCCTGCCCGAGCTGATCGCCCAGCACCCGACGCCCGAGCGCAGTGCCTCGCGCCTGCTGGACGGTACCGGGCCGCAAGCCCAGGACCGGGTGTTCCGCGACCTGCCCGCCCTGCTGGCCCCGGGCGACCTGCTGGTGTTCAACGACACCCGCGTCATCAAGGCGCGCCTGTTCGGCCGCAAGGCCAGCGGTGGCGCGGTGGAGGCGCTGGTGGAGCGCGTGCTGCCTGCATCGGAAGGCGAAGGAGGATCGCCCGGTGCGCCGCACGCGGTCTGGGCGCACCTGCGGGCCAGCAAGTCGCCCAAGCCGGGCAGCATGCTGCGGTTCGGGCGTCGGGGCGCTGGGGCACAGGACGCCTTCGAACAAGGCTTCGATGCCGAGGTGCTGGGGCGCTGCGGGCCCGACGGGGAGCTGTTCCACCTGGCGCTGCCTTCCGACCCCTTCGCCTTGCTCGAAGCTTTCGGCCACGTGCCCCTGCCCCCATACATCACGCACGAGGACGCGCCTGAGGACGAGCGCCGCTACCAGACCATCTTCGCCGCGCGGCCGGGCGCGGTGGCGGCGCCCACGGCCTCGCTGCACTTCGACGAGGCCGTGCTTGCCGCCTTGCGCGCGCGCGGCGTGGGCACGGCGCGCGTGACGTTGCACGTGGGGGCGGGCACGTTCCAGCCGGTGCGCGCCGAGCGCATCGAGGACCACCGAATGCACAGCGAGTGGTACGAGGTCGGCGCGCAGACTGTGGAGGCCATTGAGGCCACGCGTGCGGCCGGGGGGCGCATCGTGGCTGTGGGCACGACCACGGTGCGTTCGCTGGAATCAGCCGCCCGCAGCGGCGTGCTGCAGCCCACCACGGGCGAGACCGACATCTTCATCACGCCAGGCTTCGAGTTCCGCGTGGTCGACTGCCTGATCACCAACTTCCACCTGCCCAAGAGCACGCTGATGATGCTGGTCAGCGCCTTCGCCGGCCACGCCCACATCATGGCCCTGTACCGCCACGCCATCGCGCAGCGCTACCGCTTCTTCAGTTATGGGGACGCGATGCTGCTGGAGAGGGCTGCGGGGTGACACGCCCCTCATGGCCGACCCATCCTCGCGCCTGAGGCCCGAGGTCGGATGCGTTCGAGGCCCGTCGCCCTCCAGCACGGCCTGGGCGGCGGCGGTGTCCCACTGGCTGGTGGGGCCGAAGCGGGGGTACAGGTCGGCCTGACCCTCGGCGATGCGCCCCAGGGTGGGCAGAGCGTTCGAATCCATGGCAGGGCGGTGGACGTGGCAGAGCCGACATCGTCGCTGCTGGTGGTTTGCGCTGGTCGCGCTGCCTGGCCTGGGTTGCGGTGCGTGCCGTGAACCGTCTGCGCCCTTTGGTTGCAACCGATGACGATTTATGGCAGCCGATCCATCCTTGATTGACGCTGCGAATAGCGACGATGGCGACAAACGATTGGAATGAAAAGCGCGGTGCGTTCAGGATGACGACTTGACGCCACCGTCGTAGCCCAATCGTCCCAGCGGTCACACAGTCTCCAAGGAGCCCGCCATGAACCAAGCCCCCACCAACGCCCAGCCTGCTGCCGTCGCCACGGCCGGCGGCTGCCCCTTCACCGGCCAGCAGGCCGCCCGCCACGGTGCCCGCGCCCAGGCGGGCCTGCAGTCCAATGCCAATTGGTGGCCCGAGCAGCTGAACCTGGCCATCCTGCACCAGCACCAGCCGGTGTCCAGCCCGATGGACCCCGATTTCGACTACGCCCACGCCTTTGGCCGGCTGGACTACGCCGGACTGAAGAAGGACCTGGCCGCGCTGATGACCGACTCCCAGCCCTGGTGGCCTGCCGACTGGGGCCACTACGGGGGCCTGTTCATCCGCATGGCCTGGCACAGCGCCGGCACGTACCGCACTGCCGATGGCCGCGGCGGCGCCGGCACCGGCAACCAGCGCTTCGCACCCATCAACAGCTGGCCTGACAACGGCAACCTGGACAAGGCGCGCCGGCTGCTGTGGCCCATCAAGCGCAAGTACGGCAACGTCATCTCCTGGGCTGACCTGATGATCCTGGCCGGCAACGTGGCCATGGAGACCATGGGCTTCAAGACCTTCGGCTTCGGCGGCGGGCGCGAGGACATCTGGGCGCCCGAGGAGGACATCTATTGGGGCGCGGAGAGGGAGTGGCTGGCCACCAGCGACAAGGCCCACAGCCGCTACACGGACCCGCAGGGCCGGCGCGAACTGGACAACCCGCTGGCCGCCGTGCAGATGGGCCTGATCTACGTGAACCCGGAGGGTCCGGACGGCAACCCCGACCCGGTGGCCAGTGGCCGTGACGTGCGCGAAACCTTCGCCCGCATGGCCATGGACGACACGGAGACCGTGGCCCTGGTGGCTGGCGGCCACACCTTCGGCAAGGCGCATGGCGCGGGTGACCCGAAGCTGGTGGGCCCGGAGCCCGAGGCCGCCCCCCTGGAGGCCATGGGTTTCGGCTGGGCCAACCGGCACGGCAAGGGCCACAGCGAACACACCACTACCAGCGGCATCGAAGGCGCCTGGAAGCCCAACCCCACCACCTGGGACATGGGCTACTTCAAGGTGTTGTTCAAGTACGAATGGGAGTTGGTGAAGAGCCCGGCCGGCGCCTGGCAGTGGATGGCCAAGGACGTGGCCGAGGAGGACCTGATTCCCGATGCGCACGTGCCCGGCGTCAAGCATCGGCCGATGATGACCACCGCCGACCTCTCGCTGCGCTTTGACCCGGCCTATGAAAAGATCTCGCGCCACTTCCTGGCCCACCCCGAGGCTTTCGCCGACGCCTACGCCCGTGCCTGGTTCAAGCTCACGCACCGTGACATGGGCCCGAAGAGCCGTTACCTGGGCCCCGAGGTGCCCGCCGAGGACCTGATCTGGCAGGACCCGGTGCCTGCGGTGGACCACCCGCTCGTGGACGCTGCCGACATCGCTGACCTGAAAGCGCGGGTGCGTGCCGCGGGCCTGACGGTGACTGAGTTGGTGGCTACCGCCTGGGCCTCGGCCTCCACCTTCCGCGGCAGCGACAAGCGCGGGGGCGCCAACGGCGCGCGCATCCGCTTGGCGCCCCAGAGGGACTGGGCTGTCAACCAGCCCGCGCAACTGGCGCGCGTGCTGGCCGTGCTGGAAGGCATCCAAAGTGAGTTCAACGGCTCCGCTTCGGGCGGCAAGCGCATCTCGCTGGCTGACCTCATCGTGCTGGCGGGGAACACGGCCGTCGAGGACGCCGCACAGAGCGCCGGCCACAAGGTGCAGGTGCCCTTCGCACCAGGCCGCACCGATGCCACCGCCGAGCAGACCGACGCCGCCTCCTTCGAAGTGCTGGAGCCCCAGGCCGACGGCTTTCGCAACTGGCGCGCCAAGGCCTGGAGCGTCTCGCCCGAGGCCATGTTGGTCGACCGCGCTCAACTCCTCACGCTGTCGGCGCCGCAGATGACGGTGCTGGTCGGCGGCCTGCGGGTGCTGGGCGCCAATGCCGACGGCTCGAAGGCTGGCGTCTTCACCCAGCGGCCGGGTCAGCTGACGAACGACTTCTTCGTCAACCTGGTGGACATGGGCACCGTGTGGACGCCCACCGGCGACAACGCCTACGAGGGCCGCGACCGCGCCACCGGCGCGCCGAAGTGGACGGCCACCCGCGTGGACCTCGCCTTCGGCTCCAACTCGCAGCTGCGCGCGATCGCCGAGGTGTACGCCCAGAGCGACAACGAAGGCAAGTTCGTGCGCGATTTCGTCGCCGCCTGGGCCAAGGTGATGAACCTGGATCGCTTCGGTTCGGTGTGATGGCCAGGGTGCTCGCCGGGCTTGGGCGGGCCTGGGCCGGCCTGGGCCGGCCTGGGCACCCGCGCTGGCTTCGCGCAGGACCCATTCGTCGCCCGCGTCAAGGTGGCGGACGCGAATCGCGTCACCCCCCGCGCATCACCACCACCGGCAGCACCATCGCGCTGAGCACGCCAGTGGACACGGCGACGATGGCGGTCAGCGTGGGCGGGGGCTGGATGCGCTCGGCGATGCCCATGCCAATCGACGCGGTGACCGACTTGGCCCACGTGCCGCGCACCTGCGCCTCATCCGCGCTCAGTTCCCTCAGCACGCCCACCGAGGCCGGCACGAACAGCAGGCCCAGGTGCTGCAGGATGGTCGAGCCCACCTGATCGATCGCTGCCGGCACCCGCCCGCGCCAGCCCAGGAAGGCCAGCAGCAGCACCAGACCCACCAGCGGGCCGGGGATGAAGGGGATGGCGAAGGCGCTGAGCACCTCGCCCAGGGCCTGGAACAGCAGCAGTTGGAGCAGTCCGTGGATCATGGGCGTGTGCGTGGGCGTGTGCGTGGGCGTGGGCGCGGGGATGGACGAGCGGGCGGGTGATTGTGGGATCTTGCGGCGCGGGCGCCGCCGTGCCCTGGCGTGCCCGGAGGGCTGATCCGACACAAGCCCGCCGGCCCGGGGGTCTGATGGTCGACGTTCCGCGCGACCGTGTGCGGATATCGAGTCGCGCGTCGCGCGCCACCATCCGCGTGCGGAGCTGGAGGGCATCGACCCCGACATTCCAGTGTTTCCCTGAGCCCGTGGCCCAGGCCGCCGTCCTGGGCGGGTGTGGCTCAGCCCGTCGGATTCGCCCCCGGGCGGTCTCTCGATGACGGGGTCAGAAGCTGCCGAAGGTCGTACCCAGGACGACCACCGCTGCCAGTGCCAGCAGGGGGATGACCACCGCCACGACAAAGATGTCGGCGTAGCTTTGGCGATGTGTGAGCTTGCAGATGCCCAGCAGCGTCACCACCGCCCCGTTGTGGGGCAGCGCGTCGAGCCCGCCCGTGGCGATCGCGATGACCCGGTGCAGCAGCTCGGGCGCGATGCCGGCGGCCTGCCCCATGGCCAGCCAGGTGGCGCCCAGCGTCTGCAGTGCGATGCTCATGCCGCCCGAGGCCGAGCCGGTGATGCCTGCCAGGATGTTCACCGCGATCGACACCGACACCAGCGGGTTGCCGGGCGCGACGCCCAGCACCGCGTCACGGATCAGCGAAAAGCCGGCCAGTGACGCGATGACGGCGCCGAACCCGACCAGCGAGGCGGTGTTCATGAGCGGCATGACCGATGCGCTCGCGCCTTCTTCCATGGCGGCTTGGATGGGCACGCCGGGTGCGCCTGCGATGCGTGCCGCCCGCCACCACAGCGCGCCCAGCAGCACGATGGCCGCGGCCAGCGCCCCAATCACGGCCCACACGCCGCGCACGGCCTGCATCGTCGTGGCGCCATAGAGCGGCTGGGTGAGGTAGCTCGTGTCGAGCGCCGGCCACAGCCACACGGACAGAAGGTAGTTCAGCGCGATCACCAGGACCACGGGCGTGATGGCCCACGCGAAGGGCATGCCGGGCCGCGCCGTAGTGCCGGCGGATGGCTCGCCGGGTGCGGTGGGCTCATGCGCGTCATGGCCCTCGCCCGCACGGCGCGCCGCCGAGGCGCGACGGCTCAGCCACCACCCACCGCCCACCAGCATCGCGGCCGCGCCGATCAGCCCAAGCCCCGGCGCCGCGAATGGCGTGGTGCCGAAGAACGGCATTGGCATGGCGTTCTGGATGGCCGGGGTACCCGGCAACGCGGTCATCGTGAAGGTGAATGCACCCAGCGCGATGGTCGCCGGTATCAGCCGTCGCGGCACCTGCGCCTGGCGGAACAGCGACGCGGCGATGGGAACCACGGCGAAGGCCACGACGAAGAGCGACACGCCGCCGTAGGTGAGCACGGCGCAGGCGATCACGACCGACCACACCGCGTGCCGCGGACCCAGCCCGCGCACGATGCCTTGCGCGATGGCCAGCGCCGCGCCGCTGGCTTCCATCATCCGGCCGAACACGGCGCCCAGCAGGAACAGCGGGAAGAAGGCGATCACAAAGCCGCCAAGCGCCTTCATGTAGACCTGGGTGTAGCTGGCGAACAGTGGCGCGTCGGCGCTGAACATCGCAGCGAGCAGGGCGCAAAGCGGCGCTAGCACGAGCACGCTCGCGCCACGGTAGGCGAAGTAGACCAGCGCCATCAACGCCAGCGCGATGCCAGCGATGCTGGTCATCGCATCCCGCACCCGTTGTCGCGGGTCGGCGGCATGTGCCTCACTCTTCCAGCTGGCTGCGCAGCATCCAGGCGGTTTGCTCGTGCACGGTCAGGCGTTGGGTGAGCAGGTCGGCCGTGGGCTCGTCGTGGGCCGAGTCGGCCAGGGGGAACAGGCTTCGGGCCGTGCGCGCCGCCGTCTCATGGCCTTGCAGCAGGATGCGGATCATCTCCTGGGCCTTGGGCGGGTTGGCCGGGGCGTCAGGCACCGACGACAGCTGGCCGAACGACGCATAGCTGCCGGGCGCAACGTGCCCGAGCGAGCGGATGCGCTCGGCGATGGGGTCCACGGCGTTCCAGAGTTCCGTGTACTGCTGCATGAACATGGCGTGCAGCGAGTTGAACATTGGGCCCGTCACATTCCAGTGGAAGTTGTGCGTGGTGAGGTAGAGCGTGTAGGTGTCGGCCAGTAGCTGGCTGAGGCCTTTCGCGATGGCGGCCCGGTCTTGCGTTTCGATACCGATCTGGACACTCATTTCATGGCTCCTGTACGAACTTTGGAGCCTTCATTCTGGACATCGCCTGCCGGAGGGTCCAATCGTTTGTGCATGTCACGGTCATAGTCCAGACGGAATAGCTGGTTCAGGCTCTCAGGCCTTGGCCAGGTACTCCACGCCAGGCAGGCCTTGATAGTCCACGTCCTGCGTCCAGAAAGTGGCGCCGTGTTCCCGGGCGATGCTGTACATGGCCGCGTCAGCTAGCGCCAGACCGTGGGCGCGGCTGGCCTTTGCAGCGGCGATGGCGCGGGCATCGGTCAGGTCGACGACCTGGCCCATGCGCATGACGTCCAGGCAGGTGTCGACCACGGTCGCGTCGAGGCTGCGGCTGAGGATCTTGCAGACTTCGAACAGGGCGATCGTCGGCACCACCAGGTGCGCACGGTCCTCCACCGCGGCAGCGAACAGATCGGCCCGCGGGCTGTCCTGGAAGTACTCGATCCAGCCCGAAGAGTCGACCACGTTTAGGCCGCCCGGGCCAGCTTCAATCGAACTCACGGTCCGGCTCCTTCTCGGGCTCGATGTCGCCCAGGTCATAGCCTTTCAGGATGCCGCGATACGCGCTGATGGGCAGCTCCGGCTGGATCACGATCTGTCGGCCCCGCAACTCGAAATGGATGTGCGACCCCGGCTTCAGGCCCAGTTGTGCCCGCATGGCCGCCGGCAGGGTGACCTGCCCCTTGCTGGAGACCACGGCCTGGACGCGGCTGGCGCCTTGGGCCGGTTCAGGGGACGGCTGGGGGAGTGTGAGGGGGGCGGCATCGCCCGATCTGGGATCTGCAGCCGGCAGACCCCAGGTGGGGCGGGCCTCTTCAATGCGCGGTGCAGAGGTGGGCATGGAAGAACTCCGGTGATTGAGCGAGATGTAGGGAGGTTATTCGGTGTAGGGTTTGAGTATATGTAAAGCGACAATCAAAGTAAAGCGTCGGCCGCATGTCGGAAGGCGAGCCAACGAGCCTCCTACAATGCCAGCCCATGCTGCACTTTGATCTCCTGCGCACCGAGGGCCTGGCCCGTCGTGGCCGCCTGACACTCAATCACGGTGTCGTGCAAACGCCCATCTTCATGCCTGTGGGTACTTACGGCACGGTCAAGGGCGTGATGCCGCGCTCGCTGGAGGAGATGGGTGCGCAGATCATCCTGGGCAACACCTTCCACTTGTGGATGCGCCCGGGGCTGGACATCATGAAGAGTCTCGGCGGGCTGCATGGCTTCGAGAACTGGCACAAGCCCATCCTCACCGACAGCGGCGGCTTCCAGGTCTGGAGCCTGGGGGAGATGCGCAAGATCAGCGAGGAAGGGGTGAAGTTCGCCTCGCCCGTCAACGGCGACAAGCTCTTCCTCACGCCCGAGGTGAGCATGCAGATCCAGGCGGTGCTGAACTCCGACATCGTCATGCAGTTCGACGAGTGCACCCCTTACGAAACCAAGGGCCACCTCACCACCGAGAAGGAGGCTCGCGCATCCATGGCGCTCAGCCTGCGCTGGGCCCGGCGCAGCCAGGTCGAGTTCGCCCGGCTGGAGAACCCGAACGCCTTGTTCGGCATCGTGCAAGGCGGCATGTTCGAGAACCTGCGCGAGGAGTCGCTGCACGCGCTGGCCAAGATGAACTTCCCCGGCTACGCCATCGGCGGCGTGAGCGTGGGCGAGCCCAAGGACGAGATGCTGCGCATCATGGCGCACACGCCACACCGCCTGCCGGCGCACAAGCCGCGCTACCTGATGGGCGTGGGCACACCCGAAGACCTGGTGGACGGCGTGGCCTGCGGCGTGGACATGTTCGATTGCGTCATGCCCACGCGCAACGCCCGCAACGGCCACCTGTTCACGCGCTTTGGTGACCTGAAGATCCGCAACGCCCGCCACAAGAGCGACGAGCGTACGCTGGACCCCACCTGCACCTGCTATGCCTGCCAGGGCGCCACACGTGCGGATGGCACGGTCAGCGGCGGCTTCAGCCGCGCCTACCTGCACCACCTGGACCGCTGCGGCGAGATGCTGGGCCCCATGCTGGCCAGCATCCACAACCTGCACTACTACGTGAACTTGATGAGCGAGGTGCGGCAGGCGCTGGACGAGGGCCGCTTCGAAGCCTTCCGCCAGCAGTTCAAGGAAGACCGGGCGCGCGGCGTGGGTTGAGCATGGCCGGCCCGCTGGGCCGCCCAGCTCAGTCCGCCTTCTGCTCCAGCACCCAGCCGCCGCCGTCGAACTGCTTGAGCGCCTCGTGCAGCCAGGGCAGCAGGCTGTTCAGTTCGGCGTGCAGCGTGTGCGGCGGGTTGATGATGAAGACCCCGCTGCCGGCCATGCCGAAGCCGCGGGCGTCCAGGGCCTGCACCGTCATCCGTGCATGCACCCAGCGCTTGCTGGCCAGCGCCTTCAGGCGCTTGGGCAACTGCACCGCCGGCAGCTTGCTCACCACCGGGTACCAGACCATGAAAGTGCCTTCGGCAAAGCGCTCCAGCCCGTCGCGCAGGGCGGTGACCACGCGGCCGTAGTCGCGGTCCAGTTCGTAGCTCGGGTCCAGCAGCACCACGCCGCGCCGCGTGGGCGGGGGCAGCACACCCTTCAGGCCGTCGAAGCCGTCGCTCATCTTGACTTCCACGCCCGGCTCGGTACCCAGGTACGAGGTCAGCACCCGGTGGTCGGTGGGATGCAACTCGAACAGGCGCCACTGGTCCTGCGGCCGGCCCATTGCGTGGGCCACGGCCGGTGAGCCGGGGTACTGCTTGAGGCTGTTGCCACCGTTGAATTGGCGGATCAATTCCAGGTAGTCGGCCACGGCGGGCGGCACGTCGGTGCGGCCCCACAGCCGGCCCACGCCTTGCGTGTACTCGGCGTTCTTCTGCGCGTAGGTGCTCTGCAGCGAGTAACCACCCGCGCCGGCGTGGGTGTCGACATATCGCCAGCCCTTGTCCTTCTGGTTCATGTAGCGCAGCACGAGCATCAGCGCGATGTGCTTGAGCACATCGCCGTGGTTGCCGGCGTGAAAGGCGTGGCGGTAGGCGAGCATGGGGGGTGGACTGTACGCGCTGCGGTGCCGCGGGCGCACGGCCAGTCTTGTCCAACGAGGTTTGAGCCTGGAGGCGGGCCCGTGATTCCAGCGAGGAATGAGCCTGGAGGAGTGCAGAGGGGGGTGGTTTGTTGCGGCCCGTGGTGGGCTGCTGCGCGGGGCGTCGATC
>Ga0315907_10004037_pt1 | contig 16743 bp, 25 predicted proteins | sample LakEriMetagenome_3_FD_203525 | JGI IMG/M metagenome (GOLD analysis project Ga0315907, IMG submission 203525) | Freshwater fungal communities from buoy surface, Lake Erie, Ohio, United States - Buoy 12 MA123 | ecosystem: Environmental > Aquatic > Freshwater > Lake > Lake biofilm | place: USA... | reverse complement strand
TCTCGTCTGGGCGCTCTGGGTTGGCCATCGCTGGCTCCCATTAGGGCGTCCATCTTTGCCGCAGCTTCTGCAACACCGAGTTCCCCGCCTTGGGATTGTTCGGCTGATACCATCTTAAATACTCCTTTATGGGCCGCGTTTCAAGCGGCGGTTAAAGGCGGTCACAGTCGGCTCTGCGGCCAGCGCAGTTAGCTCGCTCCTGAACTCGCCTATGGCGCGCACCATCCGGTACGCATCATCCCTATCGTCGCCCCGATCCGGGTGCGACATCTTCCATTTCTCGACATACGCCTGCTCCATGCGGCGCAGGACTTCGTCCGTCGCCCTGTCACGCGACAGTGCTGTCGCAGCGCGGTAAATGTCTTCGAGTTCGTGCGGGGTCATTGCGTCCTGTTACATCATCTGTGGTGGCATTGGCGGCATCATCTGCGGTGCCGGTGCCTGTTGCGGTATCTGGTTCATATTCAGCATGGCCTGCTCGCGCTGCGCTTGGAGAGAGAACATCTCCTGTATCTCGGTGCGCTGGCGGTTCACTTCGGCGTTGATCATGGCCATATCGACCTGCGAGCCATACTTGGCCTCGATCTCTGCCGCCTTGAGCATCGCGTCGACCATGAGCTGATCGCGCTTGAAGTCAGCGTCAGCCTGCGCCTTCTTCGTCTCCAGTTCCTGCTTCGCGGCTGCGATCAGGATGTCGGCCTCGATCTGCTTCGCCTGAACCTGAGCGAGCATCTCGGTCGGGTCCATCGGCTTCTGCTGCTGCGACATCTGTTGCATATACGCATCAACTGCCGCCGGATCGACTTCCTTCACGAACTGCGCCGGGTCTTGGAAGCCCGACAACTCGATCACCTGAGCCAGCGTATTGCGGTACTGCTGGAGGTCGACGAGAGGGTTATTCGGGCCGTATTTCTCGATCACTTCCTTCTGCTGCGCCAGTATCTGCATCAGGAACATCATGCGCTGCTCGTCTGAACCGCGACCGAGCGCGATGTTGACGACCATGTCCATGTCGGCGTCCCAGCCGCGTGGATCAATCGGCACAAACTTGTTGCGCAGGCGGATGATCTTCGGCTTGTCCTGATGCTGCACGACGAGCTTCAGCAATCCTTGGAAGCAGCGCTTCAACCCGTCAGCAAACAGGCGAGCGATCATCTCGATGCGCTCCTGCGACGACGAGAGCTGCGCCTGCACGGCTGACCGGGTGGTTGACTGCAACACGTCGCCGTCAAGCCCCTGCGAGGCGCGTGAGAGGCCCGTGCGCTGCGTCTTCACGTCGTCGAGGTACGCGAGCACCCCGAGAGCCGGTTGCCCGACGAACGGCGTCGAGAGAGCCTGAACGGCACCCATCGAGCGCATACGGATCACGGCACCCGTCTCGTTGTTCATCACGTCGTCCATGTTGACCTGTGATTCGACGACGGCTGTGCGTGGGTGGATCGACTGCGCGAGGCTGTCGAGCGTGTTGCGCATGATGTTAGACTTGATGAGCTGCAAGTCCATCGTCTGATCGGCAATCGACTTGCCGAAGATGGTGTGAGGCGTCGGATCAGGCGACAGCAATGCAAACGGTGCCTGCTGCACGATTTCATCGTGAAGGACGACTGCGCCGTTCCCGACCGTGCAGACCTTGTGAAGCTCCGCGATACCGTCGCCGTCCTTGTCGATGCGGATGTACGCCTCGACGTAGTACACCTTGTCCGTGCTCTCGTCTGGCCCCTGCGAGATGCCGAAAAAAGACTGGTCTGCCGGGTTGCGTGCGAGTGTCTCCATATTCATCTCGAAGCCGCCGGAACCGGCGTTCTCCTCGATGATCTCACGCGGGTAGCCCATCGAGACGAGTTCCGATACCGTCGCCAGCTTGCGCCGACCGACGATGATTGCCTCGTCGATTGTCGGTGCCTCGTTGTCGATCAGGAACTGCTCGGGCGGTATGCACTCGACGACGTAGCGGGGCGTCTTGTTAATACGACGCACGCGCATCGAGATCGTCGGTGGCTCGACGGACATCATCGGGTCCATCGGGATGACGTTGGTCTGCATCTGCGTCACGGACATCTGCTCGGACATCGAGATCATCTCGACACCCGGCTGCGACAGGATAAACGCGGCGTCGTCCTGCGATAGGCCGGAGTAGTTGTACTCCTCGACCGTCTCGTCCGTGCGGACGTACCACGTCAGCACGCCGTCCTTCAGCGTGAGGGCGTCCTTCATGGCGTCGTGCAGGATGCGGAAGCCGTTGTTCTCTTGGCTAAAGATATAGTTGACGAGATCGGTCATCTGCTCGGCGACTTCGACATCTTCAGCGCCCTTGGGGACGAACTCGAGCGTCTTGGTGCCGCCGACGAAGATGCGCAATAAGCCCGGCATCATCGCCAAGATCGTGTCGCGCACCTCGGTCATCACGACCTGAGAGCGCCCTTCTTCCTCGTTGCCGAACAGGTTCCCTAGGTAGTAATTCATCGCCCTCTCGCGCTCTGGCGCGATGTAGCTGTCGATATAGGTGGCGCAGTCCTCGATGGCCTGCCGCACGCGGTATCGGAAGTCCTCCTCGTCCATTGGCTGGTCGGATGACGGCACAAGCATCCCGCTGTCGTCGTTCATCACGCGCATCGGGATCATCTCAGGGTCGTACCCGCCGCCGAGGGAGAAGTCTTCGTTTGCCATGTGCCTATACCTTTCGAACACGCCACCACGACCAGCCACGTTCTGTGCCGGTCTCTGGTTTCGGGAATACTTCTCTCACAGCTTGACCCACGCCGTCCATAGGGTAATCGTCGCCGCCGATCACGCCGCCGGGCTTCACCTTCGGGAGCCACGCATTAATATCAGCCAGAACCGAGGCGTAGTCGTGACCGGCGTCGATCCAGACGAAGTCGCAGCTCGCGTCGGCGAACTTCTCGGCTGCGGCTGGGCTTTCGCTCCGGTGGATGACGAGGTTCAGCCCGTCGATGCGCTTCATGTTGGCGCGGAATATCTTCGCGACGTTCTTGATCTCGGGGTCGGCGAGGTGGACGTCGTCGCTGCCCTTCCAGTGATCGACGCAGTTGAACTCGATGGCCTTGCCGGAGTTGACGATCTCGACGCCCATGAAGGATGCGGATCGCCCCTTCCAGCAGCCAAGCTCGACAAACACGGCACCGTCGCGAGCTGACGCGACGGCTTCAAGGTACGGCTTTGAGAACTGGAACCAGCCCTCGATCTCCTCGTAGAAGTGTTTCACTTGCGCTTCATCTTTCCGGCTTCGGACATCGCGATTGCGATTGCCTGCTTGCGGTTCTTGGCGAGCGGTGCCTTGGCCGGTCCCTTCGGGTTAACGCCAGCGTGCAGCGTACCCTTCTTGAACTCGCCCATCACTTTGCCGATTTTCGCCTGCGCCTTGCTCATCTTCTTCATGCTGCTGCCCCTTCGATCTCGGCCATAACCATGCTGTCCATGTCACGCTCGGCCTCGGCGTGCTCATGCGAAAACTCAAATACGCCTATGTGCCGCACTTCGGCTGACACGGCATTGTCGATCATAACCTTGAACCCGTGCCTCTGCGCCAGCTTGCAGAAGTAGATATCCTCGCCCACAAACGCCTCACTCTTTGGCGCGTACCCGATCTGGAACCACGGCTGCGGGAGCGCTTTGAACACTTGCGCCTTAATCAGCATGACGCCCATGCCGACGGCGTCTACTTCCTGCATCCGCGACTGCGCATCATCCAGATAGATGCACTCCAGCTTCTCGAAGTTCGAGAACGCGACCGTCTTCGTCGGCATCCTGCGCGTCGGGTAGTTCGCGGCCACGATGTCGAGATCGTTCGCAATCATGCGGTGCGCGATGTTCTTCGGGAAGCGCATATCGCTGTCAAGGAACAGTATCCAGTCAGCGCCTTCCTTCAGCGCAATCTTGACGAGTTTCTGGCGCTGGTCAGCAATTAGCGTACCGCTAACCATGTGTATGTTGAACTTGGAGCCAACGGGCGCTGCGCCGTACCAGTGCGCGGACAGCGTCGCGAGATCGTGAGCGAAACCGGCGTCGACGTGGTCGCGTGCCGGGATGCAGATGGATAAGTTGATCGGTTGGGTCATGGGTTACTTCTTCTTACCCGCCACGCGCATATTATCGACCAAGTTCGGGTACGGTCGCCCCGCCTTCTTCGCCGTTCTCTTTGCCGATGCCTTCTGCGATGGCGTCAGCTTCTCGCTCTTGCCGAGCGCCTTTGGTCGCGCCTTGTCCCATACCTGCTTCATGGTCACCCCTTTGCCTTGATGCGCTTGCTCAGTGCTGCCGCCCTCTGCTTCGCGTCTGACGTAGACGACGCGCCCCAAGCCTTCAGTGCGAGCAGCTTGCGCGTCGGCTTGCCCTTCTCGTCAAAGTCCGGCCCCTTGACGCCAGCCATGCGAGCCAAGAAGCTCGCCTTGCGGCCGAGTGCCTCGTCGGACTTCGGTGCGCCCTTCACGGGGGCCTTCAGGTTAGCGCCTTCGGTGCGCTTGAAGAACGCACGACCGGCGGCGTTTAAGCCACCGGAGGGGTTCTGGTACTTCTTTGCGACCATCAGTCTTCGTCCTCGGCCATCATCGCACCAGCAAGTTCATCGTCTTCGTCTGTATACTCGTACTCATCCTCGGCCTCGTCGCCCTCATCGCCCTCATCCTTGATCGGGCCACCGACGATCCAAGCGTCGCAAGTACGGCTAGAAGCGCACTTGAAATCGAATATCTCGCAGTATCCCAAGTCGCCAGCCTCGATAACGTCCATCGAATCACGTTCCGTGTCCTTCCCCTCGATGCCGGTGCGGATGCACTCCATTAACGCAGACGTCTGGTTGAACGCCGCGCAATTGCCGCAGAGCTGCGTCTTAGCCTCGTCGGGCGTGACATCCCACGCACGGGCCTTCATTGCCCAGAAACGGTCATTGCGCTGCTCTGGGTCCATCGGGCCGTAGTTGGCCTTGTCGATGGCCTTACCGCGATTGCGCAAGTTCAGCGTGATATCGCGTGTCTCGACGGGGCATGATTCAACCATTATCGCAATCCCACCATGTTGGTCGCTGTTGATGTCGCGAGAACCTTAATCGTTCGGATCGGCAATATTGTACCGACAGGAACTGCCACGAACGACACCGTCGTTCCTGCCTCCGTGACGACATCGACGTTACCGGCACCGCCGACGTAGATGCTGGCGAACGAGTTGTTCTCGGTAGCCGATTTCGTAATGGCTACAGCATCCCCTGCCGTGCGCCCGTTAAACAAGAATGAAGTCATGTCGCGTCCCCTTCGTGGGTATGTAAATCAATGCCGCGCAAGTTACACGGTTCAGACGACACCCGCAAGGTTTCGCCGAAGCGGCTTGCCCTTGAGCCACGACGACGCCCTGCCGCCCACCAGCGCAGCGTTCCCCGCAAACGTCAGGCACAGCGCATCGGCAAGATCGGGCGAGCGCATACCGCGCTTGCGCATCAGGTCTTTCGATTCCACGACGATCTTGCCGGTGCTGGTAAACGTGTACCTCGGAGCGACAAGCTCATGCCGCAGCGATGCGTCGTTCGGTATCTTTACGCCGCGTGTTGACAGCCAGTCGCGCACCGACAGCCACAGCTCATCGCGCAGCCGGTTGGCGTTAGGGTTCATCGCTGACGTTTCTGCGACATTCACGTCGCGCACGTTATAGCCCATCTCGCGCAGGCGATCAGCGACGCCCGATCCGAGACCGATTGTGTCGACGCATATCTCGTCGGGCCGGTCGATGTTGGCCTCGTTGACGATTGCGCCGACGAGCTGCATCAGGTCTAGGCCGCCCCACGACTTCACCTCGATCACGACATTCCCACGGCGCTTGCACAGTGCCGACCGGTCAGACCCGAAGCGTGCGACGTCGACGCCGTACACCATCACGTCCTGCTCAGTGCCCGACACGTCCCGCGTCATCGCGCTGTCGACGATCTCTGCCGCAATCAACGTGTCGTCGTCGGCCACGGCAAACTCGCCCAGCACGCGGATCCGGTAGGCGTTGCTCTCCTCACCATACGTGGCCCTGATCTGGTCGACGAAGTCCGCAGCCACCAACGCATTATCGACGCAGCTTACGTGCATCGTGTCCCAGTCGCTCGCCAGCTCGTGGTGCGTCTTGTAAAACATACCGCTATTTCGCGTCGGGTTGCCGATCAGGATCGTGCAGGCCGAGTGGCCCGACATCGAGCCAGCCGCGGCCTCGTACACAGCTTCAGGCACCGCCGACGCCTCGTCGATGATCAGTAATACGTGCTCGCTGTGGATACCCGCCAGAGCCTCTGGCCGGTCGGACGACGACGTGCGTGCCGAGGCGAACGAACTCTCTGGCGCACCCTTCAGCGCAATCCGGTCGCTGAACACGTCAAAGCTGTCGCGCAGCACCGGGGGCAGGCGGTTGACCTGCGCCTTCAGCTCGGAGAAGAGCGCGTCGAACAACTGCCCGGCTGTGGGTGCCGTCATCACGGTCTTCTGCGGGAAGCGCGTACACATGAACCAGACTACGGCCCACGCGCACACAGTCGACTTACCGACACCGTGACCGGCGCGGATGCTGATGCGTCGGCGACCGGCGGCGACCTTGCGCAGGGCTGTCTCCTGCCACGCAGTCGGTGACTGGCCCAGCACGTCGCGAACGAAGCCGACGGGGTTGCTGCGGTAGAGTGTTATGAAATCGTCGAACGTAGATGCTGCATCAGTACCGGCCATCGTTGCTCCCCTTCAGGCGTAGCTGCACGCCCAAGCGTTTAGCTATATCGCGCAGTTGATGCAATGGCAGTCCCGTCATGCGCTGCACGTCAACCTGATACGCGCCAGCCATAAGCATCTCTATCGCGAGGGGCGGCACCTCGTAATTGTGTGCGTTCCTCGCCCTGCTCTTGCGCACCATGTCACGCATATTCTCGCTCTGCGTCGCCGCAAACAGGTGCTCGGGGTTCACGCACAGCTTCACGTCGCAGCTGTGGCAGACGTACAGGCCATCTGGTATTTCGCCGTGCGCAATCTGGTAGGCGATGCGATGGGCCTTGGCGCTGATCCGCCTGCCGCCGTCCGTGATCACCATCATGCCATACCCGCCCTGCGAGATCGTGCCCGTCCATACGTGGCACCCATCCTCGCGCACGATGACCTTGCGCGTCAGGTGGTCGATCTGCTTCACGCGCAGCGGTATCCGTTCAGCCATATCGTGTCCCGCCACATGAAAACGCGTCACGTATACCACAGTTTTGTGATTTTTCGTGACGCGCTGTGAAATATCGTGACGGGTAGGGGGTGGGGGTAGAGTTATGGCTGCATCTTGGCCTCGATCACGCGGTACACGGACGATCTCGCGATGCCCAAGCGCTTGGCGATCTCAGTCGGCGCGATGCCCTGCGCGATAAGCTCGACCACGGCATCGCCCTTCGCCATCGCCGTCGGCTTGCGCCCGAGGTACTTCCCGTCGCGCTTCGCCTTCGCGATGCCCTCACGCTGGCGCTCCAGCATCATCTCACGCTCGAACTGTGCCACGCTGCCGATCACGTTCAGCATCAGCTTGCCCGTGGGCGTCTGCGTGTCGAGGTTCATTGCGAGGATGCGTAGGGATGCGCCGCGCTTCTCGATCCGGTCGACGATGCCGACGAGGTCGCCGACGCTGCGTGCGAGCCGGTCGAGCTTCGTCACGATGAGCACGTCTCCATCTCGCAAGTAGTCGAGCGCGGCGTCGAGTTGCTCGCGCTTGGCGACCGATGACACTTGCTCGGCGAAGATGCGCTCGGCTCCGGCTGCAGCTAAGTCGCGCTGCTGTGCCTCGTATCCGGCGACCTGTTCCGTGGTGCTTGTGCGGGTGTATCCAATTTGCATTTCGTGTTCCTGTGAGTTGTGAGTGTACGGGGTGCGGGGGGTCATTGCAGCAGCCGCCCCCGCCAGCCGGGGGGCCGGGGGGGGGTCTGGCGCGTTCCCGCCACCCGATTTCCCCTCCCGCACCGCCGAGCCTTAGACGTTGTAGGACGCCGCGTCCCATATGTCAACCACCGTTTCAGTGGGACGCTATGCGCTGTCTCGCCTCACGTCCCGCATGAGCAAGCCCTATTCGGACGCGACGTGATCGATGATGATCGTGTCGGCTGTCTGTCTCGCCTTTTCGTTCAACCGCTTCAGCGCATCGAGGTGCATGACGTGCGTATGCTCGACCGATACGTCCACGTCTACGCGCTGGCGCACCTTGCCCAGCGTGCGGTCGAGTATCTCCTTGGCCGCACCGAGCGCGGCCCCATGATTTTCGCTTTCCAGCAATCTTGCGAGCGTGGCGATTGCCGGTGCGGAGAGCTTGTCGATCGCTTTCTTCAGCTCCAGCTGCTTGCGCGTGAAGCCGCCTGCGTTGATCGCAACCGACCCTTTTGCGATGCGCCCCTTCGCATCCCTCGTAACTTTCTTGCTTACGGTTTCCAAGTCCTTGCAAGCGCTTGCAATCCCTGCGACCCCTTCCTCGACCGCATCAAGCTCATCTCTGACCATAGACCACCCCTGTATCGCTATTAGAGCGCCGCTGAGCGGCATCCACCACGTTTTCCATACCCACCTACCTAAACCGCACGCGCAGCCGTCCTGCGCCTTCCTAGAACGGTATCTCGTCGTCGATCTCGCGACCGAGTTTCGTCTGCCGTATCGCGACCACCTCCGCCCCTGCGAATGTCGCCTTCACCGCATCCGTGATCCGCGTCCGATACTCGTTATACGCCAGCAGCAGCTCGTTGAGCGACACGACACACGCGGCATCTTCCGCCGCACGAGCGACAGCGTCAACGTCCGCCCTGTCGAGAACCACCGTCCACGCCTCTCCCTTCCAGTTGATCGACCAGACGCCGGTCGGCTGTGGCGCGTGACCAGCCGCGAGTGCCTCGTCCTCCATCGCCTGCCACGCACGCTGCATGATCGCCGCGTCCCGAGCCACGCCCTCCGCGTTGTTCATCGCGATGGCGTCATCGAGGCGCTTCTGCACGGCACCGACCTTCGCGGCGGTCGCCGGTGCGACGAGACGGAGCAGCCGCTCGCAGCCCCACCTCCCCTCGAACTCCTTCGCCGTCCGGTCGAGCGGCTCGAGAGCGTACTGCACGTCCCGCGCTCTGGCCTGCGCCAGATGGTACTCCTGATCGCCGATGATCACGCGCCGGGATGCGGCTGCTGCTTTCGCCATCACTGCCTCCCGTACTTCGGCGAGAACTCACCGCACCACGCATCATCCGCAACCGTCGGCCAATCGCTTGACCCGGAGACGAACGGCGTCGGCTCCTCCGGCACGAACACGACCGTGAACGTCGGCGGCGATCTGCGGCACTCCCCCACGATCTCGCCACTGTCATCCTGCTCCTGATCCCTCAACCAGTACCGACACTCCCCACACGTCCCGACGCCGATCCTCGCAACCGGCACAACTGCAACTGGCTTCATCTTCTCTCTCCCTCAAGTTCCTCGAGCACCCAGTACTCTCCGCACCATTCCTTCGACCAAGCGTCAGGCCACCGCATTGAGGTATCCCCGACTGCTGGAGCGTTCCGGCGGCACTGCCCAAGAATCTGGCCACGCTGATCCGCCTCATCCAGATCAGCAACCCGGTGCCAGTACCGGCACGAGTAGCAACTCACCGCCGCAGCATCAGGCTCATCGTAACCCGTCTTCAGTGTCTGCGTCAGCGTCATCTTCGTCGTCTCCATCTTCTCTCTCCCTCTCCACAAACTCTACGTGTCACGCTATCTAATTGTCCCGATCCCGTCAGTGTGACATTACACCCCCCCTCTAAAGAGGGGGGTGTGTGAGATGTCACGCTACCGGTCCTATCGCAGATGCAGTAATTGTCACACTGTCACGCAATATGTCACACTCAAATGTCACGCCCTAATCTTCCTCGATCTCCCAGAAGTATGGCGAGTAGAAGCCGACGCGACCGCTATCACGCATCCCCTGCTTGGCCCTCTGCCACGCCTTACGCTGCGCGTCACCCTGCTCCGATACGCTGATCTGCGTGAAGTAGTTGCGCCACATCTCCTCCCTCACGCACCGCGTCCCGTCCGGTATTGGCCCGACCCCTGACACGACAATCGAGCCCTCCTTCATGGCCATGCTGAAGCTCATCTCGGCCTCGCTCTGCACGCGGCTCGACCGGTTGCGGGACTGCCTGCCTGAAGATGCAGCACCACCCTCACCGCCCGGCGCATCAATCGGCTCGATCACGAGAGACGTGATGGTCGTATCGGTCGGCGAGACGTAGCGTACCGCCATGCTGTAGTGATGCTCGACACCGTCCTCGCCGTCCTTCTGCTTCGTCGTAGTGATCTTGCCGGTGCGCAGAACGTCATCGCTCGAAGATGTCCGCACGCACTCCAGCTCCGCGTCCACGGCACCGAGCAAAGCGGACGAGCCACGCATACCCTTCGTGTCGTCCTTACCCGCGTGGTGGACCACCATGACGGCGCAGCCGATCCTGCGCTGCATCTCACCGATCACGCTAATGAACGCCCCCATGTCGGTCGCCGAGTTCTCCTCGCCATTGCCGAAGTTACGCGCCAGCGTGTCGAGAATGATGAGCGACGGCTTGACGTGCTTCGCCTCAAGAGATGCCGTCAGCGTGTCGAGGTCTGCGAGAGACGATCTCAGGTTCAGCGGCTGGCGCAGGAAGTAGAACTCTGCCTCCTGCGGTATCTCGTATTTCTGCATCAGCGCCACCGTGCGCTTGAAGATGCCGCCCTGACCCTCCGCTGCCACGTACAGCACCCCGCCCCTCGTCACCTCCCTGCCGAACACGCTGCCGCCAGACGCGATCTGGCTGGCGATGTACATGGCCACGAACGACTTGTAGCTGCCGGGCCTGCCGAACAGAGCCACGAACCCGCTCGCCGGTATCAGGTCACGCACCAGCCACTGCACCGGCTCCTCACGCAGATCGCTGAAGTGAACGATGTCGAACAACTTGCGCTCCGGCGTTATCTGTGTATCTGCCGCCGGTTCCTTATTCGTTTGCGGTTCGTGCATGACCTGTACAGGTTGCGTAATCTCCGAAGCCGCAGCACGACTGGCGAGCTGCTCCGAGATCGTCGGCTCACGCGGCACGATCGACCAATATGCCTGAGAGTTATCCCCAGCGAAATTAAGCGTCGCCAATAGCGAGAACGGATCGCTCACCTTCCCCGACAGCGGATCGGCGGCACCGTGGTGCGAGTAGACGCACCAATCGCCACGGCTACCCATGAACACCACGACACCGGCGACACCCGTCTCCGATCCCGGTCTGGTGTATCGGTACACGCCCCTGCGCTTGTCGAAGTGTGAGAAGCGATAGCCTGCCCTTGAGAGCTGACCGCGCACCCAGTCGATGCCGTGCGACGAGTTGAAGTCCGAGATCACGGACGCCGTCGCTGGTGGGTGTGACGTTCCGATGCCGCTGTTCGATATCACCGTCTCCTCGACGATGTCGTTCTGCTTCCGCGCCCACGCCCAGCGCGACGCGTCAGCGATATCGAATATCTCGCCCTCAATGTGCTCTCGATGTACAAAGCGGCTGCGCTCCTCCTCGGTCGCGACACGCGGCAGGAACCACGGCTGGCTCCAGCGGTAGTTCTCCGACACGTCGGCGATCCAGACACCTCGCTCATGGAGCCGCGCTATCAGGTACTCGACGCCGTCCTTGAGAGCCTCGGCATCGGCCACGCGGCACGGTATCACGACGCGATACTTCCAGAACGATACGACGCCGTCCTCGCCGCGATTGCTGTGGCTTGTGTGGATGATGTGCGCGATGCCCATCTCGCGCAGCGCCTCATGCGTGGCGTAGATCGACGGAGCGCCGGGCGATATCTCTCCCGTCTCGGGATCGAATGAGCTGTCGCCGTCGAGTATGATCAACTCGGCTGACTTAAGGTTCTCGTCCGAGCGCTTCGTGATGCTCAAATCGCCACCGCGGATCATGTACGCGCCATCCTTCGGCCCGACACGGACTTGGCTCAAGCGCTCCGAAAGCTGCCGCAGCGAGTACGTCTTCGGCGTCAGGATCACGTCCTTGTAGCCGCCAGCCGCGAACGCGAGCTGCATGGTGTAGGTATCGACTTTCGAAATCTCTTGTATTACTGTCTCACTCATCGGTGGCCTCCCGCTGCCGGTTTCCTCCCAGACTTGACCGCCGGAACGAGTTTAGGCGTCCCGGCGGTCTTTTCGTATCGCTTAGAACTCTGGCGCAGCACCACCACCGAGAGGTGGCCTAGCCGCTGGCTCTACTGACGCCGCAGCACTCGGTGCCTCTGCCGCAATCCCCGCACGCGGAACCCAATTAGCAATCTGAGCCAGCGTAAAGTCAAACGAGACAGACGTCCCCTGCCCGACCTTCACGATACGCACGGCGTCGATCCTGATCAGCGGCAGCGCACGCTTTGACGCTTCAGCACCGCCCTGCACGTCGCCCACCTTCTTCGCGATCTCCTGTACGAGCTGCGTAAAGGCACGCGAGTTGCCGCGAGACGTCCGCAGCTTGGCGTCGCCGAACGCTGGATCGTTGCACCAGATGTCGATGTCGACGGCTGGCTTGTGGTCTGCGCTCGGCGGGTTGCCCCACCCACCGCCATCGGGCAAGTCCTGCCAGTCAGCGCCTGCCGTGCCGACCGCAAGCCAACCCTGCTTCGCATTGGCGATGTCGAAGCCGAGTGCCTTGCCCTTCAGGTCGACGGGCAGCTTGTCACCCTCCGGCGACGAGATGAACATCAGCCCCGTGCGTGCGTCGAGACGCGCCCACGGACGACCCGAGCTGCTTTGTGGAAACGATAACATCGTATTACTCCTGTCGTGTTGTGATACCGCAGTCCCGCTGTGGTGCCGGTCGCGGCGTATCCCTGCCGCGAGAGGGTTAGTGGCTGATCGCGTTGAGTAAGATTGCCTTGCTCACGCGGGTCATGTAGTAGCCGTCGTGTCCCAGCGTCTCAATGCGGACGCCTTGCGGAAGGCGCTGGCGCACGCGCCAAATCACAATCCGAGAGTAGCCGGGCGTGAGATCAAGACACCGACCGTAGTCCTCCGCAACGGTCAGGATCGTATCGTGAGACACAAAATCCCGAGCGAGAAGTAGCTTGATGATGGCCGCGAGCTGCTTAGGCACGCGAAGGGATGTACGTATATCGAATAGGCGCTGGTCAAACCGTTCACCGGCGTCGTCCGCCACTGTTCTCTGCTGTGCGGTTGTCATCGTGTCGCCCCGTACCAAGCGATCAGCGCGGCATCTGACCGCCCGTCGTCCTTCTTGCGAGCGAAAAGCTGTGCATAACTCGGAAATAATTCGATAGCCCGCAGCCGCGATCCGTCCTTGCCCTGCCGCACACTGGCCGCCTTCTGCCAAGCCTGCGGCGTGACATAGCTGACCGGCCACTCTAACGCGGCCATGATGCCCTCGATGGTGCCGACGTTGCGACCGAAGGCGAACATCGACGAGACGCCTTGGCCCGGCATCGCGCCGACCTTCTCAAAGTACACAGCCGTAATCTTGAAGTTGGCGTCGAGGTCGCTGAAGATACCCGCCAGCAGCGGTGCGTTCAGCTCGCGCTTCATCGTCTTGCCGCGCATGACCTCCATAACAGGCATATCCATCACGGACAGGTGGCCTGTCTCCACGTTAAACGCCGCGATGGCTCCCGACGCGCCGGGGTCAATCCCGATGATCATGCTGCTACCTCTCTAGCTATTCTCTTCCCGATCCACGCCATCACCGGCACGGCCATCGAATTGCCGAGCGCTTTGTATCGTGGCCCGTCAGCCGCCTTTGGGATGTCGGTGTAGTTATCTGGGAACCCTTGCAGCCGCTCGCACTCGACCGGAGTGAGGCGGCGCACGGCCATGCCATGCGGCAGAATGTGATTAGCTTGTATATCCTGTTGCGTTATTGTCCCCCCTGCTGACGAAGCGCGAGTAAGAGTTCCGACGCTTTGCACCACTGACTGCATCACATAATCCCCACCCTGATTGCCGCCGCTCGGACCACCCGCCATGATCGGCTGCGCTACATCGACTTCCCGTGCCTTGTAATCCATACCGCTGTTTTGCGGCATGATGGAGTAGGTTATCGCCTGCACCAACACGTTCTCCTGCCCACTGTTGCGGCCCGGTGGAAACGCGATGTCTGATATGATCGGGTCTTGCGTGCCGTGGATCATGGTTGGTTGCGCGATCAGGTGACCCACTTCAACGTCCTGCGCTCCGATTGATCGGCACGATCTCGCGCCGAGCGTTCCTGCAACCAAGTCAGTCGCCGCCTTAAAGTTCCGCGCACTCATCGTCGATGCGACGTCGTCGGTCCCGTATTCGTCGCTGCGTTGCCGGTCGAAGCATTGCACGACTGGCGTTTCGGTTTCGAGATCAAAGCCACCGGAACCCATGCGAGTTTGTAGCGTAGCAGCAACTACTTCTTCGTGATTGTTGCGACTGATTCCAAAGCGTGCTGCAACTGTGGCGGCAACTTCTTGCCCCTGCTCTCTGCTCGGCGGAGTATTCCGGCGCACGCCTTCGCGCTCAAAAAGAACTTCTGCGGGATCGAAACCGTCTCTAGAACTTGCGACAACGAACACACGACGGCGTCGTTGGGCCACTCCGAAATATTGAGCGTCGAGAACTCGCCACGCTGCTGATCTTTTCGATCCCACAACCATACCCGCACTTGTCCACTTCCCCCCTGTCGGGACGATGGGGTCATCGTTTCCGACAAGCGCCCCGAGGAAGCACCCGAAGGCGTTGTCGTTGACGGAGAGGACACCGGGGACGTTCTCCCATACGATGATGGTTCCGCATCCAGTAGGTCGAAGATCGTCGATTGCATCTGCCAGCCTCACAAACTCTAGGGTCAAGTTGCCGCGATCATCGTCGAGGCTATTACGAAGTCCGGCCACGCTGAACGCTTGGCACGGCGTGCCACCGACAAGGATATCGGCGTCGCCAATCCAATCCTGCTCACGCAGTACGGTGAAGTCACCGTGCAGCGGAACATCGGGATAGTGGTGCGCGAGAACCTGACGCGGGAACTTCTCGATCTCGCTGAACGCGAGCGGCTCAAAGCCTTGACCATGCCACGCAACTGTCGCGGCCTCGATGCCGGAGCAAACGGAGAGATACCTCATGCTGCAGCACCGATCTCGCGGTCGGTAATCTCGTCACCGAACACGTCGCGCAGGACGCTAACTTGCAGCGTAAAGTTGAGCACCTCGCACAGCGCGATAGCCGTACCCAGCGTGATGCCCTCGGGCTTCTTCGTGATGTGCCAGAACGTGCCGTGAGCCAGCCCAGCCTTCAGCGACAGGTCGCGCTTGGACAGGCCGCGCTCGATGCGCCGCTCGTCCATCATCCTCACCATCAGGTGTATCGTTTCAGTCATTGTGTTCTCCCTCACGTATATCTGTCCGATTTATGCGATGCTGTCTACGCTTTAGCTACAGCATCTCCACAGGCATCGCGTATCTTGGCACAGCAATTTCGACGATGTCCGGCGAGTAGCCCTTCCACGCCGTCGCGTTCTGCGAGATCCGGTAAGCGCGTCCGGCCTGCGACATCATCTCAGCGCCACCCGCAATACTCGCCGCGTCGAGCACGTACACGCCGACGGCAAACGGTGCCTCCGTCTCGACTGCGAGGAACACGAAGCGCTCTGCCATGAAGCCCGATGCGATGCTGTAGCCATCAAGGTAGTGCGCCGCCTGCAAGTGGTACTGGAACGTCGCGACGCTCTTGGCGAACCCGTCCGGCGATGCGTCCCTCGTCGTCTTGATGTCGATGATCGAGGATCCGTTCAGCGCGTCTGCTCTGGCCTTACACGGCACGCCGTGTTGGTCCCAGAACATCGACGCCTCGAACTTCGCGCCCTTGAGCAGCTCGCTGTAGCGGTGGTGCGAGCGGACGGAATCACCGACGCGCTGCGCCTTCTGGAACAGGTCCATGTCGACGACTGTCTTGCCGCCTGCGGTCGCGTCGAACTTCTCAGCCGCAGCCTTCCCGGCAGACGTGCGCTTGTCGAACTTCGGTGCCGCGATGTAGAGAGCGTCGACCGTGTCAGGCTCGAGCACCAGAGAGTGGACGAGCGAGCCGAACGCCATAGCCGGTGTCGGATCGCGCTGGTGCTCCTTCGCAGCTAAGTAGTGCGCCGGTGACTTCAGCAATAGCTTCGCGCCACTGGCTGAGAGCGCGTCTATCGCGTGGTAGTCTGGCGCTGGTAGGTCATAGGTTATCATCGTCGTCCCTCATCATTGACTGGATCATTATGGTTATTGCTGTGGCGATGCACGCAGCCGACGCGATCAGCATCACGGAGATGAAGCAGTCGGGGTCGAGCATCATCGCTCAGTTCCCGTCCAACTTATCACCACGATCATCAAGGCGCTGGACATGATCGAGACCGCAGGCAAACCCCTCGTCCCACGCATCATCCCGCTGTAGACATATGTCCTCGGACATCTCTTTCAACTTGGTCCGCAGCGTGGTGATTGCATTGACAGCATCTACGATCACGAAATAGCCGTTGGCGTCTGTCTTCACGTTGCTCAACCTGTCAATCAGATCAGCCGAGTGTTCGCAGTTGCAGGCTTCCCTGCACAATAGGCAGTTACACATTGCCATAACTGCGCCCTTTCAGTTGATTGAAGTCTTTAACTGCATCCATTTTTGCAAGCTGGATTGAATAGTTCAGATACTGATCGTCTGATGGTTTGGGCTGAAATAATCTTATCTTGGTAATCGTATTGCGCCCGTCATA
>Ga0315907_10004036_pt1 | contig 16748 bp, 11 predicted proteins | sample LakEriMetagenome_3_FD_203525 | JGI IMG/M metagenome (GOLD analysis project Ga0315907, IMG submission 203525) | Freshwater fungal communities from buoy surface, Lake Erie, Ohio, United States - Buoy 12 MA123 | ecosystem: Environmental > Aquatic > Freshwater > Lake > Lake biofilm | place: USA... | reverse complement strand
CGGACACGGACTATGCGACGGCGACCAGCGAGTTGGCGCGCACGCAGATCATTCAGCAAGCGGCCACAGCCATCTTGGCGCAAGCCAACCAGCAGCCGCAAATGGTGCTCTCGCTGTTGAAGTAATGCGCTGACATGACCCCATAAAAAAGCGGCCTCAGAGGCCGCTTTTTCAATGGGTGATCGCCATTTGAAGCAAGTTTTTGCTCTTGTCGCAAGCGTTGATCAGGTTTTTAAAATAAGCCACATAGGGGCGCAAAATATCAGCGATACCAGTGTTTTGATCCACATCGATTTTCCCCATGTCTACCAAAGCCTTGTTCCACAAAAAGTACAAATAAGGGTTGAAGTCGGCCTCTGCTTTGGTCAGCATAGACCGAAGCTTGACCAAGGATTTGCGTGCACGGGCAATGGCTTTCGTGCTGTTGGTGTTTTTAATGCCCGTCAAGCATGCCTGGCAGCCATCGTTGGCCAAGGTATTGATTTTCAAAATAACCTGCAAGTCTTTTTGGAACAACTGGCTCAGCTGTTGTGGGTCGACCTGAACCGGGTAGGTGGGGATCTGGACCGATTCGGTTTGCGTTTGTTGGTTTAAAAAATCGGCAAAAGGCATTTGCAGCGTGCCAGTGATTTTGGCGCCGCCCTCTGTGCAGTTGTAGAGCTTGACTTGCTTGTCTTTTTCCAACACCTGCTCAAACCAGTTGCGGTAAGTGTCCATTTGCCGGTTGGTATATACCTCGTCACCATAGTAACCAGGCACCTTGCGGTAGCGGTTGTTTTTGGCCATGTCGTCTTCGGCCAAAATTTTCTTGTTCACATAGCCATCGGTGTGGGACTCGCCATTGGTGAAAGCCAAGTCTTGTCCGACCAATGCAATCTCTTCAATGCCGAAATACCTGGCCAGCGAGTAAGACACATTGGCCACCGAGCCGCCCAAGCTGACTGTTCCCATTTTGCCGAAAATATGACTCAAGGCTTCGTCAGTTTTGCGTGTGTACTGAAAAAACACTTTGTGGCCAGGGAAGCGTTTGACCACTTCAGAGCTGGAAACGGTCAGGCAGAGCAATATTTCCCGGTTGAATTGATCACTTTCAAAATATTTTTGTAAGGCATCTTGCGGGTCGGCTGCCACCACAAAATGCGGGTGAATGCCGTGGGCATGCAAGGTCTTGATAGTTTGTCCCGCAGCAATCAAAATGTAATTGTCCTGCACCTGTTGCAACATGGGCAACTGCTTTTTCAAAGAGGGGCCGGCGGCAATCAAAATGGCGGGCTTGCCTTTGAACAGATCTTTGTAGGACGACAAGTATGAATTGCCGTTGATCTGCTTGAGGTTTAGTAAACTGTTTTTGAGCGTCATTTCACCATGAATATCCATGGTGGTGAGTTGCATTTTTTGGTTGGTGATGACCGAGCCAAACACATGAACAAACTGTGATGCAAAGTCTTTGTACAGTGCCAGTGTGGGCGTGCTCACCACAAAACGCCAACCTTTGAAAGCACCCTCGGTGAGGCTGATCAGCCCACCCATTTTTCGCGATGCCAAGGTGGCGTCGGGTTGAACCATCAGCACCACATCGGGGTGGTGCAGCACATCGGCGATGTCCACACATTTGCAAACTTCCAGCAGCAAGCGCAAGTTGGGCTCAACGATGAACACTTTGGCGCCCTCACTTTTGCGCGCCAGCAACTCATGGTGCAAAAGGCCCAGACCAAAGCCGATGGTCAAGATATGGCTGACCGGCCCGCCGCTCAGTTGCTTGCCCACCACCGCTTGTATGTTTTGCAGCGGATAGCTGCCTTCGTACAAATGAACCGCTTGGCCGTTGTGCTCAAAGCGGATGTTGGGAAACTGGCTGGGGTGGTTCACCAGCGAAGCATCGCAAGGCCCTTGCAGGGTGGATTGAATGATCTCTGGGGTCAAGTCAGGGCACTGGGCCATCAAGGCGGCGACATTGCGCGCAAATACGTCTTGGTTCATGGCATCGGCCCTTTATGCGGGTTCAAACTCAGGGTTGATGTGCAGCTTGATCAACTCGCGAATTTGCGCCACGCTCAGGTATTCGGGGTTGTTCGAGGAGTCATAAGAAAAGTCATGGTCCACTTGCTGGGCCTTGAGCTTGGCCATGTAGCGTTGCCGCTGCGCCAGCGTACCGCTGCCCAAAATGGCAAAGTACTGGCCCAAATCCAAGGTGTTGGGGCTGTCGCTGCTGGTGATCATTTCTTCGTGCAGCTTTTCGCCGGGGCGAATGCCAATGATTTCTCTCTTGCAGTTGGGGCCAATGGCCTCGGCCACATCGCTGATGCGGTAGGAAGGAATTTTGGGCACCAATATCTCGCCGCCCAGGGCATGTTCCAGCGCCCAGCACACCATCTCCACGCCTTCGTCCAATGAAATATTGAAGCGTGTCATCAAAGGGTCGGTGATGGGCAGCACACCCGCTTTGGCCTTGTTCAAAAAGAAGGGGATGACCGATCCGCGTGAACCCATGACATTGCCATAGCGAACCACAGAAAAACGCAAATCGCGTGAACCCTTAAAGTTGTTGGCGGCAACAAACAATTTGTCGCTGCACAGTTTGGTCGCGCCGTACAGGTTGATCGGGGCTGCGGCTTTGTCGGTGGACAAAGCCACCACCCGTTTGACCTGGCTGTCCAAGCAAGCGTCAATCAGGTTTTGGGCGCCCAGGATGTTGGTTTTGATGAACTCAAACGGGTTGTATTCGGCGGCAGGCACTTGCTTCAAAGCGGCGGCGTGCACCACAGAGTCAATGCCTTCCAAGGCACGGGTCAGGCGCGCAGCATCGCGCACATCGCCCAAGAAAAAGCGCAATTGCGGGTACTTGGACTCCGGAAACTCCTGGGCCATTTCGTACTGCTTGAGCTCATCGCGGCTGTACACCACCAAGCGTTTGATTTTGGGGCAGTGGTCCAAAACCGTTCTGACAAATGACCTGCCAAACGACCCGGTACCCCCGGTGATCAGAATCGATTGATCGCACACATTGGCATTTTTCTTCATGGCATTTTGTGGCCGTTCAGTGGCCGAGTTGGTAAACGAATGGTGTTCTCCTTGCAATTTGCATGCCACAAATTGGCGGTGGTTTTTTTGACACTCGACCGATGCCCATCGGGCCATCTTCTAGGCCCCTGAATGCGCCCAGCGGCAAACCTTTGCCGCTTTTCCGCTCAATCCACCAAGGCGGGTTTGTCCAAGGGCAGTGGGGCGATCTCAAATTCCAAGATGTCGGCCAAGCCCAGCCAATCACCGCGCTCAAAGGCGTTCAAGCATTGGGCGATCAAACCGTGAACCTGCATGGGTGAGGTTTCGGCCACGTGGACGGTTTGCGCCACGATGTGTGTCAACAGTTCGGGCAATTCCGTGCCCAGGGCGACATGCTGGCCACAGCGAAAACCATCGGCCATGGAAAGCAGGGATTGGTGCAAGTGATGGGTTGTGTTCATGGGGTTCACTCCAAAAAGTATTGGGTGCCTGCGATCGCAGCCCCGAGGTGACTTGAATTGAAAAACTGAATGTGTGGGTAGCGGGCAATTTGGTCTTCCAACTCCGCCAAGTAGTTGGCAAAACTGGGTGAGGAGGGCACTTGGTGGCCCAAGCCATTCATCACCCAATGCCCACTGCGGGTGGGGTGACCACCCAACTCGCCGCTGGGCCAATATGCATGGGTCTTGCCGTTGGGGTAGGACAGATCAACCCCCCAAAAGCATATCTCTGCAAAGCCCATGCGCACCGCCAAATCGGTGGCGGTGTGCACCACGCTACCGCCCGAAAACAAACAAGCTTTCGCGTCGAAGTGCGGCGCACTGCGGTGCAATGCGGTGTGGGTGAAGGACTTATAACGCGGCCCCTGCCAGGCCAATAAAACATCGTTGGGCACCACCGGCGAATAGACCAAGGCCACGCCTTGGCTGTGCGCGGTGGGCAGCCAGCGGGTGTGGATCTTTTTTTCAATGCTCACCACACAGTCGACCCGCACACCGGCTTTTTGCAAAGCGGCAAATGCGGTGTCCACCGCCATCACCCAGGGCGCTTGCGGTCCATTGGCCAAGCTGCGCAACTGCGCGATGCTGTGCTCCAAGCTGGGGCCAGAACCCACAATGTGGGCGCTGCGGGGAATCGGCTGTCCATACAAGGCATGAACGGGCAAATCACTTTGCAACAGCGCTGCATTGGCTTGCATCAAGGCCTGCAAATGCGGGTCCTGGGTTTTGAAGGCGCTGTCCACAAACGGACGGTTCAGTTGGGCTTGCAATCGATCGCGCAAGCGCCACAAGCCAGGTTCGATCAATTGCAAATCCGGCACGGAAATGTGCATGGCCGCGTCCCGATCGGGCTTATCGCTGGCCAGGGCCATGCGCAGCTTCACGCGCGGGTCAGCCAACCATTCGGTGTCTGGCATGTGTTCCAGTTGAATTTTGAATGCTTTGGAATTCAATATGTGGACGTGAATGTGTTCAACGCATTTGGAAGAACGCAGCAGCAGGGTGGGCAGATGGCCCAAGGCGCAACCATATAAGTGCACCACCCGTTGGTTCAGCAAACCTGGCAATGCCAATTGGGCATCGCGCCAAGGGGCGTGAGGGCTGGCCATGCGGATGCCGTTGATGGCGATGCTGTCGTGTGCGGCTTGGAGCAAGCTGACATCGAGATCCGGCCCGTCATCGCTGGGGGCCCACAGCCCGGCATCTGCGTGCCCCTTTTGACAGGCGGCCCAAAGCCCAGGCGCTGTCGCGACCTGTGGGCTGGGCGTGGTGGTGGCGGGCATCAGAAAACCCTGGATTGACACATGACAGCCAAGTAAGCAAAGAGCGCGCCACAGGACATTGCGCTTGGCTTGCTTATTGCTTCGGTGTTGTTTGTGCAGCCCCCATCCATTCAGTGGCTGAGTGAACCTGACCAGAAGGGGATTGAAAAATGAATATCAATGAATTCAATTCAAGACCATTTTTTTCGCAAGTGAGGTGTTAATCATGATGTCGAATTCCATACCCTATGGCCGCCAAAGCATCAGCGAGGCTGACATCAAGGCCGTGGTCAAGGTCCTGCGCTCCGATTTTTTGACACAGGGGCCTGTGGTTCCCAACTTTGAAGCAGCGGTGGCAAGATATTGCCAAGCGCAACACGCCGTGGCGACCACCAATGCCACATCGGCCTTGCATTTGGCCTGCTTGGCCTTGGGCCTGGGCCCAGGCGACCGCTTGTGGACCAGCCCCATCACCTTTGTCGCCTCGGCCAACTGCGCTTTGTATTGCGGCGCAGAAGTCGACTTTGTCGACATCGATGCACGCACCTACAACCTGTGCCCGGAGGCTTTGAAGGCCAAGCTCATCGCGGCAGAGAAAAACGGCCAGCTGCCCAAAGTGGTGGTGGCGGTTCACATGTGTGGCCAGTCGTGTGACATGCAGGCCATTCATGCCTTGTCTGTGCAGTATGGCTTCAAGCTGATTGAAGACGCCTCCCACGCCATCGGTGCCCGTTACCAAGGCCAACCGGTGGGCAATGGCCGCTACAGCGACATCACCATCTTCAGCTTTCACCCGGTCAAGATCATCACCAGTGGTGAAGGCGGCATGGCCTTGACCAACAACATTGAATGGGCCAAAACCATGATGCGCTTGCGCAGCCATGGCATCACCAGCGACCCCGCAGACATGCTCGCGCACCCGGCGGATGAAATTTGGAATTACCAGCAACTGGATTTGGGCTTCAACTACCGCATGACCGAGTTGCAAGCCGCCTTGGGCTTGAGCCAGTTGCAGCAAATTGACGCCTTTGTGAGCCGCAGGCAAGCCTATGCCGAGATATACGACAACACCTTGTGTGATTTGCCGATGGTCACGCCCTGGCAACACCCCGATTGCGAATCCAGCTACCACCTCTACCCGCTGCGAATCACCGCAGATGAGCATGGGCTGCGGCAAAAAGAGGTTTACCGGGCCATGCATTTGGCCAACATCAAGGTCAACCTGCACTACATCCCCGTTTACTTGCAGCCTTTTTATGCCGCCAAGGGTTTCAAGCGTGGGCATTGCCCTCAGGCTGAATCGTATTTCAAAGAGGTCATCAGCATTCCCATGTACGCCGGCATGACGCTCAAGCAGCAAGAAAAAGTCTGTGAGCAGTTGACCCGGGTCTTTGAAAAACTGAGCAAGGTGACGAGTCGACCAAGAATTTTTGTGAACGAGGTGTTTCAGTACACCCCTAAATATCAATTGGGCACAGTATCTGCTTAGTTTATTTGTGAATCAAATTGAATTATCAAAAATGGACATGCAAACAGGAAATGAATGCTCAGAAAGCTGTAATCAGCCTGCGCGCCATTAAAAATACCAATATAAAGGAAACTTAAGATGCACCCGTATCCTGATCTGAAAGCCGCCCAAAGCGCAATGCAAACTCAAGATGCATTGTTTCGTCCAACATCATTCTGGGAGAAGGCATCACAAAGAATATCAGAAGAGCTATGTAGCGAAGGTGTGGAAAATTTCCGTCGACTGCAAACCCCACTGAGTTACTTTGTGCCGACCTACGGACCCCCGACGCTTGGGCTCTCAAATGAACAAGTCGAACGACTTTCGAAAGTGTTGGGCGAAGAATACCCGACCAGCAAGAAATCACAACTCGCACTGCATGCTTATCTCAGCGGGCATCTCAATGCCCTGGCTGATTATCGTGTGCTGTTAGCAGCCGACGACCCGTCACGTTTGCCTCAACTTCACAACTTCAATGAGAGTAACTGCGGCAATCCTATTGAGCAGTTTGAATTCGCAGGAAGGCGTTTTAGTCGATCTTCTTTGAATTATCTTCTTGGCCTGTGTCTACTGAAGAAGCACATCGGAACAGACGAGCTGCACACAGTTTTGGAAATTGGCGGCGGCTTTGGAACGCTGGGCGAGATCATGTCGCAGTCAGGCATTGAAGACATCCGGTATATCGATATAGACATACCACCAACCCAGTTTGTTGCTGAGCGTTATCTTGCCAAGGTGCTGGGTGAGTCCCAGGTAGCGTCCTTCAGCAGCACTGAAGATCGCGCATCTATTGCAATCAATTCTCTTCCACTGGCCTCCGTTCTTTGTTCGTGGCAGATAGAACGCCTGCAAGGAAAAGTTGACTTATTCGTTAACTTCATTTCGTTTCAGGAAATGGAACCAGCAGTTGTCGAAAACTACCTCAAGCATGTCAAGCGACTTGGTACGCGCTGGATTCTGTTGAGAAATATGCGCGAGGGTAAACAGAAAAAAACCGCAGAAAAAACCGGTGTCGAAGTACCAATCAAGCACGATGATTACTTAAATATGTTGCCCGATTACGAATTGGTTGAATCGAATGTGCACCCATTTGGATACCAAACAGTTGATGGATTTCATTCAGAGTTAATGCTATTTCGTAAAAAGCCGTAATCGCATTTCCTGAAGATAAAAATTTTGAATTGGAGAAAATGATGAACACAAACGGCGTTATTTGGATTACTGGATTTTCTGTGGCAGTTAAAAAACTTTCGAGTAAATTTGAAACGTTATTGTGAAATAATAGGGGAACTATGTTTTCGCTCGATTGGGTTTGAGTATCAGCTTACCCCTCCAAATGTGAACGCCGCAAAGAAACTTTCACTTGCATGCTGAGGCTACCCATGGCTTTGAATAATCGAATCCTGATATGCGGCAAAAATTTTCATGCGCGAGCCGCCTTTCGCAAGCTTCGAGCAATGCCAGACGCCGGCCAAGTCATTGTATTTATTGATACGCAATCAGCATCAACAAATTCAGACTTCATGGGTTTGCCCGTCTTTGATTTGGCCGATTTGGAAAACTCCTCATTTGATCAAATTGTTCTTGCTGGCAGGTATGCCGATGAAATGCAAAAACTACTTGTTGAGCGCGCTATTCCAAATGGAAAAATCAAGGAGATGAAACGCTCTGATTACCAGCCCACTCAGGGCCAATTGGCCCCTCGGTCGGAGCAGACAAAGGCGATACTGGTTCCGCTATTAAAGCTGCTTAACGGGCTTGATATTAACTACTGGTTCTTGGCATCATCGTTACTGGCAATTGAACGCAATCAAGATCTTGCCTGGTTTGGTGACGTTGATATCGCTATACCGTTTGAATCAATGACCATACTCAGCAATGCGCTAGAGGGTTCAAGTCAGTTCGCTTTAGTGAAAAAACGACATCAGAGCCATGATGGTCCATTTTGGCAGGCTGGATCTCTTTATCAGATCGTCTTGCGTTCTGAGTCAGACATCATTGAATCCGAGCCGGCCATTTTTGACTTGCATGCACTTTATTTTCACGAAGGGCATGCCTATTATGCGGCAGGGAATGCTGGCTTCCTGAGCGCAGATCAGAGACATTTTTTAGGGGCAGAGACCACCCAATTTTCTGGTATGGACCTTCGCGTACCATTAGATCGACATGAATACCTTTCTTCGACATATGGTCCCGAATGGTACACACCATCAGAATCTTTTCGAGCCAGTGATCACATTGGACGAAAGAGCTGGTCAAAATCGCTAAAGTCATGAAAATAGCAGTCATCCCTGCGCGAGGTGGCAGCAAGCGCATCACTAAAAAAAACATAAGGCCTTTCTTCGGTAAGCCAATCATCGGCTGGACCATTGAGGCAGCCCGAGATTCTGGCTGTTTTGAAAAAATTGTTGTGTCGACCGATGACGATGAAATTGCGCAAGTTGCCAGATCGTTTGGTGCTGAAGTGCCATTTATAAGGCCAGCTGATATCTCAAATGACCATGCTGGCACGACGCCTGTCATGGCACATGCTACGCAGTGGTTTATGGATTCGGGTATCCAACCTTCTCTTGTATGTTGCCTCTATGCAACTGCACCGTTTATTCAGACCAGCGATATCCAGCGAGGGATGGCGATGATGAAGACGGGCAATATTGACTTTGTTTTTACAGTTACCCGTTACAGCTCACCTATCCAGCGAGCTCTGCGTATCAGGGGCAATGGCCAAGTCGCGATGTTTAATCCGGATCAGTTTAATCAACGCTCACAAGATCTTGAAGCTGCATGGCACGACGCTGGACAGTTTTACTGGGGTCGTTCAGAAGCCTGGCTGAAGGAACTACCCGTCTTTGCTGCAAACTCGCTGCCTATTGATATACCTGGTCATCGGGTGCAGGACATCGACTCACTTGAAGACTGGAAACGAGCTGAAAAACTTTTTAGATTGCTTCAAGAAGAAACTGAAAATAGCCTTGGAACAACCAGTATTTTGAGTTAGATCGGAGACATAATTTGAATAATGACATTGCATCTGTTAGCGTGACCATAGAAGGTCGAGTAATCGGCGCAAGCGCTCCACCTTATATCGTTGCCGAGATGTCCGGTAACCATAATCACGACCTTCAGCGCGCGTTGCGCATCATTGATGCAGCCAAGGCGGCAGGGGCTGATGCAGTCAAGCTTCAGACCTACCGAGCAGACACCATCACCATTGATCACCATGGAGATGAATTCATTGTCAAAGGTGGTTTGTGGAACGGACGACGTTTGTTCGAGCTTTATGACGAGGCTCATACACCTTGGGAATGGCATGCTCCATTATTCGAGCATGCGCGACGCATCGGCATTACGGTTTTTTCTTCACCGTTTGATGACACTGCCGTGGACTTTCTCGAGCAGCTTGGTGCGCCCGCTTATAAGATTGCTTCCCCCGAGTTAATCGATCTGCCATTGATCCGCAAAGTTGCCAAAACTGGCAAGCCGATCATCATGTCTACCGGTGCAGCATCTTTTGAAGAGATTGAAGAAGCAGTTCAGACTGCTCGCGAGGCGGGAGCCATCGAGTTGGTCGTACTTCACTGCACTGCGGCATACCCAGCTCCACTTGAGGAGGCAAACCTCGCAACGATTAAGACCTTAGCCGATCGTTTACGAGTTGTGTCTGGTTTATCAGATCACACGCTTGGCATAACAGTGTCGGCCCTGGCTGTCGCTATGGGTGCGAGCTTCATTGAAAAGCACTTTACGCTTTCGCGAGCTGACGGCGGAGTAGATAGTGCCTTTTCTTTAGAACCGCATGAACTTTCTGAGCTGGTAAAAGCGGCACGAATCGCTAAACTGGCTGCAGGTAAGCCTACTTTTGGATCGACGATCTCGGAGGAGGGCGTTCTGAGAAATAGACGTTCGCTTTATGTTGTCAAAGACATAGCCAAGGGCGAAGTTCTAACCATGAGCAATATTCGCTCAATCAGACCCGCCAATGGGCTTAAGCCGAAATTTCTGCATTCTGTGCTAGGGTGCCGGGCTAGTCGCGACCTGAAATACGGTGAACCGCTAAACATAGATATGGTTCAAAACGCTTTGCCAACTTAGTGTCAAACTCAATTGCCCCCCAATCTTGATCTATCAATTTTATATTTGATTGTTTTATGAACGTTGGCGAGATGGATTATCAGGTAATGCCCAAATCCCATTTAACTGATGGCGATTTACTGATTCGTGCCGTTAGGCCTGATGATATAGAGTCAATCCGTCAATGGCGTAATGCACAAATGGATGTCCTCCGACAAAGTGCCTTGATTACCCAGGAAGCACAGCAGATATATTTTGAAAAATTTATTTGGCCAGACAAAATCGAACCAGAGCCGAAGCAAATTCTGCTTGCAATCGAGCACAGAGGTTTGTTAATAGGTTATGGTGGGCTAGTGCATATCGCGTGGGTATATCGGCGGGCTGAAATTTCTTTTCTGATGAAACCCAGCTTTGAGGATAACGAGTTACTCCTTCGTGATATTTTTTTTCGGTACTTGGCACTAATTCAGGAATTGGCATTCGAGCACCTTAATCTCAATCGGCTCACCACGGAAACCTATGCAAGCAGGTTGACGCACCTAGAGATGCTGGAGGAGTCTGGATTCCGGCTTGAGGGAGTACTACGCGATCATGTGATCGTCAAAGGCAAACTCACCAACGCTTTGGTTCACGCGATGCTTGGGCATGAATGGAGAAGTCGTAACAATCCACAATTTTTGAAGAGTGATCGTAGAAATATCTTGGTCACTTCGGCGTCTCGGAAAGTGCCTCTACTTCGTGCGCTAAGAGACGCTTGTCGCAGACAGCCTTGCAGAATTGGGATTGTTGCTGGAGATCTCGATTCGATGGCGCCCGCAAGAATATATGCCGATAGCTTTTGGCAAATGCCAAAACTTACTGATTCTGTTTTGCCTGAACTGATTGCAGAATGCACCTCTCGTGCTATTTCAGTCGTACTTCCGACGCGTGACGGCGAGCTTGAATTTTGGGCTCGTCACCGTGAGGTTTTTTTGAATGCTGGCATTGAAGTGATTGTTTCTTGTTCGGTTGCAATCGCGCGTTGCCGAGACAAGCTGGAATTTGCGCGCTTCGGCGAGAATGCTGGCTTGCCATTCATTTCGGCAGCGGAATCACCTGATCCGTTCAACGGGGAATTCTTGGTGGTGAAGGAACGCTTCGGCGCAGGTGCCCTTGGGTTAGGGCTCAAGCTTGATCGAGAAGCTGCATTGCAGCACGCCGCTAATTTGATAAATCCAATTTACCAGCCCTTCGTACCCGGGCCAGAGGTCAGCATCGATGGCTGGGCGGACAGGTATGGTCGAGTAGCTGGTGTGGTTTTGCGTCGCCGGGAGCTTGTGGTGTCGGGTGAATCTCAAGTTACCAGCACCTTCCGAAATGCCGCGCTGGAACAACAGGCGATGTGGATATTGTCAAAACTTCAACTTCGCGGCCCAGTTGTGCTGCAGGCAATCATCGTTAATGACAAGCTTCAAGTAATCGAGTGCAATCCCCGTTTTGGCGGCGCATCGACAGCAGCTATAGCGGTTGGACTTGACTCGCTGTATTGGAGTCTTAACGAAATTTTTTTGGACTCAGATGTGCCTTCGTTTGAACGAGCGTTAAGAGATATACGGCAAATTCGTGTTCCAACTGATCTGATTGTTTATGATTCTCATTTTTGATCTCGACGATACCCTTTACGATGAGATGAGTTATGTTAGAAGTGGGCTTCAAGAAGTGGCAAATTTCGGAGAAACCTCATTTGGGTGGAACTCGGAACATTCTTTTGATTTCATGGAGAATCACCTGCTTAACTTCGGCAGGGGCAAAGTATTTGACGATTGGCTTCGCCTTCATGGCGCACACTCAATTACACGAGTATCGACCTGTGTGCGTATTTATAGGCACCATCGTCCGAATATTGCTCTGTACCCATCCACTTTTAACGTGCTGAAGCAATTCCAGCCACATTTTCCTCTTTATCTCGTCACTGATGGGCACAAAGTAGTCCAACAAAAAAAAATAGAAGCGCTACAAATCATGACACTATTTAAGCGCACGTTTATTACCCATCGTTTTGGCATCCGTCACGCTAAACCCTCACTTCACTGCTTTGAAAAAATTCGTCAAGCCGAGCGGTGCGAATGGTCTAATATGGTCTATGTTGGGGATAACCCTGAAAAAGATTTTGTTAACTTAAATCGGCAAGGCGCTCTTACCATACGGGTTAGCACTGGGTCACATGCTTCAGTCTTGGCTCGCCATGGATACAATGGACATTTAACAATTCCTGATCTCTCTTATCTCCCTGACACTATTTTTACAATGGGTAGATAACTTGGGTTGACCTGCGCCCCGCGAGCCTTAACAGCCCACTTTTTGAAGTCCGGAACCATGGAGAACGCCCTACGGGCCAAGCTCTTGGACATCACTGAGCGGTATATTGGATTGGCTACCGTTCATTGCCTGACAACCGAATTGGCCAATTAAGTATAACTTATTAATTATTTAATATTAAATAAATTCAAAAAATTAAATAATAGATATTAAAAAACTATTTTAGTTGAGGGACTAAAGTTCGGTGGAATCAGGTCGAATCAATTCATGGCTTATAACAAGGGCATGGGCCAATTGATGAAGACGCAGAGAGATCACTTTTAAAGGGCTTATATGACATCACTTATCCAACTCGGTAACAGGACAACAAGCAGCAGCTATGCTGCGGCAAACCCCGTTGTAATGGCGGCCCCAACAAATTGGCCGCCCACTGACGCAGCAGGTATAAAAGCACTCACCGGTGACACCATAAAGTCTCTGGAGGAAGAGGACATAAAAAAAGTGAGCAATGAATTGATTGCCAGCTTTACAGTCGCTCAGCTCAAGTTTTTCACAAAAGAGCAAACCCCATATTTCACGGAATCGCAAATTGCTGCTATGACAGTAGAGCAGCTCAATTCCCTTTCTAAAGAACAGTTTGGGGCGTTGACATCTAAACAAATTAATGCGTTAACAGATACACAAATAAAAGGGATCAATGGCACTCAGATAAGCGCTATCAATACAAGTCAGTTTAAAGATGCCGACGAACACCTGATATCCAGCCTGAATTCATCACAATTGAAAGCTTTGACAACAGACCAGTTAATAAGCTTGGTTGAGGCTCAAATCAGCTATCTGAAAACCGAACAAATCTCCAGCTTGACCGCAAGGCAAATGAACAGTTTTGAATTAAAGGATCTGCAAGCTTTTAGCACTGACCAAATTCAGGCATTGACCTCCGATCAAATCATGGGTATGAGCGCAGCCCAAGTGGCAAACCTCAAAGCAGAGCAAATCGCAGCCATCGAATCGATGGACATCAAAGCTTTGACCGCCGATCAAATAAAAGCCCTCAACGCTGAGCAAATTGGTGCACTGGACAACAACCAAATCTCGTCCATGTCAGCACTTCAAATCGCTGCTATAGGTGTGACCGGTGAGAAAGCTGGCATCAAAGGCCTCAAGCCAGAGCACATTCAGACTTTGAGCAAAATTCAAATGCAAGGTCTTAGCGCAAGCCAAGTGTCGGCCTTGAGCACAGAACAAATCAAAAGCTTGGCTGTTGAGCAAATCGGTTGGCTCAATGACGTCCAAGTCAAAGCACTGCAATTCAGTCAAATCGCAGACTTAGAGGCCTTTCAAGTGGAGGCTTTGTCAGCCAAGCAAATTGGATTGCTCTCCGAGCAACAAGTGACTGCACTGACCGATGAACATGTGGCCACGTTGAGCGCAGCTCAAATTAAAGCCTTGGCTCCCGCACAAGTGACCGCGTTGGTAGACCATCAGCTTCAATCCATTTCCACCGATCAGTTGGCCCATTTCAGCAACGCTCAGATTGCGGCCTTGTCGGTGACCCAAATTCAAGCCTTGACCGCTGATCAAGTGGGCAGTTTGACGCTCAATACCATCGAAAACAACAAAACCGTGTCGGGCCAATTGGCAGCTCTGAGCAGCGTGCAAATTGCTGCTTTGAACTCCGAGCAACTGGCCGCCTTGTCGGGCGAGCAAGTCGCCGCACTGACCACCAAACAACTCATTGCCATCAACACCAACGAACTCACGGGTATCGATGCCGCCGATTTTGAGGGTATGAGTACAGCGCAAATCGCCGCTTTCACCACAGCCCAAATCAAGGCTTTGAATGGCGAACAACTGGCTGCGCTCAGCACTGCGCCCACGGGCACAGATGAGGCGCCTTTGCCCAGCCAACTCGAAGCCTTGACCACCGCTCAGGTGGCCAGCCTGAGCGCAGACCAATGGGCTGCCATGAGCACAGAGCAAGTGGCTGACCTCACCACAGCGCAGTTGGTAGCCATTAAAACCGATGTCATTTCAACGCTGAGTTCAGAGCAAATCGCCGCACTGACCGAAAAACAAGTCCAAGCGCTGACCGCGACCCAAGTGGGCAAGATGACCGCTGAGCAAATCGGTGCCATCAAGGTAGAACACGTTGACAACATGAGCGTGGCCCAAGTGGGTGCCATGACCGCCACACAAGTGCAAGGCTTGACTGTCGAACAAATTGCCGTTATGGGCACGGCGCAAATTGCCGGTCTGCGCACCGACGTGATTGCGCAACTGAGTACCGAACAAATCGCCGCATTGGGCACAGCGCCCACAGGCGAACTGGAAGACCAACCTAGCCAACTGCAAGCGCTGAGCCCCGCACAGGTCTCCAAGCTGACCGATGTCCAACTGCAGGCTCTTACCACGGGTGAGGACGGGCAAGTGGCCAACCTCACGGACAAGCAATTGGCCGCACTGAGCGTGACCCAACTCAACGCCATGAGTACCGACCAGTTCGCCAGCATCACGATTGATCAGGTCAAGGCATTCACGGCCAACCAAATCACCGGCTTAAACAAAGACTTGTTTGCAGCCATACGCTCTGAGGTGAAGGCTGCTGGATCGGTCGCACAGTTCAAGAACGTGACAGGCGAACAATTGACCACGATCACCACCGACCAAATGGCCGAATTCAATGTCGCCCATTTGGCTGCTTTGAGCGCTGAACAAGCTGCCAGTTTGAGTGGCGACCAGTTGGCTGCGCTCACCGGAGAGGGACAAGTCGAGGCGCTTAAAGGCGCTGTCTTGGCTTCTTTGAATGCTGAAGACCAATTGGGTGCCATGACGGCAGCTCAAATTGGCCGCTTTGATGTGAAACAAATCGCTGCCTTGAGCGGCGGGCAAATATCCAAACTCTCCACCGAAGGCGTGGGCACTTGGAACAAAGCCCAAATTCAAGCCATCAGCCTCACGGCCATCGAAGACCTCAGCACCGATTTTGTGGCTGCATTGGGTACCGAACAAGTCAAGGATTTGACCGACAAGCAGGTCAAAGCGCTGACCGTTGAGCAACTGGTGGCCATGGGTACCGACCAAGTGGGCGCCATTGACGGCAAAGACCTGCTGGGATTGAGTGCGACCAAACTCAATACCTTGAGCTCTGATCAGTTCAATGCCATGAGCAAGGCACAAATTCAAAGCCTGAGTGCCGCACAAATCAGCAACTTGGATGACGAAATCATCCAAGGCATGGGCGAAGAACAAATCAAAGCCTTGACAGCTAACCAAATCAAGGCACTGACCGTCGATTCTTCAGGCGTTCAAACCGTTGTAGCTTCAAGCAAAGCACCGCTGAGTCGCTTGCGTGTGATGGCCAGTGGCGAGGCACCATCGCCTGGCCAGATCACCAAGTTCAGCGCCGAGCAAATCGGTTGGTTCAACGCGGCTGCCGCTGACGACAAAGAAAACCAAATCGCTGCCTTCTCTGTGGCCCAACTCGCAGCGCTCTCTGGTGAGCAAGTCGCCGGCTTCAGCGCCGACCAGATCAAGGCTTTGAGCGCTGCTCAAATCGCAGCCTTCACCGACACCCAAGCACTCTCAATTACCACCGAGCAAGTTGGCGCCATGAGCGCGGCCAAAGTCGCAGCCCTCAACGTCGACACCTTTGCCGCCCTGTCTGCCGAAGTCATCGCCAGCCTGAGCACCGAGGCAGAAGCTGCGGGCAAGCCCAGCCAGCTGACTTCACTGACCACCGCACAAATCCAAGCGATGACCGACGAGCAGGTGCAAGCCCTCACCACGGGTGAAGACGGCCAAATCGGCGCCTTCACGGGCAAGCAACTCGCTGCTTTCACCTCAGGCCAGCTCAATGTGATGACGACCGACCAAATCGGCAGCATCAAAGACAGCCAAGTCACTGGACTGACGTTTACTGGTAATACAGGCCAACTCAACAACCTCAACACCGAGCTGTTGGCCGCCTTGAGCACGGACGCCACCGCTGCATTGACAGCGGCGCAGTTCACCTCACTCAGCAATTCGCAGCTCGGCGCCTTGACCACCGACCAAATGGGCGTGCTCACCGACAAACAGCTGGCCACCCTCACCGCCGCCAAACTC